>Ga0316201_10002293_pt1 | contig 13549 bp, 9 predicted proteins | sample CS6wburrow_MG_FD_204516 | JGI IMG/M metagenome (GOLD analysis project Ga0316201, IMG submission 204516) | Coastal sediment microbial communities from Delaware Bay, Delaware, United States - CS-6 worm burrow | ecosystem: Environmental > Aquatic > Marine > Coastal > Sediment | place: USA: Delaware... | reverse complement strand
GGTTTTCCAGAGGCACTAGGTTGTCGCGGGTCCCCCAGAAGTGAAACACCGGGATATGCTTCGGAAAAATGTGCAGCCAATCAGGGTAGTTCAAACTGCTGCCGTCCATTCGTTTGAAGCCGTTTCCATTATAGATAGCCTTAAGGCATTGGAATCCGAGTCCCAGTGGAATGGATTCCATGGCCACCTGCAGATAGCGCTCTAAAAAATATTTATCTTCTTTATGATTCTCGGGAGAAATCAAGAAGTTCAGATCTCCCACATTGCGATTCCAGACAAAGCGCGTCATCTGTTTCAACAAGGGAAGTTCCGTTAAAATTTTTGAGATTTCCTTGACCGGTACCTGCTTGAAGCGAAATATCCTGGAGAGATGATTGAGCCACAGCGAGGTGGGAAAGAAAATGTGGGATTTCTTGGAGAAAAATTTCGGTGAGGCCAGCGAGATAATGCCTTTAACCATTTTCAGATATTGCCCGGCAGCCTCCGGTTGCGGCAATACCTGGCCCAACAGGTCTTTTTGCCCTGGCCTGAGTCCTTCCAGCGTGTTCAGATGCCGCGCCAAGGACCAATTCAGCATCATGTTCTCGGCAATCAGACCGCCCATGCTGTGGCCCACCAGCACCGAAGGCTTGCCGCCGCTTCGGGCGAAAATGGATCGAACCAAGGTGGCCATATCGTAATCGATCATGGTGTCCACCGTGTACAGCGGATCGAATTTTGCCTGGTTGACACCCACGCCGCGTGGGTCGAACAAGTAAACCCAGCAGCTTTGATCGGCGATATCCTTGGCCAGCGAATAGTGGTTGTTGATATTAAAACAATTGCTGTTGTTGGCGAAACCAGGGATCAACACGACGGCCGGCCGGCTATCTCCAGCGGTAACCCCCTCCATGCTGACCATGCGGCGAAAACCGATCTCTTTGCCCTCATCGGTAAAGTTGCGATAGCAAACGGTCTCGTAATCACCGCGCCCGTTCTGGGACTTTTCCTCGATTTCGCTTTCAAAATAGATCGGTACCGGATTCACGCGCAAGGATCGACTCAGAATTCGCCGTCGCCGTGCCTTTTCCAGGATATCGCCCAAATCCCTTTTCGGCACCTTGAACCGCTTTAAGGCCAGGTGGGTCATTTGGTCTTCGGTGAGCAGGATGACATTTTCGGTCAACCGAAGACGTCCCTTTGCGAGTTCGTCACTGATGATCTTTTTGATATCGTTTCTGGCAATCTGCACAGTGGTTGTATTGAGACAGATATGGTAGAGCACCAGGGCCAGCTTGCGAACCGCCCTGTTTCTGATTTCAGCCTGACTGATGATCAGTTCTTTGGACACAGGAAGTCCCAGGCTGATCTGTCCCCGGTATAGCAGGCTGTAGGCGTTGTAACTGCTGTTGATCAATTGAGCCGGTCCGTCGTTTACCAGATAGCGCGTCAGATTTCTGCCCAGATTCCGCCACTTTTTGAAAATCATGCTCGATTGGCCTCCTTTAGAGCGTACTCTCTTACCCGTGCAATATCTTCATCAGAATAGATCCCGTTAACTCCCGAGATTGCGGCCAGTTGCATGCCATGTTTCAGGCCCAGCCGGTAGATCTCTCGCACCTTATCCCACTGTGGGGCAGTACCCACCGTGAAAACCTCGAAGCGCCCTTCCAAGGCCAAAATGATGGTCTCGGCCAAGCCCGCATAGGCCACCCGGGGAGGCAGGCCGATGTCTCCCATTTCTATATTTTCACCGGGAAGCAGGATTTCTCCACCACGGATGACCAGAACGTCCGGCCGTTTCTCGCATTGTTTCTTGGAAAAAATCATGGGCATATTGATATCGGTGATGACGCAACCCGGTTTGACGCGCATGATATCGAGAACGTGCCGTGCACCGGAACTGGTGGCCACGATCATGTCCATATCACCGATGTGGGTGTCGGCCCGTGTGGTCACAATAAGCTTCACTTTGGGCGCTTCCCTTTGAATGGCCTCTTGCAAGGCCAGCAGTTTGGCAATGTTGCGCCCCACCAGGTGTACTTCTTCAAAGGCGGTGGCCAGCAAATGGGAGCAGATCACACCCACGGCCCCGGTTGCACCGATCACCATCGCCTTGGCGCGGAGAATCTTGCCACCTTTGAGCTTGCTCAACCCCATTCGCCGGACTGCTTCTGCCGCCGCCCACAGCGTCGCAGAGGCAAAATAGCTGTTCCCGGTGGTAATGGGAAGCACAGCGTGTTTGGCCACTTCCAAGCTGGCATCCTTTAAGGCTTTGGGAAGCATCCCCACCCCAACGATCTGGGCCCCCAGCTTCTTGGCGATTTTGGCGGCCTCAAGGATTCGCTTGGTGGTAAATTCTGGTCCGTGGGCCTGCATCTGTTCCGGCGTTTCGCCAAGTGCGATAAGCCAGCCCTCAGCTTCCACCCCGGCCTTCGATTGGATACCGCTCACCTTTGAATAGACAAACGGGGGGGAATAGGCCATGGCTTTTTCTACGGTATTCATCAACCCGGGTGCCAGATCGGACAGCACTTCGATGGGTTTGAGTTTCTTTAAAAATTCCTGGGTGGGCGGATGGACGACGTAAGCGAACCGATTGACCCGCTGGGGTGTGCCGGACGGGTAGATCACACAGGGATCCATTTGCAGGTTGCTGATGATTTCCAGCAGTTCATCATCCCGGTCGTCTTCCTGGCCAATATCGAATGCGACCATGAGCAGGGCCTCGAGCACACTGACGCCCACGGTGTTTTCCAGTAGCTTGGGAGTCGTGTCGATGACCACGCTGACGCCCTTGTCTTTTAGATAGTCAATGCGATCGTCATAAGCCGTGGAGGTGATGACTGTCTTTCTATTGAGTTCTTCGCTGGTGTAGTGATCCAGGAATCTGAAAAAATCGGCGTGGGGGACTACCAGGATGTGGGCGTCCTGAATCGCCTTTCGCATGAGGTAATCGCTCATGGCGCGAACCGGCTCGCTGGACGCCACAACATCTTTTCCGGGTATCCAATTCATTGCACTTCGAAGGTGGCCGGTGTAGAGGCTCAGGTCTTTGAGATTGTTGATGAACTTGGGCACTCCGCTTTCAAGCAGGGGATCGGCAAATTGAAGATTCTCGGTGTACTCCGCCATTACCCGGGCGATGGAGAGACTCGCAACACCGGAGAAGAAGAAGACTCTGGCGTTGTTGAAATAGTTGTTGCCGAATTTGAACTGGATATGCCGGAGGGACCATTCGTGTCCCACCTTGCGCAGGGTGTCGCCGGTGGTGACCGGCGTCTGTAATTTGGCCCCCAGCTTCAGCAGCTTGGCCAGGGCTTTGTCCGCTCCTGCCTTGGGCCCGGCGGCGGTGGCCAAACGGACGCTGCCCAGGGCGATCGCATCTGCTTTTTTATTCCACTGCAATAGCAAGTCAGAGGCCAGTTCCACGTCTCCATCCGTTCCAAAACGCTGGATACTGAAAGGTTGATCGAGAAAGCGGGTTTCAAATTCATTATCATCGAGGCTGGGCCCCAGGCTGATCTGGATGATGCGTTTCACAGCGACCTCCGCTAATTGGATTGCTTCATAGTTCTGGCTTCCAGTGCGAGTGTTTTGACTCTGGCAATATCCTCATCCGTAAACACCCCGTTGACCCCTGAGATGGCAGCCAATCGCATGCCGTGTTTCAAACCGAGCTTGTAGATGGTTTTGACTTTTTCCCACTCAATATCCCGGCCGATGGTGAACACTTCAAAACGCCCTTCCAGCGCCAGGACGATGGTTTCAGCCATGCAGGCATAGGTTACCTTGTCCGGGAGTCCGATACTCTTCATTTCCGGATTGCCGGGCAGTTCGATCTCCCCTGATTCTATCACCAGAACATCCGGGCGTTTGGCCACGTCTTCGGGAGAAAGATCCAGTGGGCGGGCCACATCCGTGATAATACAGCCCGGCTTGACCTGGGTGATATCGAGCACCTTTTTGCCGGCCCCGGACGTGGCGGTGACGATGACATCCATATCTTTCAAAAATTTGTCCGGCCGGGTGGTCACCGTAATTTTGGTTTTGGGATCTTCCTTGAGAATGGATTCCTTGAGGGCAAGCAGTTTGGCGGTGTTGCGGCCCACCAAAATGATCTCGTAAAAGGCTTTGGCCAGGAGGCGGCAGCATACCGATCCGATAGCGCCGGTGGCGCCCAGCACCATGGTTTTGGCTTTGATTCGCTTGCCCTTCTCAATTTTGATCAGTCCCATCCGGCGAACGGCATCCGCAGCCGCCCAGAGCGCCCCGGAAGCACTGTAGCTGTTACCGGTGGTAATGGGAATATCGGCTTTTTTGGCCACGGTGACACCGGCATCGCCGACGACCTTGGTAAATGCTCCCAATCCCATAATTTGGGCCCCCATCCGCTTGGCCATTCGAGCAGCCTGCAACAAGCGCGAATAGGTGAATTCCGGGCTGTGGGCGAGCATCTGCTTGGGTGTGCCGCCCACGGTGAGCAACCAGCCTTCGGCTTCAACGCCCAGGGGAGACTTTATACCGGTGACCCTCGAATACACCCACGGGGGGGCGTAGGCGATCACTTTTTCAACGGCATCCAGGAATGCCGGAGGCGTAAAATTGGACAGCATGTCGACAGCTTTATCTTTTTTGAGAAACTCTTTGGACAGCGGGTGGATCACAAATGCAAACCGGTTGACCCGTCTCGGGCTGCCTGAGGGGTACACAACGCGGGGATCCATTTTTTGAGCGCTGATGATCTCCAGCAAATCGTCGGCATGGACAGCATCGTTTTTTCGGCCCAAGGCGGCGAGTATCAGAGCTTCGAGGACGTTGGGCGCCACCACGCGCTGGAGGATTTTCGGTGTTGTATCGATAATGACATCAACGCCACGCTCTTTTAAAAAGGCCACCTGCTCATCATCGGCAGTGGAGGTGATGATGGTCTTTCCGCCCAATTCCTCCAGCGTGAAGTCTTTCAAATAGTCTTCAAAGCCGAAAGCGGGTACGACGATAATGTTCGCTTTCTGGGCGGCCTTGCGAAGGATGTAATCGTTCCACGTCTTGACCGGTACAACCGAATCGGCCAGCCGTTTGCTCGGCACCCATTGAAATACTTCATGGGCAGATTGGGCATACGATTCGAGGTGATCAAGCGAGTTAAGAAATTTAGGAATGCTGTTCTCGAGGACAGGGTCGGCGAAGGTCAGGTTGTCTGTGAATTCCGAGATCACCTTGGCAATCCGATAACTGCTCATCCCGGAAAGAAACAGAACCCTGGCATTGTTGAAATAGCTGCCGAATTTGTACTCGATGAATCTCAAGGCCCACTCGAACGAGACATCGCGCAGAGTATTACCCATGGTTACAGGTGTTTGGATTTGGGCGGCCAAGGCCTTAAGATTGTGATGTTGTTTTTTGGTCAGATATCTGGGGCCGATACCATAGGGAAACTTGATATTTCCGATTCCGATCGCATCGGCTATTTTATCCCAGTGCAACAAGAGTTCTGCCGCTTTTTCCAGATCGCCGTCCGTTCCGATCCGGGTGACGGTGAAATTCTGGCCCAGGAATTCGGTCTCAAATTCGTAATCCTTTGCGCTCGATCCCAGACTGATGCTGACTACCTGTTTCACGGCGTCCTCCTGCTAAGCCTTACAATGATTGTTTAAGCCGGCCCGAAATGACCTCCCATACCGCTGTTGCCGATGGCGTCGACCGGGCAGATGTCCATGGCCTCGGCGCAAAGGCGCTCCTCTACTTCATTTTCAGGTTGTTTGTATACATAATCATAACCCTGTTCATGATCCGAACGAAAGTTATGAGGAGCAATTTCCGAGCAGATCCTGCAGCCGATACAGCGCTCATCCACTTGGTACCTTCCCGGAATATTGGCTTGAAGAATACCCATCTCACGGCCTGGGACGATGTTGATTCCACCATCTGTCCTGTCACGGCATCCGAACCGGCGACCTGGGCACGGAAATCATCCAGATGGCATAAAAACTAAGACCCCTGTCTGTTCAGAATAACCGATGCAGCCAAAAAGGCAACTGCAACTTCGCATTCAGGCACCATTGAAAACGCTATCCAGCAAGGTTTGTGTCCAACATGGCATCAGACTGCCTGCGGCTTGCTCAGTTTGTCAAGCTTGGCATTCAGTGTCCTGACCTGGCGGTTCAAGCGCTCAATGTCATTTCTGCTGGGCAGATTGAACGCGGCCGGCACTGTTTCCATGCGGGTTGAGATCTCTTTTTCAATGCGATGTCTGCCCGGCACACGGCCCAAAACTTTCTTGCTGCCGTTGATGACATCGGTCATGACCATTCGCGTGTCCTTTTCAAGGCCCTCTTTGAAGATGTCGACATCGACCAGCAGGTCCTCTATTTTGTCGCGGGTGCTGCTGCGAAAATCTTCAACCAGCGCCATGCCGTCATCGATCAAAGCGTTAACCGTTTCCCGCGGGTTTTTTCCGGCTCTGGTCAAAAACGCCGCCCCGTCCTTGGCGAAACCATCGACCCTGTTGCGCCAGTCTTGATTCAAATTGGAGATCCGCTTTTTTCCGTCATCCAGTAGGTTGACGACCGCCTTACGGGGCTCGGCCTTGAGTTCCTCCACGAGGGTCTTGCCGCTTTCAAGGGGCTGGACGATCAGTTTGTGGTTATAATTCTCTAGTTTTCCAGCCAGACTGGCCCGGGCTTCCTGAGCTGTTTTAACGATGTAGTAGCGGGTTTTGGTAGTTTTCGCGGTGCGCTTTTTGCGGGAATCGCGCGTGGTTTTGGACGGTGCCATTGGGTCTCTCCTTTTGCTTGTTGATTCCTATCCGTATTGAAAAGGATGATACTTGACTTATATAACGCAGTGCGTTATAGTTGCAATATGATGCAACGCGTTATGCTTGTCAAGTGGTTTTTTCAATCCCCCCGCCAGAGGCTGGGTGGCCAGGGACAAGGCAGGCTGAAAGATACGGTAACGACCTACAATTTTTGGTAATCGTATCACAATAGGGACAATGCCACATAAGATACAGACAGGCTGACCCCCGAGAGGAAAGGAGAAAAAAATGCACCTGATAAAAAAATATGCCAACCGTAAAATGTACGATACTACTGATAAGCGCTATATTTCCAGGGATAAGCTTGCCGAGCTGATCAAAAAAGGAGAGGAAGTCGCCATCATCGACAACCGGACGGGAGAGGACCTGACGACCGCCATCGTTTCCCAGCTGATTGGCATGGACAGCAAGGATAAAGAGAAAGATTCAGCCGTATCCTCTAAATTGCTGATGCAGCTGCTGCGAAAAGGCGGCGGAACCCTGACTGACTATGCCAAGAAATATGTGTCGCTATTTCAGGGTGCCTTGACAATGGCGGAAGATGAAATCGACAAACTGGTCAACATGCTGGTCAAAAACAAGGAGCTTTCGCTCTCGGAGGGCAACCGGTTGAAAATGGAGATTGTTGGATATACCAATGCATTGAAAGGCTGGATCAGCGAAAGCATCGACAAACGGGTCGGTGACGTCTTCGATGCCATGAATCTGGCCACAAATGATGATATAAAGGCGTTGTCCGCCAAGGTGGACGCCCTGGCAAAAAAGGTCAAGCAACTGGAAAAGACCACGGTAAAAACGGTGAAAAAACCGACCAAGAAAACTGCTTCGCCCAAAAAGAAGCCATCCAAATCAGCCGTTTAAAGAATAACTCGACTTTCGAGTATCATGAAGGGGCGGCTTTTCGCCGCGATAAAAAGGCGCTGAAGAGACGATCTCGCAGCGCAAGCCGCTCCTACAGTCGGGTTTTGGTCTGTTTTTGCCCGAAACCCGAAGGTTGAGGGATAAAGTTAAGTGAAAAGAGGTCAAAGCGACGGGCATTGGCAGTCTGGAGGTTCATCCGAAAAGGGGTGCTTCGGAACAACCAAGCCGTTGCCTGCCGCTCGGCCATGGTTCAACCGATTGTGAAGGGAAGCCGATATGACGGAACCGGTGGATAAAAGCGTCTTTGTGGAGTTGAAACGAGCCTTGCAGGCCTTTCAGGCGGCGCGATTAAACAAGACCTATACCGATTTAAAAAATAGCGAAGAATATGGCAAAATCGGCCGTTTCTTCTTCGAAAAGCTGTATGCGCCTGAAGATTTCTCTTTTCGGAACACCAGCATCACAAAACTGCATCAGCTCATGAAAGGAAAGATATACACCGGGATTATCTCGGCTGTCGGCAAGGTCATCGAATTACACGATCTGTCGGATTCGCAGGATGACCGCATGGTAGAGCAGATGATCGCCATGGGCGTAGGCGTCGATATGGACATGGAACAGTACCAGAGGGTCTATCGCAGCCTGGACAATTATGAAGAGCGACTATATCAAATCGAGCTTGGTGCGGAAGTGACACGCAAGTTTCACCGGCTGAGCAAAAAATGGATCGTGGCGGTATCCCTCAATACGGTCCGCACGGCGGCCCATCTCATTGGCATGGGGAAGATACTCGACTTCATCCACGAGGGCTATACCGGTTTCAGGACAATCAAAAATATCGACTATTTTGTCGAGACGATCGACCGCCGCGAGCGCGCCTGGCACGATGAGATCTGGTTCAAAGGCCAAAATAGCAGCAACTGAAGGCGGCACTATGAAAAAAGCGCTGATCCTGACAGGGGGCGGGGCCCGCGGTGCATTTCACATCGGGGTCTGGAAGTATCTGCAGGAACGCAGATGGACGCCGGACCTGATCTGCGGAACGTCTGTGGGGGCCATCAATGCAGCGGCCATCGGGGCCGGCATGTCTGCAGAAAACCTGACTCAGCTCTGGACGAATTACAATCGTCCCAAGATCTATCGATTTAGGATGCTGAAGTTCCTTGCGTCCGTTCTGTTGCGCAGGCCGCTGAGGCCCATTACGGATACGAGCCCCATGCGCCGGATGATCGCCACCCACCTGGATTTTCCCAAACTGCGGCAAAGCCCGATTGAGATCATCATCTCCGCTGTGAACCTTTTAAACGGCAGACTCTATCTATTTAATCAGCGGGAGATCAATATCGATCATTTGATGGCGTCCAGCGCCATGCCCATCATCTTCCCCTGGCAGTATATCGATGGGGAGCCATTCTGGGACGGCGGTGTGATTGCCAATTCGCCACTTTTCGCCGCCCTGCAAAAAGAGATGGATGAGATCATCGTGGTGCTGCTATCACCGGTGGGGCATGTTGATCTGCCGTTTCCGGCAACATTGATGAATGGATTGGAAGTCGTCTTTGAACATCTATTGAGCGGTTCCTATCAAGTGACCCAGCCAATACGCCATGGAGGCCGGGGTCCTATTGACCGCCCTTATCCCTATTGGCCGGCCAGTGTGAACCAGGGCAAACCTGCTGGCCCGCAGCCAACCATCCGGGTGGTAGCCCCCTCCCGCATGCTCGGGTTCCGCTCACTTCTCAACTTTTCGACCCGACAGGCACGCCAATTGGTTCAGGAAGGCTATCGCAACGCCCGCCGCCACCTGGGTTCACTGGTGTGAACCAATAGGCTAAACGGATCAGCTGATCACCAGATGTCCCAACCCTTTTTTGACCAAAAACTTTGGATACAGCATATAACTTGGCTTTAAAATGGGCAGCAGCTTGATGGTTTTGGGGACGTTGCCCTTTGCGGCCACCTGGCGGCGCGTCAGGGCCGTCACCAGGTTCGCTTTGCCGTGCCAGAACTTGTGGGCAAAGTCGGCCTTCATGGTCAGGGTAACCTCGGGCTGGCCGTCGAACTCGCCTTTTAGAATCTGGATCTCTTCGCCGGTGGCATCGATGGTGATCACCGCCGATGGATTTTTATATCTGAATTGGACACAAAGGTCGCTCTGGGCCAGTTTTGGACCGATTTCGGGGGAATCCTTTAACAGCTCATAGAATTCGATCAGCACATCGTAAAGCATGTCGGAATTCTGAAACACATTTGAAAGCTGCTCACTTTGCCGCCCTGCAGCCATGGGGCGCAGATCTGCCCTCGACACCGGCAGCGGTTTTGCTTTGGAGTTATAGACGGTGTTGATGATTTCGATGACGGCCTCCCGTTCCGGCTCCACCGGATTATAAAGCATGGACCCGTCTTCCATGGCAGTTGTGGCAACCTGTTCAAGCTTGCTTAAATTGTCGGAGACACCGGCATCTTTCAAATTGAGTGGCATTTTGGTCAGGAAAGCCAGCTGCCGATTCAGCGTGCGGATTTTTTCCACGGCGGCCAGGGCCGCCTGTTTTCGCACCCACGTGTCGATAAACCCGAAATTGCCGATGGCCTGGGACAGCATGCTGCGCGCCCGGTATGAGCTGGTGTTGACCAGTTCCTTGAGCGAATCGACTTCGGAATAATTGGCTAATTTGGACGGCAGGTCAAGGCGGCTGGAACCCAGCAGGCTCTGGCCCTGGTTGATCACCTGGGGAAATGAGATGCCCATGGCCAGGGCGATATCCGCGTAGCGGTCCGTCTGCTCTTCAAGGTTGTAAGCCATGACCTCGGGAAGCACCAACGCGTTGGCCAGACCATGGGGGATGTGGTACACCCCGCCGAGTGCATGGGATATACCGTGCACCATCCCCACCATGGAGTGGGAAAACGCAACCCCCGCGAGGAAGCTGCCCACCAGCATGGCACCACGTGCCTGGAGGTCCTCCGGTTTGGCACAGGCCTGCAGTATATTGGTGGTAATTAATTTGATGGCATGTAAAGCCAACGCATCCGATGCCGGCGACCACTCTTTATCGACATAGGCCTCGATGGCATGCGTCAGGGCGTCCATACCGGTGGCCGCGGTCAACTTACCAGGCAGCGAAACGGTCATTTCGGGATCGAGGATGGCCAACTGGGGAAGAAATTGCTCCTCTGCAAAAGGCAGCTTTACATCGTTCTCCGGATCGGCGATAACCGCCACCTTGGTGACTTCAGACCCTGTCCCGGCGGTGGTAGGGATAACAATAAACGGCAATAGCTGTTCGCTGCTCTCGAGCAGATAAGCACCCATGTGGTCCTGCAGCTTGCCGCCTTTGGTAACCAGGATGTTGGCTACTTTCGCGGTATCGATGACGCTTCCGCCGCCCACGGCGATAAACAGATCACACGCTTTTTTCTTCGCCATGGCGGCGCATTGTTCCACAGCGTCAATGGTCGAGTTGGGCGGCACCTTGTCGAAGGTGCAGGCGATCTTGATGGGACTCCCCTTGAAACCGGCTTTTACTTTTTCAACCAAGCCGGTTTTTACCAATACCTCGTCGGTCACCACCATGGCGTTGCGATTCCCGAAAACCTTAACCGACTCGCCGATATTTCCTAAAATGCCAACGCCGTAAACCAATTTGGTGGGAAGGGTAAATTCGAAATACTCCGGTAACATGTCGATTCCTTTCGATTGGCTACCACAGGACCGAGGAGCAGATCAGACGACAACGACGATCTAGCGGGTGAGCGCTCTCATGATCTGGGCGATATCCTTTAGCTGGGAATCCTGCTCGGCCCTGTTTTGATGAACGCTGCAATGCTCAGAACCCTTTAACGGCTTGTTTTTACATGGATTGCCGTTACGTGTAAACGCCTGGCAGGCCGCCGGGGCATCGATTGCTGCGGCTGGCGCCGGTCCGCCCGCGGCCGTGTTGGTTTGTCCCTCTTTGTAGCGGTCATGCAGCACCAGTGGCGCATCCTCTATTTTCCCGGACCGCACCAATTCAAGGAGGGCATTGAATTCATCTTCGAACCCCTCCAGCAAAACCTCGGGATCCGGCATCAGTCCCTCATCGGAAGCAATGCCAACAGTGACTTTCCCATTATAGCTGAGGATACTGATCCCCAGCCCAATCTGGCCGGAGCGGGGTACCCAAAACATGAAATTTTTGACTTTTTGGCCGGCGTAGTAGAGCGGTTGACGGGGACCGGGCACGTTTGTCAAAACCCCGGAGGCTTTGTTGCCGAACACGGCGGCCGCCTTTTTTGCCAAAACGGGCGGCAAATAGCCCATCGCGCTGAGCAGCGCAAAATTGATGTAGGGATCCGGAGAGGTTTTGAGCCGGTCCATTCGGCGCTTAACTTCTTTCAGCCGGAGGATCGGATCTTTCAGGTGGACCGGTAACGGCAGGAATACCAGGCTGAACTTGTTGCCCAGCTCGAACTCAGTGCCGGGCTTGCGAACGTTGACCGGTACGGCCACCCTGAGATTCAGCTCGTTGACCCTCGTGCCCCTGGTTTTCAGATAGCGGCGCATGGCGCCGGTTACGGTTGCGATGAGCACGTCGTTGAGGGTGGCGGTGCTGATGGCCTTGCCGACTTTCTTGATTTTGTCCAGGGCAAACGGTTCCGTCCAGGCGACCCGTTTCCGCACGCCCAATTTACCCTTAAAAGCGGTGTAGGGATCGGAGCTCATAATCATGTACTTGGAAAGCACGGAAGCAAAGTCCGTGGGCACGCAGCTGGATGCTTTGGCCAGTTGTTTCAGGTGCGTTGGATCGGCGATGGACGCTTCGATCTCTTTCAGCGCCAGCCTGCCGAGGCCCTGGGCGGCGGCATAGGTATTCTTGGCGCTCTTGACCATGCTGTCGATGGGCAGCAGGGTGCCCAATGAAAAAGGGAGGGGCTTTTTCCGCGGTCGGACCTTTGGCCAGGGCGCATCCGGGTCTGTATCAGCGGTGGAGAGCAAAACATGAATTCCGGCAATCCCGTCGGTGATGCAATGGTGAATCCTGAAAAAAAGAACGCACCCCTTGCCGTAGTTTTCGATCAGGTGCACCTGCCACAGCGGCTTATTAGGATCCAACGGGGTAGCCGACAAATTGGCGATCATCACCTGGAGTTCGGTTTTATCGCCTGGTGCCGGCAGCGCTATCCGCTGGAGATGGGACCGCAGGTCATAGTGGGCGTCCTCGACCCATGACGGTACGCCGACACCTGTTTTCGGCATCACAATTTTTTTTTGGAACCGGGGAAATGAAGCCAGTCGGCTTTCAATCGTTACGCATAGCCGATTAAAATCGATGGGCCCTTCAAACTCCATAAAGCCGGTAATCACCATAAGGTTTGTGGGCTCGTCCATACAAAGCCAAAAATTATCGGCATTGGACATGCGCTCGGCCATCGCAATTCTCCTTTTACGTGGACAATGTATTTCCGCCTCTGCCATAGGTCTAACTGGCATATAGCCGTTGATGGATTGCCTTCAATCGGGCGCGCTGCACCCCGCCACCGGGACATCAAAAGCAGTACCGTGCCGTTGCTGTTTGACGACTAAGGGCCCGAAATCCAAACGAACCGTTGAGTGCTTGGCCGTCGGCTCGGGAGCGGTTTTTCAGATGGCAGTCAACCCACTGGAAAAAAGTAATGCAATATAATTCGAGGATATACGATGCAGGAAAATATGCAACCTTAATTGAACTTTTGCAGTGGGCAGCCCCCATCCATGCAGTGGGTCAAAGCCGGGCCTATGGCCCGGCTCAATGCTTCAGCTTGTCCTCGAGATTTTCCTGGAAGCTAGCGTTATGGGCTGATCGCTTGTGGCGCTGCTGCAGGGTCGGCTTAGGCGGCTGGCGCCTTGTTCAGGGCGTCCACCGTGGTGTT
>Ga0316201_10002292_pt1 | contig 13551 bp, 10 predicted proteins | sample CS6wburrow_MG_FD_204516 | JGI IMG/M metagenome (GOLD analysis project Ga0316201, IMG submission 204516) | Coastal sediment microbial communities from Delaware Bay, Delaware, United States - CS-6 worm burrow | ecosystem: Environmental > Aquatic > Marine > Coastal > Sediment | place: USA... | reverse complement strand
TACTTGATATACTGATACTTGAAGAGATATTCGAAATGAGCCCTGTTCAGCAAACCCCCTGTTCATGGGGGATTGCCAATCACCAAATTTCCAGCTAAAAAAAAAGGACGCCCCATAGTTGGAGCGTCCTTGAAATAATTATCCGCTTGCCCGCTTAAAACTTGTAGGCAACACTCAGGTTCCAGGTAAAGCCGTTTCCGAAATATACCCGATTGTTCATATTCACCCCATTCCATTCGGCCTCACCGGCTTCGGGATGAATATTGGTATCTGATTGGGAAATAAACTGCTTGTTCAGCATGTTGTTGGCATTAAACCTGAATCTCAGGCTTCTTTGCGCCTTAAAGTAGATATTGTAGGAGATCCCCCCGTCCAGCAGGCCGAAGGATGGAAGCTCCAGGGAGCCATCGTTGTCTTCCGCATCAAAACTTTCCGGATCAATGGCCGCATAAAGCCGGTCATAGAAACGGTAGTCCAGGTCCACGGAGAGCCCTTTGATAATCTTATAGGTACCCAGCAGGCCAAAGCTGGTCTGGGCAGCATCACCCACCTTTACCTCATCCAGGTAGAGAGTGTTATCGGTGGCACCAATGGGATTGCGGTTCTCGTCCCAGATATTGGCATTCACGTCTCCTGCATAGACCCAGTTGCCTATGGAGGCAAACCCGCGAATGGAAAGGTTCCGGATGGGCTTGGCTTCAAATTCAAGTTCCACCCCGCTATGGGTCTCGGCCACATTTTCGAAGAGGGCCACATCATCGTAAACGCCGTCACTGTCAAAGTCTCCGGTCTGGCGAATCTGGCGGTCGCTCCACTTGGTATAATAAACGTTCAGGTCCACATCCAGGAACTGGCTTCTGTATCCATACCCGGCTTCCAGTCCCAGCACCCCTTCGTTCCCCACATCTTCATTCACCTCATTCACATAATTCAGGAAGAGATCATCAAAGAAAGGCTGACGGGAGTAGTAGCCAGCATTCACAAACACATTGTGCTTTTCCGTAAGGTTATAATTGGCACCGGCCTTCAGGTTGTACCCCGGGAAACGCAGCTTTTCTGAGATCTGATCGTCCGGATCGGAATATGACATATAGTCGAAGCGTTGATAGGCCTGGGTGGAAACTGCAGCCTGAACAAACGTAGAGAGTTTCTCAGTCTTATATTCCAGCTGTCCGAAGCCACCTATATAGGAGATGCGCTCGGTGTTGAAATAATCCAGCTTATCATCGGTCTCCCGGTTCCTGTTGGTCCAGAACAGATAAGGACTTGCCGCATGCTCCTGGGTATAAACCTGGCCCCCGGCGAAAATATCCTGGAATCCATCTCCATTGTAATTGTCATCCCAGAATCCGTCCAGCCCCAGGAGGTTATCCACCAGCCTGAAGTGCTGACCGTAGTAGGTCCTCAGGTCGGTACCCACATTAAAACTCAGGTTTTCGCTGAGTTCCTGATTGAAGTTCACCACAGCACCCAGCCAACGGTGCATATTCATGGAAGCACGGCGTATACCGGCCCTGTTCCCATAGGAACCAATGGTCTTTCCGGGAATGTGCCAGTCCTCCGATCCATCGTTAACAATAGCCTGATTATAGGCTACGATTTCGTCAAAATCAATCTGCCCGTCTGCATCTCTTAGATAGTAGGTGCTGCTTCTACCATACCCTCCGGTACCACCACCCGCTCCGGTGGATCCGTAAAGTACGGTAGAGAGAGAGGATTTGTCGCTGATATTCCAGTCCCAGTTCAGGTTGGCAACGGGCTTATGGTAGAAATTTTCACGCAGGGAGTAAACTTCCCCGTTGTAGTAGCCCCAGTTGTCATTAAAACGCTGCTCCTTATTGGTGATCTCACCATCACCGTCCCGGTCATAGGAGCTCAGGGATTTCGTATAATTCTGATAGTGCCACTGAGGAGCACCGGTCATAGAGAAGTTGAATTGATGTTTTTCGGAGGGCTTGTACCCTAAAGAAAAGAAGTAGGTCTGACCCTGGCCATTGTTTCCGTCGTTGTACCCGTCACCCTGCCAGTGTGAAAGCAGGATGCTGGCACCCCAGCCGTTCTCCTGCAATCCGGTAGAGTAGCTGGCCACGTATTTCATATACTTGTCATTTCCCATCATGGCGCTGACGCGACCGCCGGCTACCATATCGGTTGCCTTGGTAACCACGTTAATGGTGGCCCCTACCGAGGAAATGGCCAGCTTGGAGGACCCAAGTCCCCGCTGGATCTGAACGGCAGTGGCAATCTCGGAAAGTCCCTGCCAGTTGGACCAGTAGACTTTCCCGTCTTCCATCCCATTCACCGGCTGACCGTTAAAGAGCAGGGCCAGGTTCTCCTGTGCAAAGCCCCTGATATTGATCCGGGAGTCGCCATAACCACCGGCCTGGCTGGCTACATAAACCGATGGAGTGTTTTTCATGATATCGGGAAATTCCTGGTTTCCCGTCTTGGCGATAATTTCGGGCAGTTTAATGGTAGATACAGCCACCGGGGTCTCCCGGTCCTTTGCCACGTCAATTACACCGTACCCGGTAACCACCACTTCATCCATGGAGGTCGCATCGATGGAAAGGGTAAGCTCCCCTATCCCTGTTGCTGTTGCCAGGTTGAAAGCGATTTTTTGTGTTTTATAACCCAGGAAGGAGATTATAATTGTACCAGTCTGAGAAGTGGTGTTCAGATCAAAGTTCCCATCCTTATCACTGATGGTCCCGTTGGTGGTTCCTGCTTCAATAATATTTGCACCGGGCAGAGGGCCTCCCGATTCTTCCTCCAGAATTGTACCTTTTAATACTCCCTGACCCATGACTGCCACAGACAGAGCCACTACGGCCAGCGAGAATAGTAATCGTTTCATTTTTTTCATAGAATTTAGTTTTAAATATGGAATGCGAAATATGTGATTGTAGTTATGCTCTACTCAGAAAATGGTTAAGCTGCTGTTCAGATTAGTAAGTACTAGTTTTGGTACCCCGAAAATAGAAAGAAATAGCTGCACGCAACGATACTGTAGAACAGATTCGTTTCGGTTTTTATTCACATTTTTCAAGAATGGATTGAGTTGCTCCAACCCGCTCGGACACGAAGTTTGCGGCTATCTGGGAGGTGGTTTTCAACAGCTTTGAATTTTCCAATTGTTGACGAACGGTGAATAACAACTCGGCTTCACTATTGATGGGAAAGGCTCCCCCCAGTGAGTGAAGTTCCACTGCTTCGGAAAACTTTCCATATTCAGGCCCGAAGATAACCGGCAATCCATAGGTGGCTGCTTCCAGAATATTATGGATCCCCTTCCCAAACCCGCCCCCGATATAGGCAATGGTCCCATAGCGGTAAATATGGGAGAGCATGCCTATGGTGTCCACCAGGATCACCCGGACCCCTTCGGGAACTTCTTTTTCCAGTTGGGTATACAGAACACTGGCTGGGAAACGCTCCTGCAAGCTAAGAATATGGTTCTCCGACAATTCATGGGGCGCAATGATCCACCTGTACTCGCCGGATAGCTCTCCATATGCGTGCGCCAGATACTGCTCGTCCTTTTCCCAGGTACTTCCCGCTACGATCACCTTCCTGTTTTTGGTGAAACTTTCCAGGGCCGGGTGGATGAAAGGATCCTGCAGTAATTCAAACACCCGGTCAAAACGGGTGTCCCCTGCCACGGTGACCTGGTGTAGCCCTATACCGGAGAGCAGCTCCCTGGAACTCAGGTTCTGCACGAAAATGTGGGAGAAAAGGGTCAGGAATCTCCGGTACCACCTTCCATACCATTTGAAGAAAAGCTGCCCGGAACGAAAGTTTCCGGAAGCCAGGTAAAGGGGCACTTCATTTTTTCTTAAGCGCATCAGAAAATGATACCAGAACTCGTACTTGATAAAAAAAGCCATCTCCAGGGGCAGGAGATCCAGCATCTTTTTGGCATTTCGGCTGGTATCCAGGGGCAGGTACATGACATAGTCCGCCCCGGTATAATCTTTTCGTTTTTCATAGCCCGAGGGAGAGAAAAAGGTGAGCAGGATCTTGTGAGTAGGACGTCTTCTGCGAATCTCCTCCATTAGCGGTCGTCCCTGTTCAAACTCTCCCAGGGACGCACAGTGGAACCAGATCACCTGCTGTGCCCCCTCCATGGCTCCCTTTAACTTATCGTACCAGTGTTTCCTGCCTCTTATCCATAAGTTTGCTTTACGGTTCCAGGGCGAAATAAGCAGGGCTATCAGCCAATAGATCCGGATCCCTATATTGTATAGAAAGTTCATCATTCTTGCTTATGCCTGTTTCCTGGTATATAGACTCACCAGCCAGACGGCGAGAAAAGCAAGCACCCAGGAGACAAAACGGACTGAGATCACCGCATCCAGCATGCTTAGTTCCGACCAGACAACGGTGGTCACAAAGCCGGTAAGCAGTCCGGCTATGGTCCCCTGCCAGGTCACTTTTTTCCAGGTGAGCATCAGCAGTATCAGGGGCCCGAAAGAGGATCCCAATCCGGCCCAGGCATAGGAGACCATGGAGAAGATCAGCTTATCCGAAGTAAGGGCAATGACAAAGCCTAAAAGTCCCACTGCAATGGTAATCCAGCGGCTTCCCTTCAACAGGGCCCTGTCGCCCACATCCCATCCGAGGGTCCGGTGGAACAGGTCCTCGATGATGGAGGAACTGATGACCAGGAGCTGACTGTCAGCGGTCGACATCATGGCCGCAATGGCACCACTCACAAAGATACCTGCCAACCAGGCAGGCAGGAGCTCGTTGGCCAGGTGAGGCATCAACTTTTCAATATCATCAAACATCCCCTGTTCATAGAGCCCGGCCCCGACTATTCCCATAATAAGTGCCCCCGAGAAAGCGGGAATGACCCAGGCGATGGCGATGCGCCTGGATATTTTTATCTGTTCCGCATTTTTGATCGCCATAAAGCGGGTCAGCAGATGAGGTTGGCCCATGTACCCCAGGGCCCAGCTCAGCCCGCTAATTATCAGCGCTGCTGCCCCCCATCCTGTTTTGCCCCCGGTCCAGGAAAGGAGCTTGTGGCCTTCCATGGCAGTAATTTCAGCCAGCGGGCTTGTTCCCTGATGGATCTCCCTCAGCTCTGCCAGGCCCACCAGCGGCAGCACCACCAGGGTTCCAATCATAATAATTCCCTGCACCATATCGGTCCATGCCACGGCAAAAAAGCCTCCCATCATGGTATAGAATATGATGACCAGGGCCCCTATGATCATCCCTGTGGACTGTTTCAGACCGAAGGTAACATTGAGGATTTTTCCGGCTCCGTTAAACTGGGCAGAAAGATAAAAGATAAAGAAAAATATGATGATAAAAGTGGCCAGTACCCGAATGGCAGACTGACCCTTCTCAAACCTTGCGGCCAGGAAAGTAGGCAGCGTGAAGGCGCCCATTTTTTCAGTCTCCACCCGCAGGGATTTGGCAACGAAGAACCAGTAGAAAATGATTCCCGATACACATCCCAGGGCGGTCCAGAACTCCAGCAGCCCGGAAGCAAAGGCCGCTCCCGGCAGGCCAAGCAATAACCAGGCACTTTCCCCGGAGGCTCGTTCAGAAAATGCGACCACCCAGGGATTCAGTTTCCGGCCGGCAATAAAAAAGTCTTTATGGGATTTATTGATGCTGTAGGTGATGAATCCAACCACCAGGATCACCACCAGATATACAATAAACCCCAGGAGCGCAAAATTCATGCCCTAAGATAGAAAAAACATGGGAGACTAATCTTAAAAATCCCTGGACCCGTCGGGCTGGTAGGTATATTCAATGAGCACCTCGCTGTACTTATTTCCTTCCTCCCCCTCCAGGGATTCCGCCTCTCTCACCAGCAGTTTTACATAGTTACCCGTAGAGGTCTTTTGTATCCAGACCTGGTAGGCCTCCACGATCTCACTTTCCACAGAATACTGGAGCCCATCATCCACCGACTTATAGTCCTTATAATAATCCTCGGCATCCTCCAGATTGTCAAATTCACCAATCAGGGCAAATCCGTTCATGCGACCGGGAGTCGTAAAGCCGGGCAACTCGATGGTCTCATCGCCCTGGAGCACCCTGTATCCTTCATTAATAATGTCAGGAACAGGATCTTTCTCGAAGGGATACCTGTAAAACTCACTGTCCTCGTAAGAGTACCCGAACAAATAATAGCTCTCCGCCAGAAATTTCTCTGAGCTCAGGCGATACTCTCCTTTTTTATCTGGTCCTCTGAACATCTTGCATCCTGCCGATGCAAGGATCAGGACCGCCAACAACACAACTCTTCCTTTCATCTTTTCCTCTGTTATGTTCCTCTAAAACGCTGCCATCAACAGATCAATATCCTTGGAGGAAATCCCCAGCCTCTGGCCGATGGCCTCATTGGTCAATATTCCGTTATAGATATAGACCCCATGCCTGAGTCCTACATCCTCTTTCAGATGCTTGCCGATTGTCCCTAATTCCCCCAGGCCCATGACCAGGGGTGCAAAAACATTGCTTATGGCAATGGAAGCGGTTCGGGCCACTGTGGAAGCAATATTGGGGACACAGTAATGGATCACCCCATGCTTGGTGAAGGCCGGATCTACCTGTGTCCGCAATTCAGAAGTTTCTATTGATCCCCCGCGATCAATACTGATATCAATAATCACCGATCCCTTTTTCATCTCTTTAACCATCTCTTCGGTAATAAAATATTCCGGCTGTCCTGCCTCCCTGCGGATCGCTCCGATGACCACATCAGCAGACCTGAGGGCCTTCAGAATAACTTTCGGATGGAAAATCGAGGTCGGAATCATAGTCCCCAGAGCCGCTTGCAGTCTGCGCAGGCGATGCAGGGAGTGATCAAAAACCTTTACTTCCGAACCCACTCCCATAGCTGCCCTGACAGCATACTCGGCCACCGTTCCCGCTCCCAGGATAACCACCTCGGTGGGGGTGATCCCTGTAATTCCACCCAGCATAACTCCTTTCCCTCCCCGCTGGTTACTCAGATACTCCGCAGCAATGAGCATACAGGTCGTGCCGGCAATGGCACTCATACTTCTAACAGCCGGGTAACAATTGTGTTCATCCTGTATTTTTTCGAATGCAATGGCCGTCACCTTCTTTCGCATCAGGCCGCGGATATAGCTGTCTTTACAATGTGTGAATACCTGGAAGGAAGAGAGCAGCACCTGTCGCTCTTTCATCCAGTCAATTTCCTCTTCCGTCGGGGGATTGATCTTTAATATAACATCACTTTCCCGAAATACTTTCTGCCGGTTTTCACTGATTTGTCCACCCCGTTCCGAATAGTCTGTATCCAGATAATTGGCAGCTTTCCCCGCCCCTGATTCCAGCAACACCTCATGACCGTATCCGGTAAGGATTTCCACGGCTTCAGGAGTTAAGGGAACCCGGCTCTCCACCTCATGATTCTCCGAAGGAATCCCGATAATTAAACTTTTATGCTTGTTTCCCACCTCCAGCATCTCCTCCCGGGGCATCAAGCCCTCTTTGCGGATACTAAATGCGGATGATCCTTTATTTTCCATTGCTCCTTATGTTATGGGGTAACCTAAAATAAGACAATTCGTCAGGAATATCAATTTTTGCCCGAACGGACTGTTAGAAATGTAATACTCTCTCCTGGTTTTCACCCACCTTTATATGCACCAGGAGTGCATCTTCCGGGATTAACATCTGGGCTTTTTCGGGCCACTCAACCAGGCACAGGGCACCGGAATAGAAATACTCTTCATACCCCATATCAAAGAGCTCTTCCGGGGACTCTATCCTGTACAGGTCAAAATGAAAAACAGAAGCTCCCTCCGGAGTGAAGTATTCATTGACCAGGGAAAAGGTAGGACTGTTCACCTCCACCGTGATTCCCAGGTTCCGGCAAATGGCCTGTATAAAGGTGGTTTTCCCGGCTCCCAGCTCTCCGGAAAAGGCAATAATGGTATACGCTCCTGCCGTCTCGAGAAAACTTTTCGCGGCGGCATCAATCTCCTTCAGTGAAAAAATGCTTATGGTTCTCATATTAACTGACCGGTGACAATATGGACAGGGGGATCAGCATCTCCTCCATGGAGATTCCTCCATGCTGGAAGGTGTTCCTGTAAAGATTTACGAAATGGTTGTAGTTATTGGGGTAAACCAGGTAGTCGTTGTTCATGGCAAAAATGTAGCTGCTTGTCATATTGGTCCGGGGCAGTTGAACCTGCTCAGGCCTCACAACATCAAAGACCTCTTTCTGTTTATAGTTCAGGTTCCTGCCCTGCTTGTAGCGCAGGTTTACTGACGTAAGCCTGTCGCCTATCACTTTGATGGGATTGTTTACCCGAACGGCCCCGTGATCCGTGGTAATAACCAGTTTGATCTCATGCTGGTTGAGCAACTTCAACAGGTCAAGGAGATAAGAGTGCTGAAACCAGCTATGAACCAGGGAGCGGTAAGACGATTCATCATAGGCCAGCTCCCGGATCATCTCCATCTCTGTTCTGGCATGTGAAAGCATGTCCACAAAATTATATACCACGATATTCAGGTCATAATTAAGCAGGTCCTGATAATTTTCCACCAGCTTCTTCCCTGCCCTTTGATTACTTATCTTTTCATAATTGAAGGAGGCGCTCACCCCCAGTCTGTGCATCTGTTTCCTGAACAACTCCTCTTCATGGGCATTTTTGCTCCCTTCCTCATTTTCATCCACCCAGAGTTCCGGATGCTGACGCTGTATCTCAGCTGGCATCATTCCGGCAAACATGGCATTCCTTGCATACTGGGTAGCTGTTGGTAGGATGCTTGAAAAAATGATCTCTTCATCGCTTCTGTAGAGATCATTCATTTCATGCTCTATGATTTTCCATTGATCATATCGAAGGTTATCGATAAGTACGACCATAACTTTTCCCTTCTCCAGCAGGGGGAATACCTTTTTTCTGAACACGCCCGGAGACAGCAGGGGCGTATTTTCACCTTCCCCGGAAAACCAGTGCACATAGTTTTTGCCAATAAACCTGGAAAATTCACTGTTGGCTTCGATCTTCTGCATATTCAGGACCTCTTCCATACCCCCGGCACCACTGGCATCAAATTCCCTTTCCCAGTAGACCAGGCGTTTATAGATCTCTGTCCACTCCTCAAAGGTGGAGGCTGAATTGATCTGCATTCCAATCTGGCCAAACTGACTTTGGTATCCCGAGGTGGTTTTCTCGGTAACCAAGCGCTTCGTATCAATATTCTTCTTTATGCTCAGAAGGATCTGCTTGGGATTTACCGGTTTTATCAGATAGTCCGAGATTTTACCACCCAGGGCTTCATCCATAAGATCCTCTTCTTCGTTCTTGGTAATCATCACCACCGGGGTGGAAGGAGTCAGAATCTTGATCCTTTCCAGGGTCTCCAGGCCGGATAATCCAGGCATATTTTCATCCAGGAAGATCAGATCGAAGTCGTTCGCCGCGACCAGGTTCAGGGCATCGGTTCCATTGGCCGCGGTGGTTACTCTGTAATCCCGCTCCTCCAGAAAAAGAATATAGGGTTTCAGCAGGTCAATTTCATCATCGGTCCAAAGAATATGTATCTGTCTGCCCATTACTCCTGCGGATTATAGTGATTCTGGAAAAAGAGGTGGTAGGGTACAAGTGCCTTCCGTTCAGAAAGAATCCCATAATTATCCCTGGATATGATCATCAACCTGTACTGGGAAGGATCAAGACCTGAAAGGATGGTCTCCCTGTTCCTCGCTATATCCTTCAGGTACCTGGATGCCGCTTCGGCATTGAGAAAAAGTTTAACAAGCAGCACCTGGTACGAATCGGTCATCCGGATCTGTTCAATGGTAAGATCATACTGGTTATAATGGTCCAGATTGTGATTTAAAAGATCAAAGCTGACCCGGTTTACATCCTTACTGGAATGAACGGCCAGCAGCATATAATGCTCCTGAGCGGAGTCAACTGCCGCATACACCTCCTCGGCTTCTGCAGCCTGATCTGCTTCCATGATTTCCGGGAACTCCGTGTACATGTAGTCAATTAGCTCCTGGGCCTGCTGACCCTCCTCGGTGGTGGGATGCTGAGCAAGCAGGGAGTCCAGTGCTACCTTCATCACCTCTTTTCCTTCCAGGGCTCCCAGGGCCAAAGCTCGTATATACTTAAACTTGGGAAGGAGCGGATCATCCTCAAATCCTGCCAGGGCGCTATCAGCCCCTGCAATCACTGCCCGGTAGTTTTTCTCCTGGTAGTGTCTGAATATCCCTTCATAGTATCGCACCACCCGCATTTCCTCCTCTTGCAGTTCCATCAGATAGTTGGGATTGTTTAATAACTTGGCATAGTGCGATTCGGGATAACGGACCGAGAGCTCGCTGGCATAATACTGCGCTTCGGTGGGTTTCTGAAGTATGTTGCTTAATTCATACAAGTAGTAGTTCACGGAGGCTCCATACTCAGAATCGGGATATCTCCTGACCAGCTCTTTGAAAGCGGTCATGGCTTCCTTATAATCAAGCAGTTGCTCCTTATAGATAATTCCCATATTAAACAGTGCCTCTTGCAGCCGTTTATGAGACCTTTCCATAGCCGAGTCGGTCAGCGGGATATTGACCAGGTAGTACTCCCTGGACTTGTTGTCTAATACCCGGGTGGTTCCTCCTCCTTCCAGTGTGTCAGACTCAGCTCCTTCGCCCTGGCTCGACTCTGATATGGTTTGCTTGCTTCTTCTCCTCCAGTTATCTTCCAGGACCCGTTCCCCCCATTTCATTCTGAACTCGGGCTGCCCAAAGCTTTTGGCATTCAGATTATAAAAATACCACTGACCCCCGGACTGAGAGCTCTGCTGGTCGAAACGTCCACCTGGTCTCTGGTTGCTCCCGTATAGCATCGACTGGTTAAAGGCCTGCTCCTGCATGGCCTCCTGCTCTGCCAAACGGGCTGCCTCCTCCTCCTTCCGAACCTCTTCAATAAGGTCATCTATAATGGCCAGTCGCTGCTCTTCCGGCAATGCGGCCAGAACCTGTACACTATCTTCCAGTTCATAGGAGGTGACATTGTAAACAAGCGTCCCAAGGCTTGCAGAAAGAGATGCCAGGCCTGAATAGCCGGGATAGTCGCTGCCAAGAAAGGAGACCGCAGAATCATAATAGGCCGCGGAAAGTATATAGTCGGGTGTTTCGTAAAAGAGTTCTGCCAGGGTCAGGGAGGAATACCCCTTCTGGTACTGGTTCTGGACACTGGTTGAAACCGACAACTGGTAATATTCAATGGCACTTTCCCGGTCTCCCTCTTCCATGGCAATATTTCCCAGTGCAAAATAGATTTGATCCTGATACTCCTGGTTCTTGCTGTCCTTCAACATTTTCCTGAGCAATTTCTTCAAATCAGCGCTGCTGGTCTTTCCCGATTCAAACACCTCGGCCATGCTTACCCGGGCATTAAAAGCCATTTCATACGGAGGATTGTACCTGCTCACCCGTTTGTACTTTTCCAGAGCCAGGGTGTTCTGTCCTGAGGCTTCGTATAATTGAGCCAGAACATAGGTATATCTGATTTTGTCTTCCTTGGCAATTCCCTTTTGATTCAGGGCGAGTTCGAGCTGTTGAGCTGCCATCGGGAACTCCTGTTTCTTCAGGTGAAGCTGGGATCTCGTCGTATAAAAAGCTTTCAGATATTCTTTGGGTAACACGGCATTATCGGTGAGCACCATCAGAATCCGTTCTGCCTCTCTCTCTTCATCAATCATGATATAGGCACGGCTCAGCCAGATCATGGCCAGATACCGGATCTCCTCGCCAGGAAAGGTAACCATGATGTGCTTGAAGGTTTCGGCAGCCAGAAAAAATTCACCCTGGTGCATGTATGCCTTTCCCATTAAAAGGTAGGAATCATCCACCCACTTGTTGTACTCATTTTTATCGTAAAATGTCCGGTCCCTGGCAGACTGGTTTCCCTCCTTTACCTTGGGCTTGGCGGTGATGGAATGAACGGTAATAACCTTAGTGGCCTTATCTATGGCCTGTTTCATGTCGCCTGACACCGTCGAATGCACAGACTCATTCTCAAAAAGAAACAGGTCAAGTACCTGATTATAATTGTTCTTTATGGACTTGTTGGCTTTCTCGATTCCCCGCTTATAACTTTCATTTCCGTTAAAATAGATATTGTAATGTGAAGTGAGATTGTGATAGTTCCTGGACAGGGAAGTGTTTTTTTCCACGGAACATGATACAGGGCCGTAAAGCAATGGGAGGGCCAAAACCACCCAGTATATGGTCTTCCGGGAAAGCAATTTAATACAGTTGTGACAAAATATTGTCAGGTTCTTACAAATAATTAACTGCTTTTGAGATAAGTTATTTTATCAGCCAAGAAAAAAAGCTCTTAAGCATGAATATCCACAACCTCCTTTATTTCGGGGACTTCCTTTTTAACAGCTATCTCTACTCCGGCTTTCAGGGTCTGCATGCTAAAGGGACAACCATTGCATGCTCCTTTCATTTCCACTCTGAGCACCATATCATCGGTAATATCTACCATGACTATATCTCCACCATCAGCGACCAGGTATGGCCTGATCTTTTCCAGTGCCTTTTCGACGCGTTCTTTAATAGCTTCCATTTTATCCTTCCTGTTAGGTTCTATTTTATGGTAATCTCTACCTTCTGAGTGGGTTCCAGCTCAGCCATTCGTTTGTCCACTGCCTTTTTCACCTCCTCCGAAAGAAGCCGGAAAGCCTCCCCGGATGGATTCTCTGTAAGGGCTACAGGCTTGCCTGAATCGCCCGACTCCCTGATCCCCTGAACAATGGGAATCTGGCCCAGCAGTGGGATCCCCATTTTTTCTGCCAGTTTTTTACAACCCTCCTGGCCAAAAATGTAATACTTGTTATCGGGTAGTTCTTCAGGAGTAAACCAGGCCATATTCTCTACCAGGCCCAGAACCGGCACCTTAATCTTATCCCCGGTAAACATATTGATTCCCTTGATCACATCGGCCAGTGCTACTTCCTGCGGGGTGCTGACAATAACCACTCCCGTTACCGGGACCTCCTGAACCATGGTGAGGTGTACATCTCCGGTACCCGGAGGCAGGTCAATCAGCAGGTAATCCAACTCACCCCAGTCACCCTGGGAAATCAGCTGTTTTAATGCGCTGGTTGCCATGGGGCCCCGCCAGACGACGGCATCTTCCGGTTTTACGAAAAACCCAACCGACAATAATTTTACCCCGTACTTTTCAATGGGTAATATCCATTCCACTCCATCCTCCGAGCGGGCCGAGGGACGATCGCCTTCCACATCAAACATCTTGGGAATGGAGGGCCCGTAAACATCTGCATCAATCAGGCCCACACTGGATCCCGATTTTGCCAGTGCCACCGCCAGGTTAGCAGCTACCGTAGATTTACCCACTCCACCCTTACCGGATGCCACAGCAATGATATGTTTTACCTGGGGCAGGACCTCGCGCTGCGGCGGGGGGTCGGGCACCAGCACCTGGATATGCCCTTTCTGAAGGGTCTCTTCCCCAAATGCCCCGTTAATAACCCTCATACAAGCCTTCTTTAAGGATTGGATAA
>Ga0316201_10002291_pt1 | contig 13554 bp, 8 predicted proteins | sample CS6wburrow_MG_FD_204516 | JGI IMG/M metagenome (GOLD analysis project Ga0316201, IMG submission 204516) | Coastal sediment microbial communities from Delaware Bay, Delaware, United States - CS-6 worm burrow | ecosystem: Environmental > Aquatic > Marine > Coastal > Sediment | place: USA: Delaware... | reverse complement strand
TGACAGTCAACCCGCAGAATGATGTGCCTGTTGCCAATAACGATAGCGCCAGCGTCAATGAAGGTCAGAGCGTTAATATTGATCTGGCTACCAATGATACGGATGCTGACAATGCGCTGGATTTAACATCAATCGTTATTACCAGTGCACCATCTAACGGTTCACTGGTGGTCAATGCCAATGGCACGGTGGATTATACCCACGATGGTTCAGAAGCCTTCGCGGATAGCTTCACCTACACGATCCTGGATGCAAGCGGTACAGTCTCCAATGTGGCCACAGTCGCGCTGACGATTAATCCTGTTAATGATGCACCAATTGCGAATAACGACACCGCCAGTGTGAACGAAGGCCAGAGCGTTAATATCAATCTCGCCACCAATGATAATGATGCGGACAATACGCTGGATTTAACATCGATTGTGATAACCAGTGCACCAACCAATGGTTCACTTGTTGTGAACGCCAATGGAACGGTCGATTACACGCATGATGGTTCTGAAACGATTGCGGACACATTTACTTACACCATACTCGACGCCAGTGGTGCAGTCTCTAATGTGGCTACCGTCACATTAACCGTGAATCCACAAAATGATGCACCTGTCGCAAACAACGACAGTGCCAGTGTGAACGAAGGCCAGAGTGTCAATATTAACCTCGCCACCAATGATGCGGACGTCGATGATGGGCTTGATCTGAACAGTATTACGATTATATCGGCGCCATCTTATGGACTACTGGCTATAAATAGTGATGGCACTGTAGATTATGCCCATGATGGCAGTGAAACGACATCTGATAGCTTTAGCTATGCGATATACGATATAAGTGGCGCAATTTCGAACATTGCAACAGTAAATATTGTTGTCAATGCAGTAAATGATGCACCAGTTTCGGCAAACGATTCAGCTGTAGTAGATGAAGGCGGAGTGGTATTGATCGATCTTGCAGCAAACGATATGGATATAGATGATGGCCTCGACCTTAACAGTATCGTTATAACGCTTGCGCCAGTTAACGGCAGCCTGGTTCTGAACAGTGACGGTACGGTGATATATACGCACGATGGTAGTGAAAGTCTGACTGACAGTTTTAGCTATACGATTTCAGACATAAGCGGCATGGCATCGAATACTGCCATAGTGAATATCAATGTCAATGCAGTAAATGACACGCCGACGACGACAGGCATTTCGGACGTTCTGCTCGATGAAGATTCAGTCACAACAAACATTGACCTAAAGACGGTATTCAATGATGTAGATAATACTGACGGAGAAATGAGTTTCAGTATTGTAGGCAACACAGACGCCGGGTTATTTTCGTATGCTGGTATCGATACAGCTACAGGCATGTTATCGCTGGATTATGCGGCAAATATGAATGGCGCGACACAGATAAGTATTCGTGCCCAGGATCCTGATGGCGCATATGTAGATACGCTTTTCAATGTAACAATAACACCAGTCAATGATGCGCCAGTGATACTGACAAATGAAACGCCGGTCTTAGGTGACATGTCAACGTCGACATTGACCACAAGTCTGCTGAGCACGACTGATGTCGATAATGCATCGAGTGAGATTATATACACCATAACCGAGATGCCTGAAAACGGCGTGTTGATGCTGAACGGCAACGGGCTGGGTGTAAATGATGTGTTCACCCAGGATGATATCGATAACAACAGGTTGACATATCAGTTAACAAGTCCAGCAGCAAAAGATCAGTTTAGTTTTAACATTATGGACAGTTCGGGTGGGCAATCGGCAGGACATATCTTCAATATGATTGTGCAGTTGAATATGGGGTCTACTGAGCGCGTAAACATCGATCCACAAGACAAAAGTACTGATGCTGCTACAAATGATGACATATCGTTGCCAGTGAGTGAACCAGCTACACCGGTAAACGTTGCTGATGTGCTGGATGAGCATTCGCCACTGGGTACAAGTAGTCTGCCAGATGGAGTACGGCCACCAGCGCATGAGCTTACGCTTGATCCTGTTGTTGAATCAGTTGTAGGCATAGATGAAGACCGCTATGTTTCATTCAGTACAAACGATAATGAAAGTGCTCTATCACATCCGGCAACCTTCAGTGAAGTTCAGGTGCAATCACTGGACGCGTTATGGAGAGCGTTAGACGTGATGAAGCAGGAGATTGGTGGTGAAAATGATCAGCTATTAGATCCAGTACACATTAAAAATGTAGCCATAACAACTTCCAGCATCACTTTGACAGCTGGTGTCGTTGCATGGGCATTGCGTAGCGGTGCGCTGCTTGCCAGTATGATGTCATCAATACCATTATGGAAAGGTTACGATCCTTTGCCAATCATTGCATACCGGGATGATGAATCTGAGGATATACAAACTGATGAAGCTATACCGAAAACGCGAGAAGAGTTTTATAAAAAGAAAAATAAGAACCGCCTGGAGGCAAGTATGAACAAGGTGGAATCATTATTCGGTATGAGAGGCAGATAAAGAGAATGAAAAATATAATGTCTATTAGCCCTGCAGTCCGATTAAGTTTTGGTCTGGTGATGTTCACATTGAGTGTTCTATTATTCGCGGATCTATTTGGTGTGGTTCCTAAAAAAGAACTGATGCAGCTGGATGCAAGAAAAAAAGTATGCGAATCATTGGCCGTGCAGATTTCCATGTATGCATCGAAGTCTGATACAGATTCAATGGGGCTGGTGCTGCAAAACTTTGTGCATCGCAATGAGGATGTGGTGGCGGCATCGATGACCCATGAAAGCGGTATGATCCTGGCGAACGCAGGCCAGTTTAGTGATGAATTTGCACAGCATTCTCTACATAAATCTACATCAGGCTTTGTAATCGTGCCTGTGTATTCGGGTGAGAATAAGTGGGGTTCGGTCAATGTTGAATTTGGGGGAGCATCTGCAAGCGGCGGTCTGCTTGGTATATTGCAAAATTCCCTGGTAGGCCTGCTGATTTTTACCGCAGTGTTTAGTTATCTTGGCTATTTTGTGATATTGCGTAAAACATTACGCATACTCGATCCAAAATCTGTGATTCCTGAACGGGTGCGTTCAGCCTTTAATACCTTGTCCGAAGGCGTACTAATCGTCGACAAGAAGGATCAGATATTAATGGCAAATGATGCATTTGCAGACAAAGTTAAAAAAGACCATGCTGCATTGCTTGGCGTGGAGGCGTCATCATTGAACTGGAATCGACGAAAAACTGATAAGTCAGGTGATTTGCCCTGGTTGAAATCTATACATAGCGGATTGAAACAGGTTGGTGTCTCGATGAATATATCGATTCCTTCAGGTGGCATACGCACCATGTCTGTCAATAGTGCGCCAATCCTGGATGATGAAGGCAAGGCGCGAGGTGCCCTTGTTACGTTCGATGATGTGACTGAAGTGCATGAATCGAACCAGCAGCTGGAAAAAGCAGTCGATAAACTCATTCAAAAGCAAAATGAAATAAAACGTCAGAATAACGAGCTTGAAACTCTCGCGGCTAGAGATTCGCTGACAGGTTGTTATAACAGGCGTGCATTTTTTGATAAGTTTGAATCCATGTTCGATGGTATAAAGAAAAATGGCGGACATTTGTCGTGTCTTATGATTGATATTGATCACTTCAAGTCCGTCAACGACAGATTTGGTCACTCTGTTGGTGATGAGGTTATTCGCTCTGTGGCTGATATCTTAAATGGATGCCAGCGAGACGATGCCCTGATCGGCCGTTATGGTGGTGAAGAATTTTGCGTGGTTCTGCCGGGTGTTGATGCTGATGCCGCGTTCACCGTGGCCGAACGACTGCGCGTAAGTATTCGGATGGCTTCAGAAAACTTTAGGGTTGATGGTCTGGTGGTAACGGCCAGCTTTGGTGTTTCAGTGTATGAGTTTGGCCTGACAGGTTGTAGTCAGTTGATAGACCACGCTGACCAGGCCCTCTATACGGCGAAAAACTCTGGACGAAACCGCGTCGTAAAATGGAATGTCGAGTTAGACGATAATAAAGAAAATAAACCTGAAATTCATGAGCCTGTAAAACCAGTTAACCCTTCCGCTAGCAAATATAAAGATCTTGTCGTGGCTGACAAGCTGCAGAATAAAATCTGTCAGCTTGAAGATAAATTACGTAAACAAAAGGGTGTAATTGATAGCATTGCTTATACAGATGCTGTCACTGGTCTGCCAACCAAAATAATTATGGAAGACAGGTTGCGGCAGGCGATAGCACTCTCTGAGCGCACTCAAACAATGACCGTAGTATCTATCTTAAATATTGACATGTTCAGTCGCATTAATCTCGCACTTGGAGAAACCCTCGGTAATGACTTTCTCCGAGAGGTCGGTAATCGACTGAAAGAGATCACGCGTCGTTCGGATACAGTTGCCTCTATGGTAATGCCAGGTCATGCAGGGCCATCATTGTCTCGCTTGCGTGCAGATGAATTCGCACTTGTTTTTTCCGGTATCAAAGATTTCGAGTCAATTAGCTATATCGTGAAACGCATACAGGAGAAATTTAAAGGTAATATTAAAATCGATGGTAAGAGCTTTTACGTGACTACCACCGTCGGTGTCTCTGTTTATCCCAGTGATGGCAAGGAACCAGAGGTGCTGATCGATAATGCCCGTTCTGCACAAAAGCATGCTAAAGAAACTGGCGCCAGAAATAATATCGCGTTCTATTCTAAAGAAATTAGCGGCAAGGTCCTCAGTCAGATGGAGCTAGAGGTTGAACTTCTAAATGCATTGGAGCGAGATCAATTTCGGCTTGTTTATCAACCTAAAATGAATATGAGGACAGGCGAAATAGAGAGTGCTGAAGCACTTATACGCTGGCTACATCCCGAAAAAGGTATGCAGCCTCCGTTCCTGTTTATTCCCCTGGCAGAGAAAAGTGGAATAATAAACGAGCTTGGTTTGTGGGTATTGAAAACCGCCTGCATACAAACGAAAGCCTGGATTGATATGGGTATAAGTAATATGCGCACATCAGTCAATGTATCGGCAATCGAATTCTCAAATAGTAACTATGTGCAGAGCGTCAAGGAGGTGTTGCGCGAAGTGGGTTTGAGCCCGGCCAATATTGAAATAGAAATTACAGAGTCAGCGCTGCTGGAAGATTTCAAATCGGCAGCCAGAACAATTGATGAATTGCAGTTTTTGGGCGTCACCGTCACGCTGGATGATTTTGGTACAGGCTATTCATCTTTCAGCTACCTGGGGAAACTGGATTTTGACTGGATCAAGCTTGACCGAACTTTCTTACTTGAGGCGCTTTTGAGTGATCGATCAAAAATAATGTATGAAAGCATTATTCAGATGGCACATAATGTCGGCCTGAAAGTTGTTTCTGAAGGGATCGAGGACAACGCCCAGTATGAATTTGTAAGCGGGCTTGATGTCGATGAGTTGCAGGGCTTTATGCTTAGCAAACCGGTTGATTCTGATACGATTACAAATTTATTGTTGAAAAAAGATTCGTGTGCGAAAGTAGCCATTTAAACTGTAACCCGGATGTCCAGCATTAACTGTACAACTATAAATGATGCCCATATATGATTGCACGCTAATCTTTCCTGAATATCATATGACAGCTGGAGACTATGTCTCTTAAGAACATACAGCTAGTCCTGTTACTGCTGGCACTCAGCGCGTGTGCAAACAATACACCGGTTAATATTAATCATAAGACATCCAGTCCGCAGGCTGATAGCACAGGCGTTGGCCTCACGGCAAAGCTTTTGCCGCAAAATAATAAAGTGCTGCTTATCATCGGCCAGGATTTATCGTCTGTTAAGGATTACGTTGAATCTGCGTATTTTCCTGCGCCTGGCGGTATTACTACCTACATCTCGTTTTACAGTTTGCTCAGGGAGACCTTTCCCGCTTATGGTGCTTTGGGGCAGGATGTTGATGGCAAAACGTTTACAAATAATGTGGACTGGGGTGCAGGCCCGTTAAGTGCACATAGTGCTGCGCTATCATTTCCAGGCGCGTCGTTAGTGATCGGTTTGAATATTGCTGAGGGCGACGCAAGCACTGCGTGGGCGGCTGGCGGGCTGGCCGATATTGGCGTGGGCGCTTATGATGCCAATATCCGCCGCCTCGCCAGGTTTTGTAAATCGATCGATAAACCGGTGTATTTGCGCATCGGTTACGAGTTTGATGGCGCATGGAACAGGGGCTACGAAAAACACGCCAGCTATATCTATGCCTACCGGCGCATCGTGGATGTCATGCGTGCGCAGGGTGTGACAAATGTTGCCTATGTATGGCAGGCGAGTGCATCGCCGGTGGATGATATTGTTGAAGGCCGGCACGAAAATATTATGGACTGGTATCCCGGTGATGAATATGTCGACTGGATGGGACTGTCATGGTTTCTTGCACCGGCTAGCGTGCAGCAATCAGCGCCTGACCAGGCAAGCCTTGCGAATGAAGTTACCAGTTTTGCGCGCAGACAATCGAAGCCGGTGATGATTGCCGAAGCCGCACCGCAGGGATTTGATTTAACACAAATGACAAAATCAAATATCTCAGTGTTACTCGACGGTGCTGCAGGTAGTGACAGGATAAGCGTAACGCCAGCACTAATATGGGATACCTGGTTCGCGCCTTTTTTCAATTACATACATACCAATGCAGATGTTATTCGCGCTGTCGCCTACATCAACGCCGACTGGAATTCACAGACAAAATGGTCGACACCTTATAATGAAGGTTACTGGGGTGATTCACGCCTGCAACATAATCCTGTCATACGACAGCGCTGGTTGCAGGAAATCGGTGATAGCACATTCTGGTTGCACGGTAGCCCGGATTTGAAACAGCAGTTGATGGACTAGATCGACACAGCGGTACACCGGAGACAGCCTACTCGATTACGCCATCCACAAAAAAACCCGCTAACGCGGGTTCATTGTGGATGGCGCGCCCGAGTGGATTACTCGCCCCGTCCATGGGGCTCGCCCTTCGGGCCAGAATCATAGAGTGCGTTCTGTTGTTCCTGACAAATTTAGTACTTCGGGCTTCCTGCCCTCCGCCCTTCGGGCCGCACTTCGTGCGTTCAAATTTGTTCCTGACAAATTTAGTCGAACAGTGGTTCGAACCAGAGCACTCGTGCGCACCAGCCACAAAAAAACCCGCTGTTGCGGGTTCATTGTGACTGGCGCGCCCGAGTGGATTCGAACCACCGACCTTTGGCTTCGGAGGCCAACACTCTATCCAACTGAGCTACGGGCGCGTAACTGCTTCATGCAGGGGGCATAGTCTATCAGGCTTGTGCGTGATTGTTTTAATTTGCGTGCACATACCATGACGGATGGTTGTTCAACGGGTGAAGCGGTCATGGCTGCGATAACTGATGGCCTCGGTGAGATGCGCAGTTTTGATGTGCTCTGATTGCGCCACATCGGCGATAGTGCGCGCCAGTTTGAGTATGCGGTGGTAGGCGCGCGCCGATAGTTTAAGCCTGTCCATGGCGCGGCCGAGTAATTCATGGTCCTGGCTGCTGAGTTTGCAGAAAAACTCGACTTCGCGCGCGCTGAGTTCTGCATTGGATTTGCCTGCGCGTTTGATCTGGGTGCTATAAGCGTGATTAACCCGGGTGCGAATGTTTGCGCTGGATTCGCCGCGCTGCGCGTTTTGCTCGAGATCCGATTTGTTGAGCTTGGGAACTTCTATATGTATATCGATGCGATCGAGCAGCGGTGCTGAAATTCGACCGAGATAGCGTTTCTGCTGTTCGGGGGTGCACTGGCAGAGTGTTTTACCATCGCAGTTATAGCCTTGCGGACAGGGATTCATTGCCGCGATCAGCTGGAAGCGCGCGGGAAATTCCGCCTGCCGCGCGGCGCGCGAAATCGTGATGCAGCCGGTTTCCAGGGGTTCACGCAACACATCGAGCACATGCCGGTTAAATTCAGTGAGTTCATCCAGGAACAGCACGCCATGATGCGCCAGCGAGATTTCACCCGGCGACGGCGATGAACCACCGCCGACCAGGGCCACGCCCGATGCGGTGTGATGTGGGTTGCGGAACGGCCGCTGCTTCCACTGGCTGATATCAAAGCCCTGGAAACTGATCGAGCATACCGACGCGCTTTCCAGTGCCTGCTGGCTGGTCATCGGTGGCAGGATGCCGGGCAGGCGGCTGGCGAGCATGGATTTTCCGGTTCCAGGCGGGCCGATCATCAGCAGGTTGTGGCCGCCGGCGGCGGCAATTTCCAGCGCGCGTCGTGCATGGTGCTGACCGCGGACGTCGGCCATGTCGAGTGTGTGTTGAGCATCGGTTTCGATGGTTTTCGGCGCTGCGGGTATTTTCAGGCTGCCCTGTCCATGCAGACACTGGCAGATCTCCAGCAATGAATCTGCCGCACGCACTGCAACCTTGCCCGCGAGCGCCGCTTCGGCTGCGCTGCACGCTGGCAGCACAAGTATCCGGCTGCTGTTTTGCGTTGCCAGTGCCGCGGGCAGGCAGCCATTCACTTTGCGCAGTTCGCCCGAGAGCGCGAGCTCGCCGTGAAATTCATAGCGGGAGAGGTTATCTGCAGGTATTTGCCCGGATGCGGCAAGAATGCCAAGTGCGATGGGTAAATCGAAGCGTCCGCCTTCCTTGGGTAAATCAGCCGGTGCCAGGTTGACGGTTATTTTTCGCGCCGGAAACTCGAAATGTGAATTGATGATCGCTGCGCGGACCCGGTCCTTGCTTTCGCGCACCGCGGCTTCCGGCAGGCCGACAATGGAAAGTGCCGGCAGGCCGCTGGAGATATGAACTTCAACAGTGACTTGCGGTGCCTGGATGCCGACGAGGGCGCGGGTATATATCGTAGCGAGTTGCATGGTGTCCTTTCCGTTTGCTGTCCTGGGTGAATTTAATCAGCAGGTTTTACCGCTTGTGTTTTAACGCGTCCAGCTGTTGTTGCAACGCGTCCAGCTTTTCGCGGGTGCGTGCCAGCAGGGCGGCCTGCACATCAAATTCTTCACGCGTGACCAGGTTCATTTTTTGTAATGCATTCTGCAACACCGCGCGCACATTGGCTTCGAGATCAGTTTGTAATCCCGCCAGATTTTCAGGAATAAGCCCGGTGATGCGCCGGCTGAGCTCATCCAGAGTGATTTTACTGTGCATGATTCCACCTTTCGTTATATGGCGTAATTGTACGCCGAAACCTGTGCACGTTTCTGGTGCGCTGGTAAAAGCCATGCACACATATGGTGCGCCATATTGGTGCATGGACACCAGAGATGTGCGCGATGTTTATGTAACATATTGTTAATAAATAAAAAATCAAACTTGGCATGGCTCCTGCTCTATTGCAGACACAGTTGATATTGAACTGATTTTTTAAATTTAACCTTAGGAGTCTGATATGACTAAAAGAACTTTGATTTTGGGTGCCGCTGTAGCAGCAACACTGTCTGCCGGTAATGCAATGGCTGTCGACGGCCTTTCAGCGAATGTAGGTGTTGTCAGTGACTATGTTTTCCGAGGTGTCGTGCAGAATTTATCAGCAGCTGGTAATGGTGGTTTTGATTATGAACATGAGAGTGGCCTCTATATCGGTATCTGGGCGATCAACATTGAAGGCCAGGCTGGCTTAGGTGCGGGCGCCGGTGGTCTCGAGATAGATACATATGCTGGTTATGCTGGCGAGATGAATGACATCAGCTACAGCATCGGCTTTACCCACTATGGTTACACCGGCGATTTTGATACGTCCTACGATGAATTCAACCTTGGTGCCGGCTACGCTGGTTTCAGTCTGGATGTAGCGCTGGGTACTCATGAAGCCTTCGTTAGTACTACTCCAGATGATGATTACACCTTTGTATCACTTGGTTACAGCACAGGTCCTTTCTACGCGTCATACAACACCTTTAGTGGTGACTGGGGCGGTGATTATTACGAAGTAGGCATGACGACTGATATTGGTGGTGCAGAAGCAGGTCTGAGCTTTGTAAAAGGAAATCCGGATGAAAGCTTTACCGGCACCGGCACAAACACCAGTGATGGCACGACAATGATTTTCTCACTTAGCAAGAGTTTCGATCTCTAAGTCGATAATCACCCGCGCAATATTTTTCCGCGATGGCCCACAGAGTGGGCCATCTACAGGAGGCAATAACATGAAATTTATTACTGCGATCATCAAGCCGTTCAAGCTTGATGATGTTCGAGAAGCGCTTTCAGAAATCGGTGTACAGGGTATTACTGTCACTGAGGTGAAAGGCTTCGGAAGACAGAAAGGCCATACAGAACTGTACCGCGGTGCAGAGTATGTGGTGGATTTTCTGCCCAAGGTTAAACTGGAAATTGCTGTGTCTACCGACATGGCCGAGAAAGTTATCGAAGCCATTCGAAATGCTGCCAATACCGGCAAAATTGGCGACGGCAAGATTTTCGTTACTCCAGTAGAACAAGTCATTCGTATTCGTACCGGTGAATCCGGCGCTGAAGCGCTTTAATCACCTAACCGACTCTGGAGGATCTAATTGTGGATCAAGTACTCGAACTCAGCTACGCGCTGGATACATTTTATTTTCTAATTATGGGGGCGTTCGTGATGTGGATGGCCGCCGGCTTTGCCATGCTGGAAGCCGGACTGGTACGTTCAAAGAACACCGCGGAAATTCTGACCAAAAACATCACACTGTTTGCTGTTGCCTGCATCATGTATATGATTGTGGGTTACAACATCATGTACCCCGGTGACGGCGTCAGTGAATTCTGGCCCGGTGTTTCATTCTTCCTTGGTGGCGATAATGCAACTGCAGATGTCATCGCCGGTGGAGAAGATGCACCTTACTATTCAAACCTGTCTGATTTCTTCTTCCAGGTGGTGTTCGTCGCCACTGCGATGTCGATCGTTTCAGGTGCCGTTGCAGAACGCATGAAGCTGTGGAGCTTCCTGGTGTTCGCAGTGGTCATGACAGGCTTTATCTACCCGATGCAGGGTTACTGGAAATGGGGCGGTGGTTTCCTTGATGCCGCTGGCTTCAGTGACTTCGCAGGTTCGGGTGTAGTGCACCTGTGTGGTGCGACTGCAGCGCTCGCCGGTGTAATTCTGCTGGGTGCACGTAAAGGCAAGTATGGTCCCAACGGTGAAATCCACCCGATCCCGGGTGCAAACCTGCCTTTGGCAACACTGGGTACGTTTATCCTGTGGCTGGGCTGGTTCGGTTTCAACGGCGGTTCGGAGCTCAAAGTCTCTAACGTCGAAGAAGCTAACGCAGTCGCCATGGTATTCGTCAACACCAATGCGGCAGCCGCCGGTGGTGTCATCGCTGCGCTGTTGACTGCACGCATCCTGTTCGGCAAGGCTGATTTGACCATGATTCTTAATGGTGCACTGGCTGGCCTGGTGGCCATTACCGCTGAACCGCTGACCCCGACCCCGGGCGTGGCGACACTGATTGGTGCCGTGGGTGGTGTGCTGGTGGTGTTTGCCATCGTCGGACTCGACAAGCTCAAGCTCGACGACCCGGTCGGTGCTATTTCGGTCCACGGTGTTGTGGGTATGTGGGGCCTGATGGCTGTGCCGCTCACCAATACTGATGCCGGATTTGGTACCCAGCTGTATGGCCTGGTGGTTATATTTGCATGGACCTTCATCACCAGCTTCATCGTCTGGATGCTACTCAAGGCTGTGATGGGTATCCGGGTATCTGCTGAGGAAGAGTACGAAGGCGTCGATATCGGCGAATGTGGCCTCGAAGCCTACCCAGAATTTACCGGCAATTCATAGACTCCTGTTGGTAATGTAGTTAGCCGGGTGCGCAAGCACCCGGCTTTTTTTTGTCCGGGATATGCGATTCGCCGCCAGATATGGTAAAAAACCTGTCTCGTTCATGCATCTACGGCCATGGGCCCGTGTAGGTACTGAGCCAGCATCCATAACCAGGAGTCAGAATGAAACTCATCAAGGCTATTATCAAGCCGTTCAAGCTCGACGATGTGCGCGAAGCACTCTCGGAAATTGGCATCAAGGGCATTACCGTGTCTGAAGTTAAGGGCTTCGGTCGTCAGAAAGGCCACACCGAGCTCTACCGCGGCGCCGAATATAAAGTCGATTTTCTACCAAAAGTCAAAATTGAAACCGCAGTCAGTGATGACCTGGTCGACACCGTGGTGGACACAATCCGTAATGCGGCCAATACCGGCAAAATCGGCGACGGCAAGATTTTTGTTATTCCAGTTGAGCAGGCTATGCGCATTCGCACCGGCGAGTCAGGCGACGAAGCGCTGTAATATGCAGGGCATCGACGAACACTACGCTGGCTGAAGCGAGCGGGGCGATCGCCATCTTCTGTGCAAGCCTGTGGCATCAGCACAAGCTGCGATAAGCAGAATCACCACGTTGAATCGAGAACACACTATCCAGGGGGAAATGCAATGAATTCACTAAAAAGCCTGTCACTCGGGCTTATCTCAGTACTGCTGCTGTTGCCGGGCCTGGCCCATGCCGAGGGCGTTGATAGTGGCGATACCGCCTGGATACTGACATCGACAGCACTGGTGTTGTTTATGACCTTGCCCGGGCTGGCGTTATTTTATGGCGGCCTGGTGCGTAGCAAAAACGTACTCTCGGTATTGATGCAATGTTTTATGATTGCCTGCGTGGTCACAATTCTATGGGTGATTTACGGTTATAGCCTGGCATTCGGTGAAGGCAATGCCTGGCTGGGCGATTTAAACAACGTGTTCCTCGGCGAAGTCACGCGTGAATCAACCAGCGGTACATTGCCAGAAACAGTCTTTGTCATGTTCCAGATGACATTTGCAATTATTACCCCGGCACTGGTGGTGGGTGGTTTTGCAGAACGGATGAAATTTTCCGCCATGCTGCTGTTCAGTATTTTATGGGTCACACTGGTGTACTTCCCGGTATGTCACTGGGTATGGGGCGGCGGCTGGCTGGGTGAGAAGGGCCTGCTCGATTTTGCCGGTGGTACCGTGGTGCATATCACCGCCGGTGTCGCCGCGATTGTCGCCGCGGTTGTCATGGGAAATCGAAATGGTTTCCCGGAAACCCCGATGATGCCGCACAACATGACCATGACAGTGACCGGCGCGGGCATGCTCTGGGTCGGCTGGTTTGGATTTAATGCCGGCAGCGCGGTGGCTGCCAATGGAGATGCCGGGATGGCGATGCTGGTGACACATATCAGTGCCGCCTGTGGTGCCTTTACCTGGGCCGTGATGGAGTGGATCAAGTACGGCAAGCCCAGTGCCCTGGGTACCGTTACCGGGATGGTCGCCGGGCTGGGTACGATTACGCCGGCCTCCGGATTTGTCGGCCCCATGGGTGCACTGGTGATTGGTACCAGCGCCGGTATCGTGTGTTTCTTTGCCACCGGCTTTATCAAGCGTACCCTGAAGATCGATGATTCACTCGATGTGTTCCCGGTGCATGGTGTCGGTGGCATCCTCGGTACCTTTATGGCGGGGATATTTGTCTCGGCGAGTCTCGGCGGTGCTGGCTACGCCGAAGGCATGAATATGGGCTCGCAGCTGAGTGTGCAGTTACTTGGCATCATCGCCACCG
>Ga0316201_10002290_pt1 | contig 13554 bp, 12 predicted proteins | sample CS6wburrow_MG_FD_204516 | JGI IMG/M metagenome (GOLD analysis project Ga0316201, IMG submission 204516) | Coastal sediment microbial communities from Delaware Bay, Delaware, United States - CS-6 worm burrow | ecosystem: Environmental > Aquatic > Marine > Coastal > Sediment | place: USA... | reverse complement strand
TTCCCAGGATGTCAACTTCGGCGGCAATCTCTATACCGCCGGGACGCCCGTGTTTTCGGCCTGGCGCTTCTACGATCTGCGGGCCCACTACCAGCATACCGTCCTCGACGAGAAGCGCTGGGGCGTCGAGCTCGGCGCCGGCCTGGGCCTCATGTACTCCTACGTCGCCATGGAATCCCAGGACAAGCAGACCAGTTCGTTCGTCGACGATCAGACTGCCTACCCCTACCTGTACGGAGCGCTGGAACATCGTTTCAAGGGAAGGGTGCGGATCGAGGGGTCGGTGGAAGGCATGTCCCTGAATGATGATTGGATCTTCGACGCCACCCTCGCGCTGAAGTACCAGGCGAGCCGGGCCTGGGATTTCGCGCTGGGCTACACCTACTTCACGCGCAAGATCACGACCGACACCCTCTTCAACGAAGTCCGCTACAGCGTCCCGACGCTGTCGGTGACGCGTTTCTGGTAGGCGGCGTCCTTCCTACTGCCGGACCGCTTCTTCGATGAAGACGCTGTTGGGGATCGTCGTGATCCGACCATCCTCCTCCAGGAGAACGTGGACGGGCGTGATGCCCGCCAGAACACCCTGCCGGCCGTGGATCTCGATCCGCTCCCCGGGTGCGAAGATCTTCCGCGCATAGAAGCCCGCGATGAGGTTGCGCGTGATGTCGCGCGACCCCAGGCCGAACGTCAGGGCCAGGGCCAGACTGCCGCCGGCCAGCAGGATCAGGACCACGGACCGGATGATGTCCGTGTCGATCTTCAGCTGGGTCACGGCCATCAGGCCCACGATAAAGACGATGAGCGCCGAGACCGCCCGCCCCAGGACGAGAGCGAATTCCACCCCGGAATTCCGGGCCGAACTGGTGACCGCCCCGCCGGCGAACTGGGCGATGAGCATGCCGATCAGCAGCACCATCGCTGCCGCCAGCAGGTTCGGCAGGTAGGCGAAGAAAGCCGTGACCGCGTCGGCCACCGCCATCAGGCCGACCGACTGGGCCGCGCTCTGCACGAACAGGATGATGATCAGGTAGTAGACCAGGCGCGACAGCAGATGGCCGGGTGTTTCCTGCAGGCCGAACTTGCCGAGGGTGTCCGTCAATCCGACCCTGGCGAGAAGGTCGTTGATCCGGAACTTCTCGAATGTGGTCCGGATGACGCGGGCCGCCACCTTGGCCAGGATGAACCCGACCAGGAAGACCGCCAGGGCGGTCAGGGCCTTCGGCATGAAGTCCGCCATCGCGGCGATGAGGGAATCCATGACCGTCTGGAGGGCCGACGGGAGCGCAAAATCTGTTTCCATTTCAATCCTCTTTGTCCGGACCCTTGGTCCCGGGAATGGATTCGATCAGGACCACCAGGTGTTCCCAGAATGTCTTCAGCATCACCGTGACGGAAAATTCCAGGCTGTCCGCGCCCAGCGTCGACCGGTTGATGCTGCGCCTGACCCTGCCGGGCAGGTCCGGACCCGCCTCCAGAGTGTGTTCCTTCAATTCCTCCAGGGGCTGCCCGTCGTCGTGCTCACTGTTGTCCGGCACCGGAGGCTCCTTCGGCGTAGGCCGCCCGGAACATTTCCCGGGCCCGTTTGATCCTCATCTTGACCGCGGACTGTCCAAGCTCCAGGCGGTCGGCAACTTCCTGGTAGGACAGGCCGTCCATGTCCCTGAGGATCAGCGGAACCCGCAACGTTTCGGGCATCTCCTCCAGAATGCGGGCAATCAGCTGCTTGGCGTCCCCCGCCAGCGCCGCCGCATCGGCCTTGACCCGCGAGTGCATGGCCGCGTCGGCCTCCAGACCCGGCTCTTCCAGATCCACGAAAGCGCGCCCCCGCTCCCGCCGCAGGTGGTTCAGGCAGTGGTTCACCTTGATGCGGCCGATCCAGGTCGCGAAGCTGCTGCGCCCTTCGAACCGTTTCAGGTTGAAGTAGGCCTTCACCATGACTTCCTGCGCCAGATCCAGGGCGTCCTCCTGGTTGCCGCTCAGATAGCGGCAATTGGTCTGGACCTTCGCCTGGTGGCGCCGCACCAGCTCCTCGAAGGCCCTGACGTCACCCGGCCGGGCGTTGCAGGCCCGTTCCACCAGGATTTCGTCAGCATCCAGCATACCGGTGTTTCCCTTCTGACAAGCGCGAGCACGGCAAAGTCACATCCTCGGATAAGTTGGTCCATCCTAGCAGGAACCCGGAAAAAATCCTCAAAAATGACGGTGACTTTCCGCCCGACCACGTGTCTGGAGAGTAGGCAACCGCCTAGCGCTGCCTGGACCGGGAGGAGGAACCTCCGACACCCGCTTCCCGGTCCGAACCAAAATTACCGGCGAGGCGGCCGGAATTGCGGCCCGGGCTTGACAGAGCCCGGGCCGTCGTCTATCGTCCCGGAAATCCTTTAACCGAGGCCAGTGAGCCCGAAAGGAATCCGGTTCCGATCGTGGAGAGCCACCAGGCAAAAACCAGCCCCGGACGGCTGACCCCAGCACCCCTTGACGGGTGTATGGGGTATTTTTTTTGCCTGTGAGCACTCCCAATGAATTCCGCGGAAATCGACTGCGGACCCCTGATTCCTCCCTTTAACTGACGACTGCGAGCGTCAAAAAGGAGACCCGGCATGGTAGCCGCCGCCACCTCAGGCCCTTCGGGCCGACCGTCCACCCCCCAATCGGCCATGTTCTCCGCCCCGGGCCGACCCCGGCCCCTGGCCCGCCGCCTGGCCATCCACAACCGGGTCGTCGCCTCGGTCCGGGAGTTCTTCGTCCGGCGGGGCTTCCACGAGATCCCCGTCACGGCCATGGCCGACCATCCCGCCCAGGTCCAGCTCGAAGGCATGATCGCCAGCGGTTTCCCTTCGGTCTGGTGCGAAAGCGAGATCCTGCCCCGCGCGGGCCGGAGCGAGCCCAGGCATCTGCGGGGGTTCAAGTTGGTGGAAGCCGCCTGCAGCGGCCTCGATCTCGACGGGCTGACCGACCTGCAGGAGGATCTCCTCAAGGCAGTCGCCCGGGACATGAGCGCCGATCTGCTCGGCGGCCGGCACGTGACGCGCCTGGACCAGATGCTGCGCGTCAGCCACCCCCGTCTGACCTACCGCCGGGCGCTCGACCTGCTGGGCAGGAAAGGCTGGGATATTCCCTTCGGCGAGGTGATCCATCCGGACGCCGAAGCCACCCTCTCGCGTTTCTGCGGCCAGCTGCCCTTCATGATCACGCATCTGCCAGTCGAACTGAAAGCGCCCCAGGCAGCCAGGGACACGGCCGACGGTGCCGCCACTCTCAGTGTCGACTACGTCCTACCCTACGCCGGCATCACCATGGACGGCGCCCGCCGCGACGGCGACCCCGCCCCGGCCGGGTTCAGCCTGGGTCTGGGCAAGCTGCTGCAGTACCTGATGGGCGTGCCATCGATCATGGACACGCTCATCGACCCCATGGACCGCATCGCCGGCATGATGGGCGCCGCTCCGCCCGACGCCGCATTGTCCACGCGGCGGGAGAACGCCTGATGGAAGCTTTCCTGGCCCTGGAAACCGGACGTGTTTTTTCCGGGCGGCTGCTCGGTGCGCCGCTGGAAGCGGGCGGCGAGGTGGTTTTCCACACCGGCATGACCGGGTACCAGGAGATCCTCACCGACCCCAGCTACGCCGGCCAGGCGGTGGTGTTCACCGCGGCGCACATCGGCAACTACGGCATCCACCAGCAGGACCACGAGTCGCCGCGCATCCACCCGGTGGCGGTCATCGTGCGTGACTTCTGCCGCCGCAATTTCCACCGCCGCAGCGAATTCAGCCTGGACCAGGTCCTGCGCCAGGCGCGGGTGCCCGCGCTGGCCGAGGTGGACACGCGGGCGCTGACCCGGGTGCTCCGTGACGAGGGCACCTGCCGGGGCTGGATCGGTACGGGTGACCCCGCGGCCCTGGTCGCCCGGGCGCGGGAATTGCCACCGGTCACCGCGGTGGACTGGGTTGCCCGCGTGACGACAGCCAAGGCCTACGCCTGCGGGCGCGAGCCCGCGGTCGCCGACCCGTGCGCGGTCGCCGTGCTCGACTGCGGGGTCAAGAAGAGCATCCTCGGGCGCCTGGTCGACGAGGGCTGTCGGGTGCGGGTCTTCCCGGCAACAGCGAGCGTCGCCGACCTGCTGGCCGGGCCCACCGAGGGCGTCTTCCTGAGCAACGGCCCCGGCGACCCGGCCACCCAGACGAATCTGGTCGCCACCGTGCGCGGTCTGCTTGCCGCCGACGTTCCCCTGTTCGGCATCTGCCTCGGGCATCAACTGCTCGCGCGGGCCCTCGGCGCGCAGACCGTGAAACTGCCCTTCGGCCACCACGGCGCCAACCATCCGGTGCAGAACCTGGCCAGCGGCAGGGTCGAGATCACCAGCCAGAACCACAACTACGCCGTGCCGGCCGCTTCCCTGGATCCCCTCCAGGCCGCCGTCACCCACGTCAGCCTGAACGACGGTTCGGTGGAAGGGCTCCAGGCGGTCGGCCGGGAGGCCTATTCGGTCCAGTATCATCCCGAAGCGGCCCCCGGTCCCAGCGACAGTCTCTACCTGTTCCGACGCTTCCGTGAAGCCATGCTCGCCCGCCGCGTCGACGGCGCCCAGGAGTTGAAGAAACATGCCGCGTCGGGATGATCTGCGCACCATTCTGGTTCTGGGTTCCGGCCCGATCGTCATCGGGCAGGCCAGCGAATTCGACTATTCCGGCACCCAGGCGGTCAAGGCCCTCAAGGGCGAGGGCTACCGTGTAGTGCTGATCAACAGCAACCCCGCCAGCATCATGACCGATTACGAACTGGCCGACGCCACCTACATCGAGCCGATGACCGTGGCGATGGCCGAGATGATCATCGCGGCCGAGAAGCCGGACGCCATCCTGCCGACGGTCGGCGGCCAGACGGGACTGAACCTGGCCATGGAGCTGGCGTCGGCCGGCGTGCTGGAGCGTCACGACGTCGAGTTGATCGGAGCCAGTGTACGCTGCGTCGAGCTGGCCGAAGACCGGCAGAAGTTCAAGTCCGCCATGGAAGCCATCGGTCTCGAAACCCCCCGCAGCCTGCTGGTCACCGACCTCGCGCAGGCCGACGACGCGATCGCGACGATCGACTTTCCCATGATCCTGCGGGCCAGCTTCACCCTCGGCGGCGCCGGCAGCGGGGTCGCCCAGGACCGGACCGAATTCCTGGAGCTCCTGCGGGAGGGCTTGAACCAGTCCCCGGTCGGCAGCGTCCTGGTGGAGGAGTCGGTGCTCGGCTGGAAGGAATACGAACTCGAGGTGATCCGTGACAGCAGTGGCAACGGCATCATCGTCTGCAGCATCGAGAACTTCGACGCCATGGGTGTGCACACCGGGGACAGCGTGACGGTCGCGCCGGCGCAGACCCTGACCGACCGGGAATACCAGCGTCTGCGCGACGACGCCCTCAAGGTCCTCGACGCCGTCGGCGTGGTGACCGGCGGCAGCAACGTGCAGTTCGCCGTTGATCCCGAAAGCGGCCGGGTGATCGTGATCGAGATGAACCCCCGCGTCAGCCGCAGCAGCGCGCTGGCCAGCAAGGCCACCGGCTATCCCATCGCCAAGATCGCCGCGCTGCTGGCCGTGGGTTACACCTTGCCGGAGCTGCCCAACGACATCACCGGCACCAGCAGCGCCTGCTTCGAGCCGAGCATCGACTACACGGTGGTCAAGGTTCCCCGCTGGGCCTTCGAGAAGTTTCCCGGGACCCCTGACCTGCTGGGCACGACCATGCAGTCGGTCGGCGAGGTCATGGCCATCGGGCGGTCCTTCCGGGAAGCCTTCCAGAAGGCGCTGCGGTCCCTGGAGCTGGGTCTGGACGGCTGGGAGAGCCGCTCCAGCGACCGCAGTCTGGCCCAGCTGCGCCAGGCGCTGGCGCGTCCCCGGCAGGGTCGTCTGAACGATCTCCACGAAGCCTTCCGCCGTGGGCTCCATCCGGAACAGCTGCACCGCATCACCGGCATCGACCCCTGGTTCCTGGACAACCTGGAGCGTCTGATGGAGACCGAGGGCCGCCTGCGCGGCTACGCCCTCGACGAACTGCCGCCCGAACTGCTGCGCGAGGCCAAGCGCGAAGGTTTCAGCGACCGGCGCATCGCGGGCCTGCTCCAGTGGGGACGCGAACCGATTCCGGAGACCTCCGCGGCGTTGACGCTCGGCCGGCGCGCTGCCCTGGTCAGAGCCGCGCGCGAGGCCCGCGGACTGAAACCGGTCTTCCGGCGCGTCGATACCTGCGCGGCGGAATTCGCCAGTGAAACGCCCTACCTGTACTCGACCTGGGAAGAAGGACCCTGCGAGAGCGAGCCGACGGACCGCCGCAAGGTGATCGTTCTCGGCGGCGGCCCCAACCGTATCGGCCAGGGTATCGAGTTCGACACCTGCTGCTGCCACGCGGTCCAGGCCCTCAGGGACGAGGGCGTCGAAGCCATCCTCATCAACTGCAATCCCGAAACCGTCAGCACCGACTACGACCTGTCCGACCGGCTCTACTTCGAACCCCTGCGATTCGAGGAGGTCATGAACATCGTCGCGATCGAGCAGCCCGCAGGCGTCATCGTGACCCTGGGCGGCCAGACACCGTTGAACCTGGCGCGGGATCTGGCAGACGCGGGCGTCCCGATCCTCGGCACGGGCGTCGAGGCCATCGACCGGGCCGAGGACCGGGACCGCTGCGGCGAACTGCTGCAGGAGCTGGACATCCGGTTCCCCCGCGCCGGCAGCGCCCACAGCCTGGACGAAGCCCTGGTCACCGCGGCGGAAATCGGCTACCCCGTCATGGTGCGGCCCAGCTACGTCCTGGGAGGACGGGCGATGCGCGTGGTCTACGACGACGACGGCCTGAACGAGTATTTTGCCGAGGCGGCCAGGGTCAGCGGCGAACACCCGGTGCTCATCGACCAGTTTCTCGAGGACGCCGTCGAGTTCGACGTCGACGCGGTGTGTGACGGGCAGGAGGTCCTGATCGGGGGCATCATGCAGCACATCGAGGAGGCTGGTATCCACAGCGGCGACAGCTTCGCGGTGCTGCCCCCGTTCAAGACCACCGCCGCGGAAATCGAAGTCATGCGGCGCCACACCATCGCGATCGCGCGCAGCCTGGGCGTGGTCGGCCTGCTGAACATCCAGTTCGCGAGCCATGGCGGACAGGTCCACGTGCTCGAGATCAATCCGCGCGCCTCACGCACCGTGCCGTTCCTCGAGAAGGCCACCGGCGTCGACCTGGCGCGCATCGCCACCCGCTGCATGCTCGGTGTGACCCTCCGGCAGCAGGGCGTGCGCGAAGCCGCAGCCGGCGACCGGTTCTTCGTCAAGGGCCCGGTGTTCCCCTTCCGCCGATTCCCCCGGACCGACCACCTGCTCGGTCCGGAGATGAAGAGCACCGGCGAGGTGATGGGCATCGGCCGGGATTTCGGGGAGGCTTTCGCACGTGCCCAAATGGCTACCGGGCAGGGACTTCCTGTTGAAGGCACCGTGTTCATCAGCGTCAACGACAACGACAAGGATCAGATGCTGCCCATCGCCCGTGACCTGCAGGGCATGGGCTACGACCTGCTGGCCACCGGCGGGACCGCCGCCTTCCTGGGCCGCCAGGGCATCCGGGCGGCGGTGGTCGCCAAGGTGGGCGAAGGCAGTCCGCACATCGGTCAGCTCATCCGTGACGGCCGCGTGCACATGGTCATCAACACCCCACTGGGCAAACGCAGCCGCTTCGATGAGAGCGCGATCAGGCGTGAAGCCCGCGCCCTGGATATTCCCTGCATCACGACGCTCTCGGGAGGCCGTGCGGCCGTCGACGGGATCGGCGCCCTGCGCCGCGGCCTCGACGAGGTCGTCTCCCTCCAGGAACTATATTAGACTCGTGTTCTTCTGATTACCGCTGACGGTGGTTTCCCGGCAACGCCAGGTGATGTGCGACCTTCCCTGGCTGCGCAGCGGGAATCGCGGCACCAACCCGCAGGACAACAACGCCGCGCGGGTCATCAAGGTGGACCGCACCGACGGCTAGTATCCCGCCACCGGACCGGGCGCCTCGTCAGGCCATGCTCTTCTTGTCCTGCAGGCGTCGGAACGTGAAATAGCCGATGTGCGGCTCCACCAGACGCTCGAATTCCCAGAACGGCAGTGTCAGGACCTCGGTGTGCGTCCCGGCGTTGAAGGAAATCATGTCCGCACGGATCAGGCTGCCCGCCACGTAGACGGCCATGTCGTAGAGGTGACCGAAAGGCGGCATCGCCCCCAGTTCGCAGTCCGGAAAGCGGGCTTCGAACTCGTCTTCGACCGCCAGCGTGATGGTGTCGGCGCCGGCGGTCTCACGCAGCAGATGGAAATCGATCTTGCTGTCGGCCGGTAGCACCGCCATCGCCATTTCCCCGTCGAGCTTCACGATCACGGTCTTGGCGAACATCCTTCCCGGCACGCCCGCCTTGAAGGCCACATCCTGGGCGGCGTAGGCGTTCGGATGCTCGACCAGGTCGAACTGGACATTGTTCTTTGCGAGGTATTCCAGGAGTTTCGCGCACGGCATGTCGGACCTCCCTGGCAGGGGCTGGCGCCCGGAGGGAACCCGGAGTGGAGACCCGCCCGGGGCGCCACATGTTCTACCGTCAATATATATGGGATATCGATCTTGGCATCCCGCCACGGCCGGACGGCGGGCGGGCGGAGCGGCGGCGTCAACCCAGACCCATCGCCTCGAGCTGCTTGGCCGCCGCCTCGGCCCAGCCGCGGTTGGCCGCCGGACTGGCCGGACTCGGATGCAGAAGCGTGCCGATGTTCGCGGGCCTGAACCCAGGTGCGGCGTCACCGGCCCCGGTACCGAACAGTGCGTCCAGCTTCTTGCGGGCAAATCCCCCGACGCCGATCAGCCACTCCGGCCGGTAGAGGTCGACCAGCCGCACCAGGCGGCGGTCGCAAGCGGCGAACAGGGGGGCGGTTTCGGCGGCGGGCAGCTTGTCGGGCGTCCGGTTGCGGGCGCTGGCTTCCATGAAGACCAGGGGGCAGTAGTTGACAACGAAATGGTCCGCGAAGAACCCCGCGGGCCCGCCGTACCGGTCGGCGAAATAGCCCCACAGACGCCGGCCGCTGACCTCGGAGCGCGGGCAAGCCAGGCCCTGGATCGGCCGCTTGGGATGCTCCCGTGCCGGCCGGTCGACCCGGCCGGTCAGCTGCAGGAAATCCCTGACCGCCGCGATCTCCCCGAAAGGTACGCCCGTCTGCGCCATGCCCCACGGGCCCGGATTCATGCCCAGCATCAGGACCCGGCGGGGCGTGGCGCCCCAGGTCCGCACGTAGGCGGCGTGCAGTTCCCAGGCGTATTCCAGGGGGTTGTAGATCCAGGCCACGGGGTCGGCAAAGCGGAGCCGCCCCACCTCGTCGCGCAACTCGGCGGTGGCCGTCAGGACGTTTTCGGCAAGTGCCGTCCGGTTCATTTAGATCTCCCGCAGCGGCCCCCTGGACGAGGCCGGGCCTCATGGGTTGAAATTCGGTTCCCGGGGTGACATCCTAGCCGCTGCCCATCACCACGAAAAGGCGGAGTTTACCATGCGCTTGGCGGTTCTTTTTCTGTCCGTGCTGTTCCTGGCCCCGGCGGCCGGCGCCCAGGCTCCGGATCTCGTCCTGACCCGCGGCCGGATCGTCACGCCGCCGGAGCTGGCGCGCGACGTCCCGCCGTCCGCCCTGGCCATCCGGGACGGCATCATCCTCGCGGTGGGGTCGGACACCGACATCACGGCCCTTCAAGGTCCGGCGACCGTCGCGATCGACCTGCAGGGAGCCGCCGTCCTGCCCGGCCTCGTCGACAGCCACGCCCACCTCTACGGCCTGGGCAGGAGCCTGGCCCAGATCGACCTCGTGGGCACGGGGTCGGCCGCGGAAGTCGTGGACATCGTCCGGGAAGCCGCCTCCGCTTTCCCGACGGACGCCTGGATCGAAGGTCACGGCTGGGACCAGAACGACTGGGAAGTTCAGGAATACCCCCACCGCCGCCTGCTGGATGTCATCGTGTCCGACCGGCCGGTCTTGCTGCGGCGGATTGACGGTCATGCCGCCTGGGCCAACGGCGAGGCCCTCAGGCGGGCGGGCATCACCGCGGCGACCAGGGATCCCGACGGCGGCGTCATCGTGCGCGACGGTGACGGCGAACCGACCGGAATCCTGGTCGACAACGCCGTGGACCTCGCGCTGGAGGCCATCCCCGAGACCGGTCCTGAAGAGATCAGACGCCGCATTCTCCTGGCGATCGACCACTGTCTGGCCCACGGCCTGACGGGGGTCCACGAGGCGGGCATCACCTGGAACACCGCTGACGTCTACCGCGGGATGGACACCCGGGGTGAGCTCGGCCTGCGGGTCTACGCCATGTACAGCGACGATCCGGCCACCCTCGACCGGGCGCTGGCGGCCGGACCGCAGCTGGCCGCGGACGGCATGCTGACCATCCGGGCAATCAAGCTGTATGGCGACGGCGCCCTGGGCAGCCGCGGCGCCCTCCTGCTCGACGACTACGCCGACCAGCCCGGCCACCGCGGCCTGCCGGTGACCGCGGCCGACCACATGCGGGACGTCATGCAGCGGGCCGCCCACGCCGGTTTCCAGGTCTGCGCCCACGCCATCGGCGACCGGGCCAACCGCCTGATCCTCGACCTCTATGCAGAGGTGCTGGCCGAGGTGAAACCCGTCGACCACCGCTGGCGGGTGGAACACGCCCAGATCCTGGACGCCGGCGACATCCCCCGCTTTGCCGACCTGGGCGTGGTGGCGGCCATGCAGCCGGTCCACTGTACCAGCGACATGGACTGGGTTCCGTCCAGGCTGGGCGACGACCGGCTCGCCGGCTGCTATGCCTGGCGCTCCCTGCTCGCTGCCGGTGCCCGCCTGTGTTTCGGCACGGATTTTCCGGTGGAGGGCGTCGACCCGCTGGCCGGCATCTTCGCGGCGGTCACCCGCACCCATGCCGACGGCACGCCGCCGGGGGGCTGGCAGCCCCAGGAAACCCTCGACGCCGCCACGGCGGTGGAGCTTTACACGGCCGGCTCGGCCTGGGCCGGGTTCCAGGAACACCGCCTCGGGCGCGTCCAGCCGGGATATCTGGCCGATTTGACGGTCCTGGACGCCGATCCGACCGTCGTCGCCCCCACGGCATTGCTTGAAATCGGGGTGCGGCTGACGATCGTGGCCGGCAAGGTGGCCTACCGCCGGCCCTGAGGTGGTCCGGAACCCTTATCTGGTGGAACAATGTGGCGGCCGGGGCGTATTGTCCTACCTATTGACTATGACTAGACTGAATAGTCGTGAGTTTTCCTCCCGCAGCTCCCTTCCGGGTTACGGGATCCAACCGCCGGCGACAGCCGGCTTTTTTCAGGGAGAGTGTCATGCACGTTTTGAACCGAGCCCGCAGGATCGCCCTGGGCACCCTGCTGGCCATCGTCTTCGGTCTGACCGGGTCGGTCCTCGCCGACGGCCCGGCCACCTTCGCCGAGGCCAAGGCCCTGGCCGCCAAGGAAGACAAGGTCCTGGTGGTCGACTTCTACACCGATTGGTGACCCGGCTGCAAAGTGTTCGCCCGTGCGGTGAACGAAAACTCCGACATCCAGAACGTGCTGAAGGACGCTATCCTCTTCAAGGTGGACTGCGAAAAGGGCGAAGGCATCGAGATCGCCAAGCAGTACAGCGTGACCGGTTATCCCACCTACATCGCGATGAACGGCAAGGGTGAGTCCACCGACCGCTGGATCGGTTACGAAGGTCCCGAGAAGTGGGTCGCCGCGGTCGAAGCCGCCAAGGCCGACCGTCGGACCATCGTCGAGAAGAAGGCCGCCTTCGAGGCCGAACCGACCCTGGCGCTGGCCAAGTCCCTGGGCAGCGACGCAGCCGCGGGTTCGCAGTACCGGAATGCCGTCAAGTACTACCGGGTCGCCGCGGAGATGGACGCCGACAACGCGGCCGCCTACAACAGCGACATCATGTCCAGCATGGCCTACGGTGCGCGCGGCGGCGCCTTCACGATCGACGAGGTCTACGGCCAGGCCGATATCGTCATGGCCGCCGCAGGGACCCCGGCGGGCGACAAGGTGCAGCTGGCCTTGATGCTCAAGCAGGTGGGCGCTGCCAGCGGCACCATGGACCGGGCCCTGCCCTTCATGACCGCCGCCATCGCCGCCAGTGAAGGCAGCACCGACGAGCAGACGGTCAAGTACCGGACCTACCTGCAGATCGACCACGCGCTGCTGGTGGAGAAGAACCCGGCGAAGGCTTTCGAGCTGCGCCTGTCCACCATGCCCGCAGGCTGGACGGAAGATCCTGACAGCCTGAACAACTTCGCCTGGTGGTGCTTCGAGAACGACATCAAGCTGGATCAGGCTCAGGAATGGGCTCTGCGCGGCGTCGAGCTGGCCGGCGACGACGCCCAGCGGGCCAACATTCTCGATACCGCGGCGGAAATCTGCAACGCTCTGGGCAACTGCGACGAGGCGCTCGCGCACATCCAGCGCGCCATCGAGCTGGATCCCGAGAAGCAGTACTTCAAGGACCAGCTCGTGAAGTTCGAGAAGGCTGCCAAGGAAAAGAAGGACAGCTGACCGCACGGCCGAGCACGAATGGAAGCGGGCCCGGATCACCGGGCCCGCTTTTTCGTTTTCGCTAGCGCCAGCCGCTCAGGCTTGCCGACACCCGCCAGTAGCCGTGGTGGCCGTCGGGATCATCCGGATCCCGCGGGCGGATGTCCTCGACCTTCCAGGTCAACGTGTGCTCGCCGGGGGTCAGCCACTCGCTCAGGTCGATGAACTCGGGTGCGACCACGTCGCCGGGACACCAGCCGCTGCGCGGGTAGTCACTGCTCCAGGAGCCGTCGGCCCACTTGGCGCAGTAGGGGTTCACCGCCCGGAATTCCTCGCAGTCGTCTCGCCAGGGACGCCAGCGGAACACCTCGCGCCCATCCACTTCCAGGACGTTGTCCTTGGTGATGAACTCGTCGGCGTCCGTACCGTCGGTACAGTGCCCGGTGGTGACGGCCGCCACCTCCACCCACCGCGTGCCGGCGGGAATGACAACCGAGGCGGTGGCCGCCGGCCGTTCCGCGGTCAGTCCGCCGGCGGGGAACAGCGCCCCCATGGCCCAGGCCGGGCGGCTGACGGCGCCGGAGCCGTCGGGCGTGAAGTCCAGCTCCACGTCGACCTTCCAGGCCGGGGAAACCCACGTATCGATGAACACCTCGAACGCACAGTGCCCCTGCAGGAGCGGCGCCAGATGGGTGACGTCCACCTCGTGGCTGATCGCCCCACCGTAGGCGGTCATGAACCGCACCATCTCGACCGGGGCGGCGCCGGGCTTGACGAGCCGCACCCAGCCCGCCCGGTCCCAGCGATCGACCATGTTGCGGATGTCCTTGCGGATGGGCCGCACGGTCAGGCGCAGCACCACCCGGGCCGGCCCGCCGGTCGCGGGCAGTTCGCGATAGGTCGTCATCACGCGACCATTGTCCCTGGCCGCGGCGAAGGGGGAGTCGAAAGCCGTGCTGTCGTCGGGCGTGAAATGGACGGTGACATCGCGAAACAAC
>Ga0316201_10002289_pt1 | contig 13559 bp, 13 predicted proteins | sample CS6wburrow_MG_FD_204516 | JGI IMG/M metagenome (GOLD analysis project Ga0316201, IMG submission 204516) | Coastal sediment microbial communities from Delaware Bay, Delaware, United States - CS-6 worm burrow | ecosystem: Environmental > Aquatic > Marine > Coastal > Sediment | place: USA... | reverse complement strand
ATGGACAGCAACTTACAGCAACAGGTTTTAAGAACGGATGTTTCGGGTATGCCGCTGGAGTGGATCGGCTACCAGGCCGCGGTTCGCCTGATTTCGCTGGGCCAAATCAGTTATTCGCTGGGGCGAACCGTTTACCGCATTCACGGCGGCATCAATTCTCTCAGCGGCCAGCAGAGTTACGTGGATGTCAGTGCGATTATCGCAAGCCATGGCCGTCACCCCCATGCCCATCTGTTTTCAAGCTCCTACACCCCGCCACTGAGTAACCAGGCGCTGTTCAGGCGAGACCAGTCCGTCTGCCTTTACTGCGGCGAACGATTTCCCAACGCCCTGCTCTCTCGTGACCACGTCAAGCCGCTGAGCCAGGGCGGCCTGGATATCTGGGGAAACGTCGTAACAGCGTGCAAACGCTGTAATAACCACAAGGCCGGGATGACGCCCGAACAGGCGGGAATGGAACTGCTGGCTATCCCGTTTACGCCGACCCACGCAGAATACGTTTATCTGCAGGGGCGCAGGATCCTGGCAGACCAGATGAGTTTTCTGCTCGCTCATTTCCCGCGCAACAGCCGTTTACGCCAGCGGGCCGAGCAGGGCCACATATTGCTCAATTAGAGGGTTTTTGCTTCCCGGCTTACCGCGCTGGACGTCACGCCCGCAGGCAGCGCTGGCGCAGCATCCCGCCGAACGCAAGCTCGTCGAACAACCGGTTCAGGCGCGCGGTGTCAACTTCGAGGCGACCCAGTTCGGGCGATGACAGCGCGGATTCCACGGCAGTTTCGATCACGGTGAGCTTCTTCGCCAGTTCAGCGGCGTCGCGGTGCTCTTCCAGCCTTCGGTGCAGGGATTTCGCCCCGCGGATCGACAGGTGCTGCACCTCGTCCAGTCGTTGGTAGAGTTCATCCAGGTCGCCAAAATGCTCCAGCAGGGCGGAGGCGGATTTAGGCCCTACGCCCGGAATGCCGGGAATGTTGTCTACCGAATCACCCGTCAAGGCAAGATAATCGGCCATCTGTTGCGGCAAAACCCCGAACTTCGCTGTCAACTGCCTTGCGTTCAGCTTTTGGTTTCTTGAGAAATCCCACCAGTGATCGTTCTCGCCCACCAGTTGCGCCAGGTCCTTATCGGCCGTGACCACGCAGATTGGATGTCCCCTCGCTCGCCAGAATTCAGCCAGGGTTCCGATCAGGTCGTCCGCCTCGTAGCGGCCGTCCGCGTAACATTGCAATCCCATCGCTTCGGCCACCGCACGGGCCCAGGAAAACTGGCGTTTGAGTTCCTCCGGAGCCGGTTCTCTGTTGGCTTTGTACTCCGGGTAAATTTCATTCCGGTAACTGCCGGTTAGAGATTCATCGAATGCAATGGCCACGTGCTCAGCGCCGGTCTGCTCGAGGAGGTTGCAGAGGAACCCCGTGAAGCCATACACCGCGTTGGTCGGCTCACCCTTGCGATTGACGAATTCATCGGGCATGGAGTACCAGGCCCTGAAAATATAGATCGACGCATCGACCAGGTAAACGGGAGGCAGGGACACCGCGGCTACTCCTGAGCCTGCGTGTATTCCGGTGGCGGCTCTGCACCGTCACCAGTCACCTGGGGCGGAGCGGCCTCGGCCCCCGCATCAAGCGGCGTGCTCATCACGACCGCGCCGGATTCATCGCCGGCGCCCGCATTCGCAATGTAATAGAGGCGGCCATCCCGGATCGTGCCGACACCGGGTCGGTTAAATTCATTCAGGGCCATTGCCATCGGCGCTACGCTGGCCGCGCCTGCTCCGCTCGAGTCAAGTTCGAGCCGAATGATACGCGGAGGCATGAAGCGGCCCTGGATGATGTACAGATGCCCATCCCGGTATGAAACGCTCTCGATACCGCCCAGGTTCATCGTTTCCGGGCCTGAGAGCATCCGGGCCTGCTGGGCGACAGGATCGATCACGAGAACACCCTGAACCGCATCGGAGAGAAAAATGCGGCTGTTGTCGGGGGTGACCGCGATGCTGTCGAGCGAGCGTGTCTCCGGGCTGGCAAAAAAGGCTTCCAGCCGCTGGCTTTCCGGCAACCTGGCGTAAACGATCGGTGTTGCCTGGTCGATGACGTACACGTGACCGTCAGCCGTGAGCGCCAGGCTGCCCAACTCGTGATTCAAACCATCAACGGGGAGGTTATAACGACGCAGTATCTCCAGCGATTGCAGATCGAGTTCGAACAGCGCCCCGCGGTTCTTGTCCGCAATCGAATACGCCGTGAATTGCGGCGTTGCCGAACTCGCCAGCCACAGGCGGTTGTTAGCCGCATCGACAGCCATACCGGTGATCGACCAGAGCCCGTTTTCTTCATTGGCCTCGAGCAGCAACTCGGTTTCTCCGCGCTCGGTTACGGACAGCAACGCACCCTCGGCGACAGTGCCCGCAAGAAACACCTGCCTGCTTTCATCCCAGGCGATTGCGCGGTAATTTTCCGCATGGCCCTTCAGGCGAAACGCCACCGTGCCCTCGCCGGCCGGTTTTCCGGCATCGATCAGCAATTTATTGATGTGCTGATAGACTTCGGTGCCGCGAATGCCGGCGGTTTCCTCATCGGCGTTGAAATCGTAGGTGAATCCCTGTTGCTGCATCAGCAGCATGTAGTGATAGGCGGTACTTTTCCGGTCCAGCATTGCGCAGGCCTTGACTACGTTCACCAGGTATTGCGGCTCGAAAGGCAGCAACTTGTGCAGCTTCATGTTCGCGGAGTAGAAATGCACCCATTTCTCTTCTGCATAGGCTGCCTGCGCTTTTTCCTTCAGCTCGGCGATTTCCGCTTGCGATCCGGGGGTTGGCTGAGCCTGCAGACTGGCGGTCAGGATCAGGACGAACATCGTCGCAGCGATACCGGTCATTAGAATACGTCGCATATTATTTTCCTTGAAACCTTTGAATGGCTTAACGGCGTAGTTTGAACGAATACCCGCACATTAGTTCCAGACACCGGAAATTATAGGATTAGGGCGCCTGTCGTCATACAATCTTCCCAGTTTATCAGAGCCTTCGGGAAATTGAGCCCATGACAGACGACACCACCCGCTACAAAGGACGCTACCTGAGCCTGCTGGAGCGCGACGGCTGGGAATTCAGCAGCCGCACAAATGCCAGCGGCGTGGTCGGCCTGGTTGCTGTGACGCCCAAAGATGAGATCGTGCTGGTCGAGCAGTACCGGAAACCGGTGGATGCGTTCGTCATCGAGTTGCCGGCAGGCCTGGTTGGCGATCAGGACGATCCCGACGAGAGCATCCTGACTGCGTCCGCACGCGAACTGGAAGAGGAAACCGGATTTGCGGCGGGCCAAATGGAATTCCTGATGGCCTGCCCAAGCTCGGCCGGAATGTCCGATGAGATCATTTCCTTCGTAGGGGCGAAAGGCCTTACCCGGGTCGGCCCCGGCGGCGGTGACGACAGCGAATCCATCACGGTGCATATCGTGCCGATAGCCGAGGTGGACGACTGGCTGACGCGCCAGCAGGCCAAGGGCAAGAGCCTCGACCCAAAAATCTACGCCGGACTTTTCTGGCTGCGGTCCAGGCCCTTTTTTCGGCGCGCCGACCGGTAAACGAGCCGCAAAACAAAGGATGATCAGGATGATTCGAACCACCCGTATTTTTATACTCGTTTCAACCCTGCTGGGGATTATTGGCATGCAGCAGACAGCGGCACAGGCCGGAGAAACGGACACGCCCCTCGCAATCGCTGTGCACGGCGGCGCCGGGACCATCAGCCGGAACGAGCTTTCCGAAGAAAAGGAGCGCGAGCTGCGAAAGACCCTGGAGCAGGCTGTTCTTGCGGGGCACGCCGTCCTGGCTGAGGGCGGATCCAGCCTCGACGCAGTCACCCGGGCAGTTACGATACTGGAAGACTCGCCTTTTTTTAACGCGGCGAAAGGAGCCGTGTTCAACGCCGAGGGAAAAAATGAGCTGGATGCCTCCATCATGGAAGGTTCCGCACTGGAAGCGGGCGCCGTGGCGGCTGTGCACAATATCCGCAACCCGATACTGCTGGCGCGCAAAGTCATGACGGATTCCGACCACGTGATGTTGATGGGTGAAGGGGCGGAGCGTTTCGCACGCGATCACGGCATCCGGTTCGAAGATGACGGCTATTTCTTTACGGAATACCGTTGGCAGCAACTGCAAAAGGCCAAAGAGGCATCCGGCGCAGAAACCAGCCAGGGTGCCGGCACGGCCAACCGGTGGTACTCCACCGTGGGTGCCGTGGCTCTCGACTCGCACGGAAATCTCGCTGCAGCCACTTCTACTGGCGGAATGACCAATAAGCGCTGGGGACGAGTGGGCGATTCACCCATTGTCGGCGCGGGTACTTATGCCGACAACCGGTCCTGTGCAGTCAGCGCCACCGGGCACGGTGAGTACTTCATCCGGGCAACGGTTGCCCGCGACATCTGCGCCCGGGTTCAATACTCCGGGGTCAGCCTGGCAGCCGCAGCGGACCAGGTCATCAACCGGCAACTGGTCGACATGGGCGGAAGCGGCGGGATCATCGCGGTTGATCCCGCCGGAAATATTGCGCTGACTTTCAATACGCCGGGCATGTACCGCGCCAGCGTGGACTCCGCGGGCCGTGTCTACGTGGCCGTCTACGGCGACGAGTAAAAGGAGTTTAGCGGCGCTGCATCACGAAGGTCGGTATAGCGTACGGAATAGCCAGTCTCCGATCGGATAAGTGATATTGAAATTGTGGCGCGTCATCAAGCGAGGGTCGTGATGATGCAGATGCAGTCTTCGCAGCGTCTGCACACCCGGAATTCGCCCGACTCTTGATTCCGGATCACAGTGGTAGGCGAAATGCAGCCATTCATAGTTCAGGAAATAGCCGATTCCGGTGGCCAGGGCCAGCCAAGCCACGTTTTCCGAAGCCAGAACATACAGCAGCGCCCACATGGGAACGCCAAACCCGCCAATGAAAAACAGGATCATCAACGGTGGGAACAACACGGCTTTAAAATCGTGGCTGCTGTCGAAAGTCATCTCCCGGTCGGTAAAAAAGCGGTGATGTTGCTTTGTGTGTCGGAAAAATATCAGTCTGAGCCCCCTGACCGGATGGTGCATCGGGCCACGATGACCGATGTACTCGACCAGGTTGGCATACAAAAAAACCACCGGAACCGTGAGCCACTCCAGCGGCTTGATCTCGTTGAGCTGAAACAGCGAAAAAACGATTACGAAAAGACTGACTGAACTGGTGAAAGCCAGGTGCAGCCAACCCCGGTAGTTTCCGCTGTTTTCTTCCAGCCGGTAGCGCTCCCGGAATTCCCGGACGGTCGCGTCTGCTGTCATCAGTCGTGCCTGTGTGCGCTAAGCAAAGGCTGATTGCAATACCAGCTGCATGTGGTTCCAGGAAGCGTCGTCCGCCCTTTCATCGTATCTCAGGGGCAGGCCATACTTTTCACCGTTGGCCGTTGCTGCGGGATTACTGAAACCGTGCAGTGCGGTCGGTAGCGGAATGAACAGGCAGTCGGCGCCGGTTTTTTTCATCTCGGCCCGGAACGACTGCACGGCCTCGCCAGGAATCAGCACATCGTCCTCGCCGTGGTAGACGGCGATCCGCGCAGTGACTTCACCACCCTCGCCCTCGGCGGCAACCCCCAACGGAAGGGCGCCGTGAAACGAGGCGACCGCTTTGAGGTCGGCTCCGTACCGAGCCATGTGCAGCACAATTCCGCCACCCATGCAGTAGCCAATCGCGGCGGAATTCGTTGAATCCGCCGTTGGATGCGCCTGCAAAACCGACAGGGCGGCGTTGAACCGGCTTCGAACCGTTTCCAGGTCTGCCAGCAAGCCGTTCATCAGTTCACCGGCCTCGTCCGGGGTGGCGGCCTGCCGGCCACCGCCGTACATGTCCAGCGCCATGCCGGTATATCCCAAAGCGGCCAGCATATCGGCCCGGCGGCGTGAATAGGGGTTGTTGCCCCACCATTCATGCACAACCAGCACGCCGGGACGCTCACCTTCACGGTCGGCATCCCAGGCAATATATGCGTTCATCTCAACGCCATCGGCGCTGTATGTCGTCTCTTCTGATTGAATATTCGCCATTTATTCCATTGCTCCCAGGTGTCATGCCAGAAATTTACAGTTTACTGTAATCGGTATTTCATTGTGATTCAGCATTGCCGTCCCCAAATAATTGTCCGGTAAATAAGGATTGGATTATGAATAACCCAGATACCAGCAACGAAATCAGAATGGACGCCGACAGCCTGTTCCGCGAAGAAGTCTTCACCGACAACGCCATTGGAACCTTGCGGCGACTGACACCGGTTAGCGCTACCGGTGAACCCGACTCTGCCCGTTCCCAGCAGTTCATTGGGTCGACCCAGGTCATGACGACAGCCGGCCCTTTGCCCCTGTCCTTCGAGATTCCGGCGGGCACGCTGGCCGAAGCGGCAGAAGCCTTCGGCGCAGCCGCCAGGGATGCGTTCGAGAAAACCATGGAAGAACTCAAGGAAATGCAGCGGCAACAGGCCTCATCAATCGTCGTGCCGGGATCGGGAATGGACCCGACCGGCGGCGGCATGGGCGGCGGAAAGATACAAATGCGATAAGATTCGGGCATGACTTCGCGCAGCCTGGAAAAATGTCGTATCCGGTTTTTCGCCTGCCTGCTCATTTTGCTGCCCGCGGTTTCGCTCGCGGCCGACAATCTGACCTGGAGGCAGGTCGACCCGGAGAACCTGGTTTTCATGGAAATCGGGGAGGGTCGGGTCACGCTCGAACTCAACCCCCTGTTCGCCCCGAGAACGGTTGAACAATTCCGCCAACTGGTGCGTGACCGTTTCTACGACGGCCTGAGTTTTTACCGGGTGCTCGACGGGTTTGTGGCCCAGGGCGGAGACGGCAGTGATCTTGGCGAGCTGAGCCTGGTACCGCTGATCAAGGCCGAATTCGAAACGGAGTTACCCGCGGACGTCCGCTTCAAAACGGTCCAGAGGGGTGATCTTTTCGCTGCAGAAACGGGTTTTATTGACGGGTTTGCGGCAGCCAGCGATGCTGCCGGCAAAATTTACTGGCTCACGCATTGCCCCGGGACCGTCGCCATGGCCCGGGGCGACGGAGCCGATTCCAGCCGCACGGACTTCTACATCGTGATCGGGCAGGCGCCGCGGTACCTGGATCGCAACATGAATGTTTTCGGCCGCGTCATCGAGGGCATGGATCTCGTGCAACGAATCCAGAGAGGCCGAACAGATGAGAACGGCATCATCCAGGACGAAACCAGGAGCAGTCGTATTCGTAAAATGACGCTGGCCTCGGACATTCCGAAGGACGAGCGGCTATCGGCCTTCGTTGTGGACACCAACTCCGGGGGGTTTGAACGGCTGCTCGAGGACCGGCGGAACCGCAAACAGAAATTTTTCCACAACAAGCCGCCCGAAGTCCTGGACGTGTGCCAGGTGCCGATGGCTGGCCGGGTGACGAAGTAAGGGATCACTCGATGACCGCGTTCAACATTCTTGCTGCAGATATCGGCGGGACCAACGCGCGTTTCGCGAATGTCGAAATTTCCGGGCTTTCAAAAATCAGCATCTCGGAACCGGTCATTTTTCCAACCTGGTCCGAATCCATTGATTCCTTCGACCGGTTACTGGACCATTATTCCCTTGCCAAACCAACCGGAACGCCGTCGATTGCAGACTACGATGCGCTCGCCATCGCCATTGCCGGCGGGGTAAGCGGGCAGAGAGCGACTCTGCCGAACATTGCCTGGGACATCGACCTGACGGTATCCAAACCGCTGCGTAACGTGTACCTGCTGAACGATTTTTACGCACAGGCGCACGCGTACCTGGACCCGGAGGTATTCGACCGGATGCGTCTCATTCGACCCGGGCCCGGCACCGGACCAGGATCGATCGCCATCGTCGGGGCCGGGACCGGGCTCGGCCATGCCGCCCTCAAACCGCACAGGGGCGAACGCATCGTGATCGGTTCGGAAAGCGGGCACATGTCGTTTTCTTTTCACGGCGAAATCGAGCGGAAGATAGAAAATTCCATGCTGGCGCGTAAAGGCAGGACCTGGATCAGCGCCGACGACGTAGTCAGCGGTTCCGGTGCCGCGTTGATTCATGAGAGCCTGACCGGAAAAACCGCCAGTCCGGCGGAAGTGCTGGGGGAACAGCATAAAGACTCACCCAGCTGCACCCACTACTCGCGTTTCTATGCGCGTGCCTGCCGCAACTACTGCCTGGCCATGTTTCCGGTGGAGGCCCTGGTCGTTTCAGGCGGCATAGCGGCCAAGAATCCGCATCTCATCGACAGCAGTGCATTTATCGCGGAATTTAACGACGGCAGATCCTATCGCCACCTGCTGGAAAAAATTCCGATCTATCTGAATCGGGACCAGGCGCTGGGCCTCAAAGGCGCAGCCATCCATGCCTGGCTGCAACTCAGGAATCCATCGACTGGATAAATGCGTCCGCTTCGGCAATGGCTTTCTGCATTTCAGAGATCAGCCGTGCCGTATCACGTTCAATGCTGCCGAGTTCGTTGCGCAGCGAGCCGATTGCCTGGGCGTTGAGATTGTGCTTCAGTACCAGCACCTGGTCACGAAACGCTTCGAGAACCGGTTTCATGGAACGCTCTGCCCGGCGCATCGCCTTCATCATTTGCTGATATCTGCTGCGGGTATCCCTTAACAATGACTCGCTGTTGCGGCGTAAATCTGCCCGCGTGTATTGATCCAGTTCTTTCTGCCATTCTGCAAACAGGTCTTCGGCCACCGACTCGACCGAATCCACCCGGTCACTGACCTGTGCCGCCTCGGCCTCGCTGCGCTCGTATTCCGCGTTGAGCCGATCATATACTTCTTCGAGGTCGCCGCCGTCGAAGGCAACCACGCTGCGAAACTGCTCCAGCGCGTCAGCAAACTGCTCGCTCGCTTCGTCCTGCGCGTCGCGGGCTTCCTCCACGCGATCTACCAGTATGTCCCTTTTCTCGATGCCGAAACTTTCCATGGTCTTGTAGTAGGTGCTCGAACAGCCTGCCAGCGACAACACTGCCAGGGTCAAAACGGACATAGAAATGACGGATTTTCTGATCATATGTTGCTCCTTCAGACATCCCCGAACTGCAGCTGCGCCAGTCGGGCATATAATTCGTTGTTCGCGGTCAGTTCACCATGGCTGCCCACGGCCTCGATCCTGCCATGATTCATCACCAGGATTCTGTCCACTTTCTTGACCGTCGCCAGGCGGTGTGCGATGACCAGGGTCGTGCGGTTCTGCATCAGGCTTTCCAGCGCTGCCTGGACCAGCCGTTCGCTCTCAGCATCCAGCGAACTGGTCGCCTCGTCAAGCAGGAGTATCGGCGGGTCTTTCAAAATCGCCCGGGCAATCGCAATGCGCTGGCGCTGTCCGCCGGATAACCTCGTGCCGCGTTCGCCCAGGAACGTATCGTAGCCTTGCGGGAGCCTGCGGATGAACTCATCGGCCTCCGCCATCACCGCTGCCTGCCTGACCTCCTCTTCGGTCGCCTGCGGACGGCCATAGCGGATATTCTCCAGCGCGCTTTCCCCGAACAGCACGGTCTCCTGCGGCACCAGGCCAATCTGACGGCGCAGTTCCCTGGGGTCCAACCGTGAGATATCGATGCCGTCAACCCGTATGACTCCGCTGAGGATGTCGTAGAAGCGCAACAGCAACTGGAAACTCGTACTCTTGCCGGCGCCCGAAGGCCCCACGACCGCCAGCGTATCGCCCGGTTCAATCTCCAGACTGAAATCATCCAGGGCCAGGGTTTCTGGCCGGGACGGGTAGCTGAAACTGACATGCTCGAACTGGATACGCCCATCGACCCGGTCCGGCAGCAGTTCGGGCACCGCAGGCGCCTTGATGACCGGTTCCGCCCGCAGCAACTCGGACAACCGTTCCATCGCGCCTGCCGCCCGCTGGACCTCGCCCCACAGGCTGCTCAGCGCGGTCGCGGAGGAACCTACAAAAAACGCGTACATCAGGAACTGCCCCAATTGCCCGCCGGTCATGGTGCCGTCCATGACGGCGCGGGAGCCCACCCACAGGAACAGTGTGAGCATGCAGAACACCAGCACGAAGGCAAGCCCGATGAGTACTGCGTTCATCCTGATGCGGCGGACGGCCGTCATGAAACTGTGCTTTACCGCCTCGGCGTAGCGGCTGACCTGCAGGTCTTCCAGCGTGAACGACTGCACCGTCTGCATCGCGTTCAGCGTCTCACCGGCCAACCCACTCGTGTCCGCCACCCGGTCTTGTGACTGGCGCGACAGCCTGCGGATGTAGCGGCCGACGACAACGACGGGGACCACCACCACGACGATACCGATCAGCGTGTAAGCCGCCATCTGAGGGCTGGTCAACACCAGCATGACCAATCCTCCGACCAGGCTGAGCGTGGAGCGCAGCGCAATCGACAACCCGGAACCGGAAATGCTCTGCACCAGCGTCGTGTCCGTGGTCAGGCGCGACAGGACTTCGCCGGTCCGCGTCACTTCGAAAAATGCCGGATCCATGCGGATGACGCGTGCGTACACCGCATTGCGGATATCCGCGACGACGCGCTCACCCAGCCAGGTCACCAGGTAGTAGCGTACGGCGGCAAACAGGCTGAAAACGACTGTGGCGAGTAAAAACCAGCCGAAGTAACGGTCGACCGTGCCCATGTCGCGGGCAATGAAACCGTTGTCGATCAGGAACCTCAGCGCGACCGGCATGGCCAGCATTGCGGCAGAGGCGATCAGTAAGGCCGCCAGGGCGGCGACCAGGGTGCGGCGGTACGGTGTGATGAACGGCCAGAGCGTGCGCAGCGGTTTCAGCGACCTGGCGCTGGGCCGCTCGCTGCTCGACGGTTGACTCATGAAAGCACCCTCACCATTACGAACCAGTATGGGGGCTGCGCCTGAATGATGAAAGGGCCTCCCGGCCCTTTGCTAATCAGTGTCCAGTGCCGGCCGGGCCGGTTGTTTGAATACTATTATGCCGGCTGGCGAATGCCCCTGAGACTCTTGCTCAGATTGCTCACGATCAGCATCAATAAGTACCCGCCTGTTAAATCCCAACCTTTCATTTGACCCGCCTTGTTTTGTTTCACGTACTGGAATTACCGGGGAGCGAAGGAAAAGTTGGTGGGTACTTGAAAAATTATTGCCATTCCCCCGGATCCACCCGGTAGTAAGCCTTCAGGACGTCGAACAGTTCCGGATGATCCCTTGCCATGCGGCGCGGCTTCTCAAAAAACGTCTCGGTAGCCACCGCGAAGAATTCCGCAGGATTGGTCGCGCCGTAATGGTCCATTAACGAGCGCCGGCCAATACGCGCATCTTTCTGCAAATCCGCGAATTCCCCGGAAAGCGCTGAGGCCCAGCTGCGGTAACTGGACGCCCCGGCCAACAGCGGGGCGCCGTCCGCATCGCCGGTCTCGCTGTCCAGCTGGTGAGTGAATTCATGCAATACGACGTTGCTGCCGTCGACAAAATTCCTGGCGCCGTGCAGCACGTTATCCCAGGCCAGGATGACCTTGCCGTTTTGCCAGGATTCACCCAGTAAGCCTTTTCTTCCATGACTGACAACGCCCGCGGCATCGCTTTCCGGCCGTGACACGACGAATGCCGTGGGGTAGACAATAATGTACTTCAATCGGGGATAAAGCCCGCCGCGACGGTTCAGCTGCAACATGCAGGCCTGAGCGGCAATGGTGACGCGCATCTCGTCCGTGACTTCGAGTCCGCCGGCGCCTGAAAAATGTTTCTGATGCAGGAACCGCTTGATCAGCAGGCGAAGTTGCTGCCTCAAAGGCCCCGGCAGGTTCTTGTAGACGCCAATATTGTGTTCCAGGATATTCACCCATTCGTCGGGAAACGGCGCGGCAAGCGCGCGTTTCAGGCGAAAGCGCGGTATCCACAGTGCCAGTACTATGATCGCCAGCACCAGCGAGAGAAAGATCCAGGGATTCATGACCTGCTAGGTTACCGGTGAACAGGCCCCGCCACAAAAAATTGTCGAAAAATTGATCTGCATCGCGGAAAAAGATACCGAGCCTACTATGCTATGGGTTGTGGGAGTTCGTGTTAGGCAAACTCCGCAACCGAAACGCCGAGGACTACGTTATGGCTATTGCAATCACCCTGAAGTCATACCTGGACAGTCATGATGTTGAATACGATACGGTAGAGCATCCGCACACGGAATCTGCGGTGGATTCTGCCAAGTCAGCCCATGTCCCAGCGCACCAAATGGCCAAGGCCGTGGTGCTGGAGGACAACCAGGGATATATTGTCAGCGTCCTGCCGTCCAATAACCGCCTCAACCTGGGCTGGGTGAATGAAGAACTGCAGCGTGAACTCAAGCTGGCTACCGAACCCGAGCTGAAAGAACTGTTCAAGGACTGCGAGACGGGAGCCGTTCCCGCCCTGAGTACCGCGTACGGTCTGGAGGTGATCTGGGACGACCAACTGAAGTATGCATCCGACATCTACATTGAAGCGGGCGACCACGAACACCTGATTCATCTCAAGGGCAGGGATTTCAAGCAGCTGATGGACAAGCTGCCGCACAGCGTCATCAGTGCCGGAAAAGAATATTCACGCTGGGTTTACGAATAACGGCGCCGGAGACTGACGGTGCCTGAACCACTCCCTGACTTGCAGGGAGCGGTTTTCTTTGCGCGCAAACCGCTGCTCCGGGCGTTTAAAGAGCGTCCCTTATTTCCGCCAGTTTCGCTTTGACGCGGGCCGCGTTTTCATTGCCCATTCGCAGCAGGATCTTCTGCCCTGCCGAGAGCGACTCCAGGGCCGGGTCGGTAAACAGGTAGTAAGCCTCCGGTTTTACCAGTTCGATCCTCTCCCCGGCTGCGGGTGTGGCGAGGAGTTCATCTACTATTACCGCCAGCCGCTGACTGAATTCGCCTTCCGCATAACCCATCTGCCGATAGGCCTGCTGGAAAAGAGAGGCATGGCTGCGATAGCTTTCGATTAACAGGGCCGTGTCGATGCCTTCCAGCAGCTCAACGTATGGCGTGTATCGCTGGTAGTTGGATGGATCGATGTAGAACTGCGGAATCTCGTCACCCTCTTCATTCCGGATAACGGTTGCGGGCTGTTCGTTGTCTAACGCGATAAAGCTGCTTTCAGGCCCGTTTATCGCCTGCACAGTTCCGGGAATCTGCCGACTGCCCAGCAAATCAACCGTGGCGACAATGCGCGGAATGATGTTTTCACTGACGATGAACCGCGTGAGGTCGGATTCACTCATCAGCCCGCCCAGCGCTTCCCGCGCCACGGGGTCGCTGTCCGACAACATGGGCAGCGGAACTTCCTCGAGCTCCGCGGGTTCAGCGGTCTGCAAATTGACTTCGGGCCACTCGTCCTGGCCGGGTTGAACGGCCGGAATTTCAGGCGGCGGGGCAGTTTCCTCCACTACCGGCGGTGCCGCAGGCGCGATCACGTTTTGAGCCGGTTGCCAGACCTTGAAATAATAGAAGGCAGCGGCTGCTGCGAGCACCAGAACCGCTCCGATAATCCAGTTTTTCATGGCTTGTCCACT
>Ga0316201_10002288_pt1 | contig 13561 bp, 11 predicted proteins | sample CS6wburrow_MG_FD_204516 | JGI IMG/M metagenome (GOLD analysis project Ga0316201, IMG submission 204516) | Coastal sediment microbial communities from Delaware Bay, Delaware, United States - CS-6 worm burrow | ecosystem: Environmental > Aquatic > Marine > Coastal > Sediment | place: USA... | reverse complement strand
TATCGTGACGCTCGAGGACAGTCTCGAAGAAATCGTCGGTGAGTTCACAACCGACCCCACTGATAACGGCGAAGATGTCGTAAAAGATGGCGACAATACGTGGCTCGTTGATGGCGCGGCCAATATCCGCGAACTCAATCGATCACAAGACTGGGAGCTGCCGACGGACGGGCCGAAGACTATCAATGGCCTTATCGTGGAGATGCTGGAGACGATTCCGGAACCGCGGACCTGCCTGAAAATCAATGGCTACCCGATTGAGATCATCGAGTCTGACGGCACTCGTATTCGCACCGTGCGCATTGGACTGCGCATCGTCGAGAGTACGCCAGACGACGCCTAGAACGCCTCGTCCAGCGCATCACGGACGCGCTTGATGCCTACTACCTCAATACCCTTCGGCGTTTTCTTGGGCATATTTGCGTGCGGTACAAGCGCGCGTGTGAAGCCCTGTTTTGCGGCGGCCGCAATGCGTTCCTCACCAAAACGAACCGGTCGAATTTCACCAGCCAGGCCGATCTCTCCAAAGCTCACGAGGCGCTCGCTGCAGGCCTTGTCCCTGAAACTTGAAACAATAGCGAGCAAGGCTGGCAGATCGACCGCCGTCTCACCGATGCGCAATCCGCCGACCACGTTCACGAAGACATCCTCGGGGCCGAGTGCAAGCCCTCCATGGCGTTGTAAGACAGCGAGCAACAGCGCGAGTCGATTCTGATCGATCCCGGTTGCAAGACGCTTTGGGTGTGTCGTTGAACCATCCGCGACCAGCGCCTGAATTTCTACCAACAAGGGCCTGCTGCCTTCCCAAGCGACGGTCACAACGCTACCTGGCTCCGCAACGGAGTCACGCGAAAGAAAAATTGCAGATGGGTTGCTGACCTGGCGAAAACCTGTCTCGGTCATGGCAAATACGCCCATTTCACCGCTTGCACCGAAGCGATTTTTGACCGAGCGAATCAACGTGTAGCGGCTCGCCGGATCACTCTCGAAATACAACACGGTATCCACCATATGCTCGACAACCCGTGGCCCTGCAATAGCGCCTTCCTTGGTCACATGACCAATAATGAAGACAGCCACTTCGTTTTGCTTCGCATACTGCACGACACGTCCTACGCATTGGCGCAATTGAGCGACCGAACCCGGCGCGGACGGCAGGTCAGAACTCGACATCGTCTGGACGGAATCGACGATCAGCACCCTTGCTGAGCAGGCCGTTGCCTGCTGAAGTATGTTCTCGAGTGATGTATCGGCCAGTAATTTCAGGTCGGATGTCGCAAGGCCAAGGCGTTGCCCACGCTGCCCGATTTGCCGCAGCGACTCCTCGCCTGTCGCGTAAAGAACCGCAGCACCCGTAGCAAGGCTGGCCGACACTTGCTGCAGCAACGTCGACTTGCCCACGCCGGGATCACCACCCAGCAAAATGACGGCGCCTGGTACAAGTCCGCCGCCGAGTACTCTGTCGAATTCAGCAAACCCCGTCTCATGGCGCTCCGCAAAGTCGTCCGGCAATGCGTCAAGGCTTGCCGCAGTTGCGCCGCGCTCGGCAGAAGGCCGGGACGCAGCAATTCGGGTCTGTGCAAGCGTGTTCCAGGCCAGGCAGTCGGGACACTGGCCCGCCCATTTGACACTGTGTGCCCCGCACTCCGTACAGACGTACGCCGTCTTTGCCTTAGCCATCGATAACCATTTGTTTTAAAAGCAGTTTTGAGAATTTACGCTGGCAGTTACGGCAGAAATCCGGATCTGCGTCACATAGCGAGTGCCTTGCAGCCCAATGATAGCACCGCTTCAAGTGGCGTTTATTACATAAAAGTGCCAACCCTATCTCATAACACAGTCTTACCTTTTCCTATACTTTCGCCCTCGAAAGGGAATTATTTAGCGTTGAAATCGCAACAAAAACAAAAGCGTAACCGAGCTATCGCGCTGAGCTTCGCCAGCGTGCTGCTGCTGCTCGTCTACGGCCCGCTGGCGCAGTGGTTTATCGCCGCAGACCGAGTCCTCTACGACCAACTGGCGTCACACCTGCCAAACAAACCTCTCGACAGCGCATTCATTGTCAGCATTGATCCGTTGAGGACCAACGCAACGGACATCAACGACACCTATGGCCGCATCATCGAAGCCCTTGGTCTCGCCGGCGTGCGCCGAATTGTAATAACACAGCCACCGGACATCGCCGACGACGAAGATCTGCCCGGCTGGGCGGCCGCGATGAATTCGTCAGTCCCCGTTTACACTCCAACTGGCCATCGTCTGGCCGATCTCGCGACGCGCGATGGTTTTGTAAGTGTTACGACAGATGGGGATGGCATACTGCGACGGGCAGCGTTATGGCAGCTCAACGACGGTGTCATGTCGCCGTCTCTGCCACTCGCTGTGGCTTTCGATAGCGAAGATGCGGCCACACATCACCGCCTGTCGCAAGCAGAAGATGCGATTTTCCTGTCAAGCTACGCGGAACTACCGCGCGTCGAGGTCGCCGATTTACTGGACCCGAATTCGGACAGGTCTCCCCTGCAAGGCGCAACCGTATTTCTCGACTCGTCACCTGCGCTCGTTGGTGCAGTCGCACTGCTACCATCGGGCCAGTTCGTCACTCAGTCTGAAATAGCAGCGACCTTACTTGCCGATATCGAACAGGATCGGGCGATTACCGTACCCTCTTGGGTCACGGCGATGGAGTGGCTGGCACCCGCCCTGCTGGCAGTTGTCGCAGTCCTGTTCATGCCTGACCGCTCTCGAAAAGACATCGCTGTGATGGCCGGCGTGGCAATCGTCATGCTCTTGCTGCTCGAGACCCTGCTCTTGTATGTCCTTAACGTACGCATGGACCTCGGTCGGCCGATCATAATTTTCGCCGGCGTGGGGCTACTGACCATCTGGCTTGTTGGGGACGAGAGGAAAGAAGTTACTGACGCATTCAAGAAGGGCAATGACTTCCTCGCGGCGGGCCGGCTCGAGCCGGCATTTGCCGAATTCCGGCGTTGCCCGCCTACCGAAACAGTCGCGACGGTCATGTATAAGCTGTCCCTTGCGTTCGAAGAGCAAGCCAAGCCCGAGCGTGCCGAGGCGGTGCTGGAGTGGATGAAACGCACCCAGGGTACGCCGACATCCGGTATTTCGGGCAAGCAGGAGCCGACCACAGGTCCGCAACGTTTGGGACGCTACGTCATTGAAAAACGCATCGGCCGCGGTGCGATGGGTGCTGTGTACCTGGCCAAAGATCCGCGCATCAATCGACCTGTTGCACTGAAAGCTATTCCTATCGAGAAGGAATTCGAGGACGAAGAACTCAGGGAAGCCAGGTTGCGCTTCTACCGCGAAGCCGAATCTGCGGGACGCCTTGCACACCCGAACATTATTACCGTGTTTGACGCGGGCGAGGACAAGGGCCTCGCTTACATCGCCATGGAATACGTACCGGGAATCCCGCTCAAGAAATTCACCGACCCGAAGAAGTTACTGGCACCCAAGAGAGCGCTCGAACTGTGCGCATCGACTGCCGAAGCGCTGGACTACGCGCACAATCAGGGCGTCATCCATCGAGACATCAAACCTGCGAACCTGATGTACAACCCGAAAGAAGGGTCCCTGAAGATAACCGATTTCGGCGTTGCCCGAATGACCGACAACAACAGCACAAAGACTGGTATCGTGCTTGGCACACCGATGTACATGTCCCCCGAACAGCTCAATGCGGAGGACCTCACGGGGCACTCGGACTTGTTTTCGCTTGGTGTTACCCTGTACGAACTGTTGGCAGGAGAGGTGCCTTTCCAGGCGACGAATATCGCAGTGCTGATGACAAAGATAACGACGGAAGATCCGGCGCCCATATCAAAACGGCGTGCTGGTATTCCACCCAGCGTAGATACGGTCCTGGCCAAAGCCCTGGCCAAACGACCCCAGGACCGGTTTTCGTGCGGCGCCGAAATGGCTATCGCCTTGCGCAACTGCGCCCGATATTCATAGTACGGAATAAGAAGACTGGAAACGCATTGATGAGCCTCCGCGGGAAAATTGACTTCGCTGAAATGACGGACACCGGGCGTGTTCGTGATCACAACGAAGACGCAATCGGGTCAGATCCTGACATCGGCCTGTTGGTGCTTGCGGACGGCATGGGCGGTTACAACGCCGGTGAAGTTGCCAGTGGCATCGCCGTACAAATCGTCTCGGAGTTGGCCACCGATGGCGCAGCCCGCGAAAATCGTGACGAGATCGACCCACATAGTGGCTTGATGCGTCAGTCAATTGTACTCAGGGATGCGGTGTATCGCGCCAACAAGATTATTTACCAGACCGCTCAAAGTCAGACGCATTGCGAAGGCATGGGAACAACCATCGTCGCGTGCATGTTCTACGACAACAAAGTCTCCGTTGCCCACGTTGGCGATTCGCGCGCCTACCGCCTTCGTAGCGGCGCTTTCGAACAGCTAACGCTGGACCATTCATTGCTTCAGGAGCTGGTCGATCGCGGCTTCTACTCCGCTGAGGAGGCGCAGCGCTCGACGAACCGCAATTACGTGACCCGTGCGCTGGGTGTGGAACCTACGGTCGAGGTCGAGGTGCACGAATACGAGGTGCTTCCGGACGACATCTATCTGCTGTGCTCTGACGGTCTGCCCGACATGGTTGAAGATGAAGATATTCACTTAACTATCAGCACTTTTAATGCTAGTCTTGATATCGTTGGTAAGCAATTGATTGAATTGGCAAATGACAACGGCGGACGCGACAATGTGTCGGTGCAGCTAGCCCAGGTCATCACGCCATTCGCGGCGAAGAAGGGTCTCTTCGTCAAGCTGACCAACTTGTTCCGCACGTAAGGGTGCAGGGTTCAGGAGATTGTCAGGAAGAAGAGCGATACGACTGATTTACAGTCGCACCTTTCCTGTGTCGTCTAACAACCTGCAATTTTGTTTGGTTTCACTGAGAACGGTGACATGGCACGGTTAATTCTTAGTCTGGACAACCAGGTTCTGGCTGAATACAACATGACGAAGGAGCGCTACACGGTTGGCCGCCTTCCGGACAATGACGTTCGCATCGACAATCCTGCTGTCAGTGGGCATCACTCCCTGATCATCAACATTCTCAATGACTCGTTTCTCGAGGACTTGAACAGCACCAATGGCACCTACGTCAACGGCAAGCTGATTAAGAAACATGCGTTGCAACACGGTGATGTCATCACCATTGGCCATCATCAATTGCGCTTTTCCGATCAGCAAACGAATGAGACCGAGCAGGACGAATTTGAAAAGACCATGGTTATTCCGGCTGGCCAGCAAAATGCCGACCAGCTCGCCAAAGCTGAACAAAAGGCAGAGGAAGCTGCCGCTGCCGCTTCCGCTTCCGTAAGTGACGCTGAGGCCGGTGTGCGCCTTGATCCGGAAGAAGCTGCCGCACTTGAGGATAAGCCAAAAGCCAGGCCACTGGGCGAATCCGTTAGAGAAGAGCCCGCTTCGCACTCTGAGACGCATGCCGGCATCGACCCGAGGTCCGCGCCAAGCGCACTGCCCCTCGCGAAATTGCAGGTCCTGAGCGGAGCATTTGCAGGGCGCGAACTCGAGCTCACCAAGGCACTGACGACGCTTGGACGCCCCGGGGTTCAGGTTGCGGCCATCACGCGACGTGCAGAAGGCTATTACATCGTGCATGTGGAATCCGGCACGGAAGGCGACTTCCCGCTCGTCAACGGGCAACCGATCGGTGCGCAGGCCAGAAAACTGACCGACAACGATGTGGTTCAGCTTGCAGGCGTCAAGATGGGATTCTTTGCCAGTTGATATCTTTCGGGGTCAGAGCCCTTGGGCTCTGACCCCAATCACAATTAATCAATAATCTTTGAGTTCTCGCGGTGCATGATGCCGCAGACAAGCTCATACGGTATCGCGTCTGCCCACGGGGCGACCTCCTCGACCGGCAGGCCGTCGCCCCACAAGGTGGCCACGTCGCCAATCTGATCTTCGGCGTTGTTCCCCAAATCCACCGCAATCATATCCATGGAGACGTTGCCGATAACTGGCACGCGCCGTCCATTAAGCAGCACCGGGGTTCCGCTGCGAAAATGCCGCGTATAGCCGTCGCCGTAGCCGGCCGAGATGATACCCAGAGTACTTGCCGACTGCGCCTGGTAGCGTCCGCGATAGCCAACACGCGCTCCTTCGGACAAGGGTTTGATCGCAATTAGCCGGGCCTCAAACTGCATGACCGGCGTTAGGCCAAGGTCACGTCCGGTTCGCCCTTCGAAAGGAGATACTCCGTAGAGCGCTAATCCCGGGCGTATCCAGTGGTCGCCCGTGAAACCCAGGCTCGCGTGCGCATCCGCAACTTGCGACCACCCCATCGTTGCCGGTGTATTCGCAATGCTGACCGCGCCGTCAAAGCCCTCGACAATTTCGCGAAAGCTATGAAACTGGCTCTCGGTAATCGGGTCGTCGAGTTCGTCGGCGCTGGCCAGGTGCGACATGAGTCGAAGTTCTGAGACGGCAGAACAGGACTGCAACCTCGCGATCAGGCTCTCGGCCACCTCGGGCGCAAATCCAAGGCGATTCATGCCTGTGTCAAACTTGAGCCAGACGACGGTTGAACCGACAGCCGAAGCCTCGAGCAGATCGACCTGGTGCATGCAATGCACGACGATTTGGAAGCCACGTGCCAGTGCCTCATCAAGCTCAGCCGCCGTGAATGTGCCGGCCAACAGCACGAGGGGTTTATCGATGCCGTATTCTTGCAGTTGCACGGCTTCGGGCAGCCGGGCTACCGCAAAAGCGTCAACATCATCAAGAGTTTCCGCGACAGCTTCCATACCGTGGCCGTAAGCATTGGCCTTGATGACTGCCATGATTCTCGCGTCAGGTGCGGCGTGTCGTATAACGTTGAGGTTGTGTTTGAGCGCGCCGAGCCGAATTAATGCCCGTGCCCCAAAGGTCACGGATAGCCCTCGTTCGAGTATGAATCGGGCACCCAGTTCTCGAACTTTGTATAGCGTCCAACAAAGGTCAGCGGGAAGTCGCCAATCGGCCCATTTCGCTGCTTGGCGATCGCTATGTCAGCGATGCCCTTGCGCGGCGTGTCCTGGTTGTAGACTTCTTCGCGGTAAATGAAGACGATCAGGTCTGCATCCTGCTCGATAGCACCTGACTCGCGCAGGTCCGACATGACCGGCCGCTTGTCGGTGCGTTGCTCTACGCTACGATTGAGCTGCGAGAGCGCTATCACCGGCAGCGACAACTCTTTCGCCAATGCCTTCAGTGAACGCGATATCTCGGAAATCTCGGTGGCGCGGTTTTCCTTGTTGCCCGGTACAGACATAAGCTGCAGGTAGTCAATAACGATCAGCCCTAATCCGTGTTCACGCTGCAGGCGTCGCGCGCGTGCGCGAATCTCGGTCGGTGACAGACCCGGCGTATCGTCGATAAAAATGGGTGCTTCCGACATCAACTGCACAGCCGTGTTGATGCGAGACCAATCCTCATCCGGGAACTTGCCCGTCCGCAGGTGTGTCTGGTCCACACGACCCAGCGAAGAAATCATGCGAAATGCCAGTTGTTGCGACGGCATTTCCATTGAAAATATGGCGGTCGGCACTTTCGCACCAATGGCAGCGTTCTCTGCAATATTCACCGCGAGCGTCGTCTTACCCATCGAGGGGCGACCGGCAACAATGATCAGGTCACCGCCCTGCAGCCCTGCTGTGAGCTTGTCGAATTCGGTATAGCCGGTCGAAATGCCTGTGATATCACCATCAGACTGGTGCAGTACATCGATGCGGTCAACCGCTTCCGGGAGTATGTGCTTGAGAGCCTTGAATCCAGAGCGTCCACGAGAGCCAGATTCTGCGATTTCGAAAACGAGACGCTCCGCTTCGTCAACAATCTCAGCGGCACTGCGTCCATCCGTCGAGAATGCCGCTCCGCTGATTTCATTACCTGCCGTAATCAGTGATCGCAACATCGAACGCTCACGCAAGATTTTTGCATAAGAGCGGGCATTGGCTGCACCGGGTGTTTCGTTGGCCAGGGTCGCCAGGTACTCGAGCCCGCCTGCGGATTCGAGCTCGCTGCGATTGTCGAGAAACTCAGACACGGTAACGACATCGCAGGGATTGGCGTCTTCGGCCAAACTCGCGATAGCTGCAAAAATCAGTCGGTGGTCCTTGCGGTAAAAATCGCCGGCCGTAATGACGTCAGCGATCTTGTCCCAGGACTGATGGTCGAGCATCAGGCCACCAAGCAACGACTGCTCGGCTTCGATTGAATGCGGAGGCACCTTGAGGCGCTGCTCCGCACCTCCGGTTGTCACTCCATCATCCAATGCTCGCACCATTTCGGGCGTTCTCCGGCCAGATTCAACGTGCCTTTAAGGTAACACAGCACAATGTGCCGTGGGCGACGGCTTACTCCGCGGCGACGACGCGAACAACAATTTCGGCGTCCACTTCAGGATGCAAATGCACGCCGATCGGGAATTCGCCAGCCTCCTGGATCGGGCCGTCAGGCATGCGGACTTCGCTACGCTCGACCGATACCTGGATTTTCTCGAAAGCCTCGACAATGTCGACCGGGCCAACCGACCCGAAAAGCTTGTCTTCGCTGCCAACATTGGCACTGATCACCAGTTCGGTGCCGTTGATTGCCTCAAAGCGCGTTTTTGCCGCTTTCAGTTCTTCTGCCGCAGCTTTTTCGAGCTCGGCACGGCGCGCTTCGATCGCCTTCATGTTTTCGGGCGTCGCCAGGGCTGCCTTGCCATGCGGAATCAGGAAATTCCGTCCGTAGCCGGGCTTTACCTTGACCATGTCGCCAATGTTGCCGAGATTCTCGACGTTGTCCAAAAGAATTACGTTCATTAGTCTGTTCCTTACTCATCGTTTGCTGCGACGACGCGGCGACGATATCGAAACCACGTGTCGGTATAACCAACCACTGCCAGCGCCATAATCATAAACACGTGCAAAAACGGCAACAGCACATACACCATGATCACCACAAATAGTGGCAATTCGCCGTCGACAAACATCCAGTGTACGACGGCCAGTCCCTGAAACCAGAAGACTGCAAATAAAACGATCGCGAGACTCTGCATCCACGGCATGCCGGTTGCGTACGCGAGCAATGACACAATCGCCACCGCCACCGCAATCACGCGTCCAAAATTCAAATCGCAAAACCGGCCATATTTACCGATTTCACCGGTTGCCGCATTTGCGTAGCGATAGCCGAATAACAAGTACAATACATACATCGTCCAGCTTGAGACGATGAGCGCCACTGTCAACAAATGCGCCACCAACAATGGCTCGGCTTCAATCAGCTGCGCCTGCTCAAGAAGCGCGTTTGCTGTTGCCCAGTCCACCATCAGTGCCATGACTGGCTGCCAGAATGCCGTCAAATCGGCAATAAAGGCATAAAAGCCCAGTACTGCAACCGCGGCGAGCAATGCCGACACCTGCATCGTCAACGTAAGCGAGCGCGTTGACGCCAGTACTACCGCCAACAGTATGGCGGGTGGCCAGGTAGTCAGTATTGCCACAACAACCTGCATAACGGGCGCGCCCGCAACCAGGTACACCAGTATCATCAAGGCTGCGGCGGCAGCGCCCTGGATAGCTGCGAGCCTGACGCCCTGTTTCAACACCAGCAGCACCATGAAGATGCCACTGAAAATATGCAGCACCGGCAACAACAACGTCGCCGCCAGCGCAATTACCGCATTTTGTGGCCGGGCAACCAGCCACGCGGCCAACGGCTGCACTAGTCTTCCCCGACGATCGACCTAGTGTCGATCGGTATAAGGCAACAGTGCGAGAAAACGAGCCCGTTTGACCGCCGTTGCCAGCTGACGCTGGTAGTGCGCCTTGGTCCCCGTGATACGGCTCGGAACAATTTTGCCGGTCTCCGTAACGAACGCCTTCAGCAGATTGAGATCCTTGTAATCAATCTCTTCGATTTTCTCTGCTGTAAAGCGACAGTATTTACGCCTGCGCGAATATCGACTCATGGTTGCTCTCCTCAGGCGCTCTTCTCGACGGGCTCATCGCTTCCGTCGTCGGTTGACTCTTCAACAGCCGGTTTTTCCTTGGCTGCTGGCTCTTCAGCGGGTGCTTCCTCAGCTGCTGGCTCTTCAGCGGGTGCTTCCTCAGCTGCTGGCTCTTCAGCGGGTGCTTCCTCAGCCGCAGGTTTCTCGGCCTCTGTCGCCTCTTCAACTGCTACGTCTTCTGACTCTTCTTCCTTCTCGTCAGAACGCATAGCGGCTTCGGCGGCGGCCTTGGCTTCCCGGCGCTGCTGGGCTTCTTTTTCCTTGGCTTTTTCTTCGGCAACAGCGACGGCCATCGGCGAGGCTTCGGTAACAGCCTCATCACGAGCAATCACAAGATTGCGCAGCACGGCGTCGTTGAAGCGGAACGCGGCCTTGATCTCATCCAGGGGCGTCTGCTCGCACTCAACATTCAACAGCACGTAATGGGCTTTGTGAACTTTATGGATGGGGTGTGCCAGTTGGCGCCGACCCCAGTCTTCCGTGCGGTGAACAGTACCGCCGGACTCGGTAACGATGCCCTGGTAGCGTTCTACCATGGCAGGTACCTGCTCGCTCTGGTCCGGATGGACCAGAAACACGATCTCGTAGTGTCTCATTTTCTTCCTCTTTCGGATCACAGCCACCCGGCTAGCGGTGTGGCAAGAGTTTACAGCCTTATGGCTGCCCCACCCTTCATGGCAGGGACGCGCATCCTACCCAACCGGAACAGCTGACGCAAGCCGTTGGCGATTGATTTCGTAAAGAAAAATGCCGGTTGCGACGGAGACATTGAGGCTGGAGACGGCGCCCCGCATAGGAAGGCTCACCCGCTCATCACAAAGACCCTCCAGACGCTTGCCAAGGCCGGTGTGCTCACGCCCCATAACCAGCGCCAGTGGCCTGTCCAGATCCGTGTCATACAAGGACTGCGAGCCCTTGTCGCTGGTGCCTATTACGGTAACCCCATAATCTTTCAACCACCCCAGTACCCTGGCAAGATTGCCCACGCTCGCAAATGGCAAGACCTCGGCGGCACCAGCCGCCACCTTGCTGACGGTCGATCCCAGTCCGGCCGCGCCGTGCCGTGGAACGACAATCGCGTCGACGCCCGCGGCATCGGCGGTTCGCATGCACGCGCCCAGGTTGTGTGGATCCTGGACACCGTCGAGCAGTAGCAGCAGCAGTTTCTGGTCATTCCCGGCCTGCAGGCGCGTTTCGACCATCGACCGTAATCCCGCCTCGTCGAGTGCCGTTGTGCGCCGCACTTCAGCGACAATGCCCTGATGCCGCGATTCTCCGCTGATTTGCGCCAGTCTCGCCCTGTTGGCCGGCTGAATCTCGATGCCGCGACTATTGGCCTCGCTGATCAGTGCTTCGACGCGAGGATTGGCGGTCTGGTATTCGGCGTATATGCGCCGTACTTCGGAGTCCTTGGCTGCCAGCAAAGCTTCGACGGCCCTGAGGCCCGTGACGTATTGCGATTTGCTCATTTTTTGGCCACCGGCCGGAAGTCGATTTTCCGGGTGTCCATGTCCACACGCTGAACTTTGACGCGCATCGCTTCACCCAGGCTATATTTCTTGCCAGAGCGCTCACCGACCAGCTGCTGCGAGCCGGACTCATAACGATAGTAGTCATTCGCAAGACTTGTCACGTGCACGAGCCCATCGATCATCAATTCAGTAATTTGCACGAACAAGCCGAAATTTGTAACACCGGTGATAACACCATCAAACTCTGCACCGACATGACCTTCCATGTACTCGCATTTCAGCCAGGCCTCGACATCTCGTGTCGCTTCCTCGGCGCGGCGTTCATGCGCTGATGTAACCATTCCCAAGCGCTCCATAGTGCCCGCGTCATAGTGATATCGGCCCGGCTTGCCGCCACGGATGATGTGGCGAATCGCCCGGTGCACAAGCAAGTCCGGGTAGCGGCGAATGGGTGACGTGAAGTGTGCATAGGCATCGAGTGCCAGGCCGAAATGGCCAATATTGGTTGGCGTGTACTCCGCATGAGTTAAGGAGCGCAACATCGCCATCGAGATCGATGCACTATCGGGCCGACCCTTGACCTGTTGCAGCAAGTTGTTGAATTGCCGTGGCTCGACGTGATCGGGATGCGGCACTTTGAGACCCAGGGTGAGCAGGTAAAGGCGTAGCTCGTCAAAGCGATCCGGATCGGGTTTCGCGTGCACGCGGTAAAGCCCGGGGATGCGATTCTTGCGCAGAAACTTTGCCGCCTGCACATTCGCGGCGATCATGCACTCTTCGATCAGCCGGTGGGCGTCATTGCGTACTACGACCTTAATTGCCGCAATCGATCCATCCTTACCCAACTCGAAGCGGGTACCCGGAATATCCAGCTCAATAGCACCACGGCGCTGCCGCGCCTTCGCAAATGCGTTGTAAAGTTCATGAAGATTGCGCAGAACGGCGTGTACGTTCTTCGGTACATCATTGCTCGTTTTGCCGCTCAGGAAATCACCCACCTGGCTGTAAGTTAACCGAGCGGATGAATTCATGACCCCCTCGACGAACGTCGACTTGCTGACCTTGCCATCCTTCTCAATGCGCATATCGCACACCATGCACAGGCGGTCGACCTTTGGGTTGAGCGAACACAATCCGTTGGACAACACCTCGGGCAACATCGGCACGACACGATCCGGGAAATACACCGATGTGCCACGTGTCGTCGCCTGTTTGTCGAGTGCGGTCCCAACCTCGACGTAGTGCGCTACGTCGGCGATCGCGACAAGCAGGCGCCAGCCTTTCCCTGACGGCTCGCAGTAGACAGCATCGTCAAAATCACGCGCATCTGCACCGTCGATCGTAACGAGATCAACGCCGCGCAGATCGACGCGGTCTTTTTTCGCCGACTCGGGAACGTCTTTGCCATATTTGCTGATCTCCTCGCGGACTGCCTTTGGCCATCCTGTTGGGATCGCATGCGACTCGATCGCGATATCAGTAGCGATGCCCTTTTGCTTCGGATCTCCAAGGACCCGAACGACTCGACCGGTTGCCTGCTCCACGCGACTTGGATAGTCGAGAATCTCCGCGACGACGATCTGTCCGGGCTTTGCTTTCCCGGACTCGCCCTTCGCGATCAGGATTCGATGAGAGATTCTGGAGTTGTCTGGAATAACCAGACCGATACCGCGCTCACGAATAAACTGGCCTGCAACCTCGCGCACACCGCGTTCCAGTACCTCGACCAGCTCTCCCTCTGGCTTGCCGCGCCGGTCGGTCCCGACGATCTTGATCGCAACCCGGTCACCATCGAACAACGGCCGCATCTCGCGGGCCGACAAGTAGACGTCATCACCGCCACCATCGCGGATCACGAAGCCGAAGCCGTCTCTGTGGCCGCTGACGGTCCCGGTAATCAGGTCCAGCTTGGAGGTAAGACAATACTCGCGACGGCGATTCTCGATGATTTGGCCGGCCCTGACCATCTTATTGAGTTGCTCTTCAAGCAGCGCACGCATGCGCTGTCCCTTGAGCCCCAATTCAGCCATCATATTATT
>Ga0316201_10002287_pt1 | contig 13562 bp, 13 predicted proteins | sample CS6wburrow_MG_FD_204516 | JGI IMG/M metagenome (GOLD analysis project Ga0316201, IMG submission 204516) | Coastal sediment microbial communities from Delaware Bay, Delaware, United States - CS-6 worm burrow | ecosystem: Environmental > Aquatic > Marine > Coastal > Sediment | place: USA... | reverse complement strand
AAAAGTACCGGGCAAATACCGGGTAAACGCCGGCGGGGGCATGCCGGGCTCGAGCCGAGCATCCATAGTAAATCGCCGGTAATCATGTTCGCGGGCGGTGCCCGACGAATTCCGTGGCAAATCTTGTAATAGATTGCGGCTCGGAGGCCGCAATGACGGTTATTTCAGGAATTTCGCGTGGTAGTCGAAGTGATCTTCGATGAAGCTGGCGATGAAGTGGTAGCTGTGATCGTAGCCGGGCTGCATCCGGATCGTGCAAGCCTGATCCGCGGCCTCGCAGGCGGCCTGGAAATTGTCCGGCAGCAACTGGCCCTCATGCAGAAATTCGTCGGCCTCGCCCTGGTCGATCAGGATATTGCCAACCCTGGCGCCGCCTTGCACCAGGCAGGTGGCATCGTAGGGCTCCCAGGTCGCCCTGTCGTCACCCAGGTAAGCGCCGAAACAACCCTGGCCCCAGCCACAGTTAACCGGGTTCGCAATCGGCGCAAACGCCGATACCGAGCGAAACGCGTCGGGTAGTCTAAGCGCGCACACCAGCGCCCCGTGCCCGCCCATCGAATGACCGCTAATCGATTTCACCCCGGGTAACAGCGGCAGGTTGGCCTCGACCAGCGCGGGCAGTTCGCAGGTTACGTAGTCGAACATCTGGTAGTGCGGACGCCATGGATCCTGGGTCGCGTTGACGTAAAAGCCGGCCGCCTGCCCCAGATCGTAGCGCTCCGGTTCGTCGGCGACGTCGTCGCCGCGGGGACTGGTGTCCGGGAAAACGATGGCGACACCGTGCCTGGCGGCGAAACGCTGGAAGCCCCCCTTGGTGCGCGCATTGTCGTCGGTGCAGGTCAGACCCGACAGCCAGTAGAGCGCCGGCACTTTTTCCTCCCGCGCCTTCGGCGGCAGGTATACCGAGAATGTCATTTCGCAGTTGCAACAGCTCGACGGGTGGGTGTAACGGTTGAGATAACCGCCGCTCTCCTTGATGCTTTCGATCTCTTTCATGTTGCTATCAGAACAGCACAACCGACTTGATGCTCTTGCCCTCGTGCATCAGGTCGAACGCGGTGTTGATTTCCTCCAACGGCATGGTGTGGGTTACCAGCTTGTCGAGCTCGATGGTACCCTCCATGTACTGATCGACCATGCCGGGCAGCTCGCTGCGTCCCTTGACGCCACCGAAGGCGGTGCCGATCCAGCGGCGGCCGACCACGAGGTTGAAGGGCCGCGTCTTGATTTCCTGACCCGCGCCGGCAACGCCGATGATGGTCGAGGTGCCCCAGCCCATGTGGGTGCATTCGAGGGCGTCGCGCATGACGTCGACGTTACCGATACACTCGAACGAATAGTCGACGCCGCCACCAGTCATTTCCTGGATATATTCCGGCACCGAGCCATTGACTTCCCTGGGATTGACAAAATCGGTCGCGCCCAGCGCCTGCGCCATTTCCCACTTGTCCGGGTTGATATCGACCGCCAATATCCTCTCGGCACCGGCCATCACCGCGCCCTGGACCGCTGACAGGCCAACCGTGCCCAGCCCGAAAACCGCAACCGAGGAGCCGGGCTCGACCCTCGCGGTGTTGGTTACCGCGCCGATACCGGTGGTTACACCGCAGCCAAGCAGACAGGCCTTGTCCAGCGGCGCGGCCTTGTTAATTTTGGCGAGCGCGATTTCGGGCACCACGGTGTATTCGGCAAAAGTCGAGCAACCCATGTAGTGATAAAGATCCGTGCCCTTATGCGAAAAACGACGCGTGCCGTCCGGCATGAACCCGGTCCAGACGGTACCGGCTATCGATTGACACAGGTTGGTTTTGGTCGAACTGCAGTAGGGACAACTCGACTCGCCGCATTCCGGAATGTAGAGCGGAATCACGTGATCACCAGGCTTCAGGCCGGTAACGCCGGGCCCGCATTCAAGCACTTCACAGCCACCTTCATGCCCCAGAATTGCCGGAAACGCGCCCTCGGGATCTTCACCCGACAGGGTGAAAGCGTCGGTATGGCAAACGCCCGTCGCATGCACCTTCAACAGGACCTCGCCCTGCTTCGGACCGGCGACATCGACTTCTTCGATGACCAGGGGTTTTTTGGGTTCCCACGCGACCGCGGCTCTGGCTTTCATGGCTGCTCCTTCGGATATTTATAGAATTATTGGATCGTCGCAGACTAATTAGATTAGGCAGACGAGTCAAGCCGCGAGCAATGCCGAAGCTGGAATTGAAATAATATGAATTTATTCGGTCATCCGCACTCAAACCGGTAAGCACAGGAGCGGGGTTACAATGCGATTACCAGCGACTAAAAAAGCCAGGATACTGGCGCTGCTCACCCTTTTTGCCGGGTTATTGTCCTGCGAACTCACGGCCTCGGCGGATTCCGCCAACGGTTTCGATCTTTCCAACGCCATTGTTCCGCGCGCGGAGATTCTCCACGGTGGACCGCCGCGCGACGGCATCCCGGCGCTATCCAATCCCAAACTGGTCACCGCGGACGACGCCGGCTATCTCGAAGCGGGCGAGCGCGTGGTCGGAATTTCCCTGAACGGGGAGGCCAGGGCTTACCCCATCTCCATCCTGAACTGGCATGAAATCGTCAATGACGTCATCGGCGGGCAACGCTTCGCGATTACCTATTGCCCGCTTTGCGGCACCGCGGTTGCGTTTGACGCGACCATCGACGGCAAGGCCACCGATTTTGGCGTATCGGGTTTACTGTATAACAGCGACGTGTTGCTGTACGATCGCGACACCGAGTCGCTATGGTCGCAAATCATGAGCAAATCGGTGGCGGGGAAGCGAGTGGGGCAGTCGCTTACCACGATCCCGATCAGCCACACCACCTGGCGCGACTGGCTCGGCGAGCACCCGGAAACCCTGGTCTTATCCGACGACACGGGTTACTCCCGCGACTATCGACGCGATCCCTACGCCGGTTATGAGCAATCACGCCACACCTATTTCGCCGTCAATAACGAGGCGCCAGACAACTATCATCCCAAGGAAGTCGTGGTCGGCCTCGGCGTCGAGGGCGTTTACAGGGCTTATCCGTTCATCGAACTCGACAAACAGGGTAAATCGCGCTTCAGTGACAACCTGAATGGGGCGCAGTTCAATTTCGAATGGGATAGCGACAATCGCAGCGTCACGATTACCGATAGCGCGGGCAACGGGGTCGCCGGCATCCAGGGTTTCTGGTTCGCCTGGTTCGCGTTTCATCCCGACACCGAAGTCTTCAAGGCGGGAGGATCCTAGGCTTCCAGGTCGTTTTGAACGGGACCTGGGGAGCTTCGAGGGGATCAGAGTAAAATACCGACGATTGTCGCGGGTATAGCCTTAACTGAAATGGGATTTTTAATCCGACCCCGGGCTTCCCGACCCTCGCTTTTCCGAAATTAGTTGTTCAGCCGGGATTAACCAGCAGCCGATAATGTGACAGAATCAGCTTATTTTCTGGATCGTTTTGCTGCGCCTACGAACCTTCTCGCTTGCACTCGTGCTTGCTTCCTCTTATTCGCATCCGGGAATGGCCGCGGAAAACTGGAGCCTTTGCGAACTGCCCTCTTTCGTCTTCGCCGAGGCCGAGGATCTCGCCGGCGATGAAACCCTGATCGAAGCGCGAACCGTTGCCAGCGAAAACCGGGAAACAATCCACCTCGTCGGTGACGTCAGTCTCACTCGGCGGCAGCTTAAAATCAGCGCCGATAACGTTGTTTTCCAGAAATCCAATGAACAGATCAACGCCAGTGGTAAGGTTCTGTTAGAGGATCCGAGTTACCGCCTTTCGAGCCCCGCGGTAGCAATCGACAGCCAGAATAACACGGCAGTCATCGAGCAACCCGTGTTCGAGCTGCCCGACAACCATGGACGCGGACAAGCCGACGAGATCAGGAAAATCGATCAGTTCCGCAGTCGTTACCGGGACCTGGTGTATACCACCTGCGATCCCGGTGACGTCGACTGGCAACTGCGGGCCACGGAAATGGAAATCGACGACGAAAGCGGGCGCGGCACGGCAAAGCATACCCGGCTTTATTTCAAGGGCATGCCGTTCCTTTACCTGCCCTATTTCCAGTTCCCCATAGACGACCGTCGGATGTCGGGATTACTGGCACCGAGCGTCGGCTACAGCGAAGAAAGCGGCGGCAACATCGTGATGCCAGTCTACTGGAACCTGGCGCCGAACTATGACATGACGATCACGCCATCCTGGTTTAGCGATCGTGGCCTGCAGCTCAACACCGAGAATCGCTACCTGTTTGCCTCGCACCGCGGTCAGCTGGACCTGTCCTATCTTGACGACGAAGAGCTGGACGAATCGCGCTGGTTTCAGCAATGGCGCCATTACGCGGACCTGAGTACTGACGTCAGCGCCGACCTGTTGCTGGTCGAGGTTTCGGATGGAGATATCTTCGACGATTTCGAGAGCATGGCCTCGGAGTACAATAACACCCGTCACCTGGAGCGGCGGGCACGCCTGCAACACGACGGCGGGGTCTGGCGCAGTGAGCTGATGTGGCAGGATTACCAGACGCTCGACCGCAGCACGGCCACAGAAAATCGTCCCTACAATCGGCTGCCTCGCCTGACCATGGACGCGGATCTGGAGCCGTGGCAGGCCGGGATCGAGACGCCAATGCACCTGGAACTGGTTGAATTCGATCGCGATGACAGCGTGACCGGCCAACGCAGCCATGTTCGCGCCGCACTGAACTGGCGTTCCTCCAGGGGTTGGTATTTCCTCGAGCCAGGATTGCAGCTCAGCTTTGCCGACTACCGGCTCGAAAACAACCCCGGGGACGATTCGATAAGCCGCGGCTTGCCTACCGCGAGCCTCGACACCGGTCTGGTGTTCGAGCGCCCTGCGGGATCGGGGAAACAGTGGCAACAAACCTTCGAACCAAGGCTTTTCTTCCTGCATACGCCGTTCGAGGACCAGGACGACATACCGAACTTCGACACTTCGCTGAATGCTCGCACCTATAGCAACCTGTTCAAGAACAATCGCTTCACCGGGGTCGATCGAATTGGCGATGCCAGCCAGGTCACGCTGGGACTGGCCAGTCGCGTCTACGACAATGAAAGCGGCGACGAGTTACTGCACCTGCGCGCGGGCCAGATTTTCTACTTCAAGGATCGCCGTGTCAGCCTCGACGGCAGCCGCGAAGACGAATCTGAATCCGACGTTATAACCGAACTCGATATCTGGCCCAACCCGCGAACGAAAATTGCCGCGCGCCTGGTGTACGAGCAGGACATCAACGATATCGATGACCGCGACCTGTCCGTCAATTACACCCATAACGGTTTTGCCGCGAACCTGGGATATTACTTCAAGGAAGACGAGCTGGAACAAGCGCTGATTTCGATGGTCTACCCGGTGAACGAACGCTGGACCCTGGTGGCGAAGATTCAGCACTCGCTCAGATTTGAACAGCCCGTCGATAATTTATTGGGGTTTAACTATGAATCCTGCTGTTGGGGCCTTAAAATACTGGCCGGCCAAAGCGGAGACGAAACCGAGGATTTCGCTGAAACCGACAACCGCATTTACTTTGAATTGACGCTCAAGGGACTGAGTACGGCAGGCAGGGATATCGATGCACAGATAAGCGATGCAATACCAGGCTACCGCCCGTCTTTCTGATAACCGTTGGCATGTTATGAAGATATTTTTTGTTACCCTGATCATCCTTGGCGGCCTCCTGCTCAACCCGGCTACGGCGGCCCAGACCTCGCTCGACAGGATTGTTGCAATCGTCGACGAAAGCGTGATTACCCGTCGCGAGCTGGCGTCTCGAATCAAGCTGGTAAAAATCGACTTCCAGCAGTCGCAGCGCAAGCTGCCGCAGGACGACATTTTACAGCGCCAGGTGCTCGAAGCCCTGATTAACGACTCGCTGCTGCTGCAGGAAGCCAGGCGCCGCGGCATCAAGATCACCGACGGCCAGCTCAACCAGACGATGCAGCGCATGGCTCGACAAAACCAGATGAACCTGTCCGATTTTCGCAATGCCCTGATTGCCGACGGCCTCGACTACGACAAGTACCGGGAGACCGTGCGCCAGGAACTGGTGATTACGACCCTGCGGCGACAGTATAGCCAACGCAACGCCACCATCAGTGACGCCGAAGTCGACGAGTTTATCGAACAAAGCGGCGACGAGAACGCCAATTTCGAGTATCGCCTGTCCCATATACTGATTGCACTGCCGGACGCGGCCAGCCCCGAGACAGTAGGTGCCGCACAACAGACCGCGCAGGAAATCATGTCCAGGCTCGACCAGGGCGAAGAATTCGACCAGCTCGCAAATACGTTTTCAGCCGGCGACACCGCGCTGCAGGGTGGCGATCTCGGCTGGCGCAAGAAAGCCGAAATTCCGAGCCTGTTCACCTCCCAGGTCTTGTCGATGAAACCTGGTGGCCATGCCGGGCCGATTCGGAGCGCCAGCGGCTTCCACATCGTGCACCTGAAAGAACAGCGTGACCTGGAACAGGTGCTCAGCCGCCAAACCCGCAGTCGCCACATTCTGATCAGACCCAACGAACTGGTTTCCGAGGAAGATGCGCGCGATCGTCTGCTGGAGTTTCGCAAGCGTATCCTGGCCGGCGAGGATTTTGCGCGCCTGGCCCGCCTGTACTCGGTCGACTACACCTCGGGATCCAAGGGTGGCGACATCGGCTGGATGGATCCGGGCGGTACGGTCAAGGAGTATGAAGAGGCGACCGGCCGGCTCGAGGAAGGCGAAATCAGCCAACCGATTCGCAGCCAGTTCGGCTGGCATCTGATCGAGGTAACCGGTCGCCGAACCGTCGATGAGACCGAACAAAATAAACGCCAGAAAATTTACTCGCAATTATTGCAACAGAAACAGGCCGAAGTTTTCGACCTATGGAAACGGCGCCTGAGAGATGAAGCCTACGTCGTTTTCCCCGACAAGCCAGATGCCTGAGACCCGCATCGTCATTACAGCCGGGGAACCCGCGGGTATTGGACCGGATATCATCGCAGGCATAGATCCAGCCAACTTTGACGCGCGACTGGTGGTCGTCGGTGACCGGCAGCTACTCGCAACCAGGGCTGCCGCCCTCGGATCCGGAATCGAATTTGTCGAATACGATGACCAACCGACTTTAGGCAAGCGCATCCCGGTCATACACCAGCCCCTGGCACAGCCCTGCCAACCCGGCCTCCTTAACGAGGCCAACGCCGGCTACGTGTTAAAACTGCTGGAGCGGGCCTGCCGGGCCTGCCTGGACGGAGAATTCGATGCCATGGTCACGGCGCCGGTACAAAAAGAAATCATTAATCGCGCCGGCATCAAGTTTTCCGGGCATACCGAGTTCCTGGCCGAAATCTGCCAGGTGCCGAAACCGGTCATGCTGCTGCTGGCGGACAGGCTCAGGGTTGCACTGGTCACCACGCACCTGCCCCTGCGCGATGTCGCCGATGCCATCACCGAGCAGGCAATCACCGCGGTTGTCGAAATCCTCGATCGCGACCTGCGCAGCCGTTTCGCGATTCGCGATCCGTTGATCAAGGTTTGCGGTCTCAATCCACACGCCGGGGAAAACGGTCACCTCGGGCGGGAAGAAATCGAAATCATAATCCCGGCCCTGGACCGGCTGAGAAAAAAGGGCATCAACCTCGGTGGCCCCTACCCGGCCGACACCCTTTTCACCGGTCACATGCTGCAGGATGCGGACGCGGTGCTGGCCATGTACCACGACCAGGGATTGCCGGTGCTGAAGCATGTCGGATTCCACAACGCGGTCAACACCACGCTGGGCCTGCCCGTCATCAGAACCTCGGTCGACCACGGTACCGCGCTCGATCTGGCGGGCAGCGGAAAGGCAAGACCAGACAGCCTGTTTGCCGCAATCGACTCGGCGATTCTGCAGGCACACAACATGCAAGCGAATGCATCGGGCACGTAAGCGTTTTGGTCAGCACTTTCTGCATGATCGCACCGTTATCGATCGCATTCTGCGCGCCGTCGATCCCCGGCCGGGAGACAGGCTGGTCGAAATCGGACCGGGCCAGGGTGCGCTAACCTACCCGTTGCTACAGCGCTGTGACAGGCTTATCGCGGTCGAACTCGATCGCGACCTGGTTCCCAGGCTGGAGCAGGAAGCGCAAGCCCTCGGGCAACTCGAAGTCATTAACGCGGACATCCTCGAATTCGAATTGTCGAGCATAGCGGGCACCGACAAGTTAAGGCTGGTCGGTAACCTGCCTTACAATATTTCGACCCCGCTAATGTTTCACCTGCTAGAATCGGCGCATTTGATCGAGGACATGCATTTCATGGTGCAAAAAGAGGTAGCGCAGCGCATCGTCGCCCATCCCGGGGATTCAAGCTACGGCCGCCTTTCGGTTATGCTGCAGTATCAATGCCGCTGCCAGTACCTGTTCGAGGTTGCCCCGGCCAGTTTCAGGCCGCCGCCACGGGTCGATTCGGCGGTGATACGCCTGCTACCGATGGATGAACCAGAACATGAAATCGGCGATTACTCGAGCTTCGCCAGAATCGTGCAATCGGCGTTCAGCCAGCGACGGAAAACCATTTCCAATTCACTCAAATCGATACTGGATCGGGAAACAATAATCGGCTGCGGCATCGATCCGTCGATGCGCGCCGAGAACCTCGGAATCGCCGATTTCGCCGCACTGAGCAGGGCCCGGAACCCATGACCATACTTTCCCTGATCGTCGCCATGGACGACAACAGGCTGATCGGAAGTAACAATGGCCTGCCCTGGCATCTGCCGGCCGACCTCGCGTATTTCAAACGCACCACCATGGGAAAACCGATCGTCATGGGCCGCAAGACATTCGAGTCCATCGGCAAGCCGTTACCGGGCCGACGCAATATCGTCGTTAGCCGTGATCCGGGCTTTAGCGCCGCGGGTTGCGATGTCGCCAACAGCATCGACGACGCCATGGATTTGTGTGCCGACGACGAGGAAATCATGCTGATCGGGGGCGCCAGCCTTTACCAGCAGTCACTGGAGCGCGCGGCGCAATTGTACATCACGCGTATCCACCATAGTTTCACCGGGGATACCTGGTTTCCCGAGTTTGATGAGTCCAGCTGGATACTGGAAAATCGTGAGGATTATGGCAGTGATGACGACAACGATCATGCTTATTCCTTCATGAAATTTGTGCGGGAAATTTGATTTTAATTGGGTTAGACTGAAGAGCGCTGTATTGGAGGTTTGCTGTTAATGGGCGACGATATGAGTGAGGAGGTCAGCCGCATGGAGAGTCGGACTTATATTATTGGACGCGAAGGCCATATTTACATTAATGACCCGACCGTAAGCAAACAGCATGCGGAAATCCAGGTGATAAACGGCGAAGTGTACCTGCGTGATCTCGGTTCGACCAATGGCACCTTCCTGATAAAAAACAACCGTCTCGTGCCTTTTCATGAGGGTTACGTGCAGTTGCATCAACCCGTCGTACTGGGTAACCGCCAGTATACGATTCAAAGCCTGCTTGAAATAGCCGGCGCGTTTGCCGCCCAGTTCGATAACTCCGACGACGACTAGTCGAGATCGGATTCAGGCCGCTGATCGCCAGACCGCGGCGTTTCTACCCCACCGGAATTAAGCGTCGGTCCTAGAGACCAATAGCGAGCAGTAGCACGCCGAGAATCCAGGCCCAGGATTTCGAGGAAGACTTCTCTTCCTGGACTTCCGTTTTCTGGGGCAGCGTTGCATTGAACTGCCGGGTTTCTTCCTGGTTTAGAAAACCGACAGGAACCGTCGTCTCTTCCTCGATAACCAGGATTTCGGGAGTCGCCGTGCCATATTCGCCCATCGCCATCAGGATTTGTACTTCTTCGTCGGTCGTCAGCGTAATGGCGCCTTTAAGCACCACGGCATGCAGTTTCGCTTCCGGATCGTTACGGCTTACCGTCTGCGTACAATCATCCTGCTTACACAGCTTGAGCACGTACTCGGTGCCCCGAATTCCAATCGTCGCCAGGCCGGTCTGGAGTTGATAGTTTGCCAGTGCACTGGCTCCAATCGACCCGGTGATCTTACGTAAGCCGCCGCGCAACAGGTCCAGGATACTGCTACTTTCCTTGTCGTAGCCGGCGGTAATGGCGTATTCGCTGATCTTGAGTACAGAGTCTTCCTTCAGAAAAACCTCGGCGCCATCGTCCATCAGGATTTGAATCCGCGCGCCCATCTCGGTCTCGAGCCGATCACCTTCGAAAATCTGTGAATTGATCTGCAATTGCTGAACCCTGCCGTTGAGGTCCCTGGCTACCGCATCACCTTCGATCCGCGCTACATAACCGACCTTGACCTTTGGCGCCAACTGCTCCTGGTCATAGACGCGCCTGATATCAACCAGCTTCAGGCGCGAACCGGGTATCAGCCGGTCCGAATACTGAACAAAGGAACCGGGATTGGTTTCGATCAGCTTTTCCTTGATCTGTGGCCATAAATCCTTGTCTTTCGGGTAGACACGCTTGATGATCTGGTCGACGGTCATGCCCGAGGTAATCTTCAGTATGACCCTCGAAGAAGGCACCAATTCAACAGAGGTCGCTGCGAAAACCGGTTGGTAAACGGCAAACGACAAGAGCGTTAAAATCACGGTAATAAGCAGGTTTTTCTTCAAAATGTCTCACCTTCCATCAGGATTATCTTGTCGGCTTTCGGTAACGCCTGGCCCGGGACACTGTCGCGACGGGCTTGTGCTGCAGATAAAGCTGCGGCCAATGGTAAGTTATAGCTGTAATATGGCCAAAGGTAGTGAAAAACATCGCCTTGGAACCGCAAGCTCACGTCAAAAGTGAACTAGTTATCCTTATTATTTAGCAGTTTTTATCGGTTTTTTGTTGTGAGAATCGACAAAAAACCAGTCCTCGGCCTCGTTGTCGACACGCAATGCAACCAGGTGCCCACCCCAGACGCAACCACCGTCGAGAGCGAAAAATCGCCCGTAACAGCCGACCGGCAGTGTAGACCAGTGGCCGAACAATACGCGCACGTCGTCTCTTAACCTGGCGTCGACGTGAAACCAGGGTGTCAGCCCGGTGCGCAGGTAATGCCGCGGACTGCGATTGACCGTGAAATCGAGATTTCGTGCCCCATCGAGGTAACGCATGCGGGTAAACACGTTGGTGATAAAACGCCAGCGCTTGGCGCCGACGAGGTCGTCCGACCATGCGGTCGGTTTATTGCCGTACATTTTCCTGAGAAACCTGGCGCAATCTCCCGTGCGCAGAACCGATTCGACCTCTTGCGCCATTTTCCTGGCCTTGCTGAGTCCCCAGTCAGGATGAATACCGGCGTGCACGACCACGGCCTTGTGCTGCTTGTCATAGTGCAGCAACGGTTGGGTCTGTAACCAGCTCATCAACTCGCCGCGATCAGGGCTATTTAGAATTTTGCGCAGGTCACTGGAGACGCGCACCTTTTGTATGCCGTGATGCAGCGCCAGCAGGTGCAGGTCATGATTACCGAGCACTGTGCGCGCACTTTTACCCAGAGATTTGACGAAACGCAGGGTTTGCAGCGATTCCGGTCCGCGGTTAACCAGGTCACCGCAGAACCAGAGGGTATCGGCAGCGGGATCGAAACCTATTTTATCGAGCAGCCGGCAGAGGTCGGAATAACAACCCTGGACATCACCTATTGCATAGATTGCCACCGACGCGGACGACTAGTGCAGCACTCGAGGAGTCGAAAGCACGAACTCATCGATTTCTGCGTCGAAATGCGAACCGTCGTCAGCCAACATCTGGTAACTGCCCTTCATCGTACCCACGGCGGTTTCCAGCATTGTGCCGGAGGTGTAAACAAACTGCTCTCCCGGTTTCAGCAGGGGCTGCTCGCCAACAACACCGTCGCCGCGAACCTCCTGCACCTTCTGGTTTGAGTCGGTTATTACCCAGTGGCGGGTCAACAGTTGCGCGGACTGCTTACCCTTGTTCTGAATCGTAATCGTATAGGCAAAAACATAGTAATTCTGCTCGGGATTAGACTGCTCTTCGATATAACGAGTCTCGACGTCTACCTCGATATTGTTAAGCCCTGCATCATTCATCTGATCTTAATTTTCCGGTTATATTACGGGTGCATTATACCGCGACTGCCGCCTTGATGTGTTCGTGGTAATGATAATCGATCAGCTCGAAATCTTCGAAACGAAAGGCAAACAGATCGTCGACCTCGGGATTCAGTTTCATGGTAGGCAAGGCAAATGGCTCGCGCCCGAGTTGCAGGCGCGCCTGCGGCAGATGATTGGTATAAAGATGCGCGTCGCCCAGCGTATGTACGAATTCGCCAGCCTCGAGACCCGTGACCCGGGCAACCATCATCAAGAGCAGTGCATAGGAAGCAATATTGAACGGCACCCCCAGGAATATGTCGGCGCTGCGTTGATAAAGCTGGCAGGACAGGCGCCCGTCGGCGACGTAAAACTGGAACAACGCGTGGCAGGGCGGCAAGGCCATGTTTTCGATTTCACCAACGTTCCAGGCGCTAACGATCAGGCGCCGGGAATCCGGGTTATTCCTGATGCCGTCGACCACTTGCTGAATCTGGTCGATTACCTGGCCGTCGGCGGATCGCCACGAGCGCCACTGGGCGCCGTAAACCGGTCCCAGGTTGCCGTTTTCATCGGCCCATTCATCCCATATGCGGACCTTGTTTTTTGTCAGGTAAGCAATATTGGTGTCGCCCTGCAGGAACCACAGCAGTTCGTGGATGATCGAATGCAGGTGCAACTTCTTGGTCGTGATCAGCGGGAAGCCGTGTGCCAGATCGTAGCGCATCTGGTAGCCGAATACGGACAAGGTGCCTGTCCCGGTGCGGTCGGTTTTCTCGCTGCCGTGCTCGAGAACATGTCGCATCAGGTCAAGATATTGCCGCATTGTGGTTCCTTTTCGCCAGTATCAACAGGATAAGGCCAACTATAATCATTGGCACCGATAATACAATGCCCCTGGTCAGCCAATCGGTGTTCAGCAGGTAACCGACATGGGCATCCGGTAACCGGATAAATTCGACCGCGATGCGGGCCAGCCCGTAAAGCAACAAAAAATATCCCGAAATCATCATCGTCGGCCGCGGTTTTGACGATAGCAGCCACAACACGATGAACAGCAGCAGGCCTTCGAGCAGCATTTGGTAAAGCTGCGTCGGGTGACGCGGGCTGAAGCAAAGCGGGCCCGCGAAATCGATGTAACGGTCCGGCGGAAACTGCTCGCAGGACAGTTTCATTGCCCAGGGAACATTACCGGGCGCGCCCCAGAGTTCGGCATTGATGAAATTTCCGAAACGCCCGGCGGCGAGCCCGAGCGGCGCCAGCGGCGCGACAAAATCGGCTAGCTCGAAATAGCGGCACCCGATTTTACGCTGGTATAGCACCAGCGCCAGCGCCACGCCGACAAACCCGCCGTGGAAAGACATGCCGCCTTCCCAGATCTTGAACAGGTACAGCGGGTTATCCAGGAAACTATCGAAATTATAGAACAGGACCGAGCCGATACGGCCGCCAAGCACGACACCGATCGCGCCGTAGAAAATCAGGTCGTCGAC
>Ga0316201_10002285_pt1 | contig 13566 bp, 12 predicted proteins | sample CS6wburrow_MG_FD_204516 | JGI IMG/M metagenome (GOLD analysis project Ga0316201, IMG submission 204516) | Coastal sediment microbial communities from Delaware Bay, Delaware, United States - CS-6 worm burrow | ecosystem: Environmental > Aquatic > Marine > Coastal > Sediment | place: USA... | reverse complement strand
AAGGTTTGGCTTTTTGTAAACCATTGTTCAACCCCAATAAGGAAGTGCATATCTGGGGCCCTGGCGGCAGTCCTGAATCACTTCAAGCCAGATTGAATCGGTTTTTATCGCCGCCTCTTTTCCCGATAGCACTGAGGGATATCCCTTCTAAGCTTAGTATACAGGAACTACCGAATGCACCTTTTACGCTTGGAAATTTTGTTATATCCGCAGAATTCATAAGCCATCCCGGACCAACAGTTGGTTTTCGTATTCAATGCGGTTCCAAAGCGGTCACCTACTTGCCAGACCACGAACCTGTTGTCGGCAAAGCACACCTTTTTCCTGAAGATGATTGGGTTTCAGGATTTAAATTGGCTTATCAATCAGATCTCCTTATACACGACGCCCAATACAGCAAGAAAGAATATATGAACAAAGTGGGATGGGGACATAGCTCCTTGGAAATGGCTGCGGAGTTCTGTTCTAGGACAGAGGCCAAGCACCTATTATTGTTCCATCATGATCCGGCACATTCTGATGAAGAGAGAACCCAAATGTTTGAAGATTTTATGCAAAAGGTCAATTATGATTTTCCGATTGAGCTGGCTGTTCAGGGACATGAGATAGAAGTTTAATATAAGTAAGCCAGCAATAAGGTTTAGGAGCTATAGCGATTTAAAACTTTGGATGATACATTTGGCTACACAGCTGAAAACCGGATTTTCGTTGGATAAAAGAAATACAATTTCTGGACATAAAACTGGGTTATTTATCAGAAAATATTTTTCCTAATGCCTTATTTTCACTATATTAAGTGTAGTTTTTTGACCCTTGTAAAGTAAGGCTATAACAGTTGGAAAGGTATTTGGGATGAATCCTGAAATTCAACTGCATTAGCATTGGATTGTAACACGAAATAATTGCCCCCCACGTAATCATTTAAAGAACTCTATTATGAAAACAACTCGTTCAATATTAATTTTAATGGCAGTTATGAGCCTTATGGCTTGTGAATTACGCGAAAAAAAACAAAATAAGGATACACAACCTTATTCAAATACACAATATCCTGGACAAATACATACAATTACCCTTTATGTGAACACTACAGATATCGTAAAAACTGATAGTGTTGAAAAAAATGGTATAGTAGTAAAGCCTGGCTTACGCAAATATGCTGATTTTAGACAACCATACTACATTACGAATGAGGAGTTTACAATTGATGTGAGAAAGGGAGATATTGTTATCTGGAACGGGGTTTCTACCACTGATACTCTGGATGTAGTCAATATTACCCAGATAAATCACCAAGGTGGTGCAAGTTTATTTGGTAAAAATGTTCTAAAAGGAAACCAAGACGAACCCGAAGCGGTTGTTGGATTTATTACAAAAGGACCTGAAATCGAAAATGACATTTTGCTTGATACAGAAAAATACGTTCTGCATTTCACTGTAAAGAGAAACGGGGAGTCACGAATTCACAAAGATAAAATTGATCCAAAAATTCAAGTGCATTGATCCAATTATTCTAACAAATTTTAATATTGATGGGAAACTCTTCTTCGAGCAGACTGCATTTTAATAAAAATGCCTATCTGGCACTGGGCTTTTTTTTTATTTTTTGCCTTGGAGTTTATTGTCAAAATCAAACACTAGCCGATAGTCTTGAATCAGTTTATACCCAGGGCAACTATGAAAAACATGACAAATTAAAAATACTAAATGCACTTGCCGTAAATTTTACAGATACCGAGAAGAAGTTTTCTTTTAGTGAAGAATTGATACAAACTGCACGGGCATGGGATTCTATCAATTATTTATTTAATGGTTTTCTGGAAAAAGGAAATGCCCTCAGGCTTAAAAGTGACCTTAATAAGGCTATGGAAAGTTATTTAGAAGCGGCAAAAATTGCTGTTGAAGAAAAAATAGAGCCCGCCCGATTGGGTACCATAAATATTGCAATTGCCGATGTTTATTCAATAATGGGAAATCACAATAACGCGATTAATTATTATCAAAACGCCATTGCTATTCTAAGAGAAGAGAATGATTCCCTAGGTATTGCTTCAGCACTTTTGAATACAGGTGATGAATATTTCGTAAGGAATAAGCTCGATTCTGCCCTGATATTTTTCAAGGAATCAGGAGAAATCTTCAAAGCGATAAAACATGAGAGGGGTATTGCTTATAATCTGGGTGCTGTTGGATTAGTTTATGCCCAAAAGGGAGAAAATAAGGTAGCTGAAGAAGATATTAACAAAGCTATTGAAATTCTGGACGAACTGGGAGATTATGCCCCAATCTGCGAGTATCTCACCTACATGTCAGACATCTATCTCGAGAAAGGGGATGAACTGATCGCTATGGATTTTGCCTTAAGAAGTTTAAACTTAGCGCAGCAATATGGTCTAAAAAAAGAGATTAGCGATGCAAATTTAAAGCTTTCAGAACTTTATGAGCAAGCTGGAAACCAAGGGGAATCGAATAAATTTTATAGGAATCACATTGTATACAGGGACAGTGTCAACAATATTGAAAAAGTGCGTGAAATGGCCAATTTACGAGCAGATTTCGAAGTTTCACAGGCAAAAAACGAAGTAGATCTGTTACAGAAAGAGTCAGAAATACAGCTGTTAAAGGATAAAAGACAAAGGATAATAATTTATGCCACCGTCCTTGCCCTGATTTTAATCTTTGTGCTTCTTTTCTTTCTCTTTAGGCGCTATAGTTTTGTAAAGGAAACCAATACTATCATAGAAGAGGAAAGGAACAGGTCTGATGCCCTATTGCTTAATATCCTTCCTAAAGAAACAGCACAGGAATTAAAAGAATATGGTAAGGTACAAGCTAAAAAATTTGAATCGGTCACGGTATTATTTACTGATTTTAAGGATTTTACCCGTTACTCTACAACCTTGACGCCGGAAAACTTAGTACGAAGTGTGGATTACTATTTTTCAAAGTTTGACGAAATTTTCAGGAAGCATGGTCTGGAAAAAATCAAAACAATAGGCGATGCGTATATGTGTGTTGGTGGGCTGCATTACCATAAAGATCATGCACTGAAAATGGTGTTAGCCGCTCTGGAAATAAATGAATTTGTAGTTGACTCCAAAAAACTAAGTTCTAAAAATGAAACACGTTTTGATATGCGCATTGGAATTAACACTGGTGCGGTAGTAGCTGGGGTTGTTGGTATTGAGAAATTTGCTTATGACATCTGGGGAGATACAGTAAACGTAGCCTCGCGTATGCAGTCTAATTCGGCGCCAGGAAAAATCAATATATCAGAAAATACCTATGAGTTAATTAAAGACACATTTGATTGTGAATACAGAGGGGAAATTGAAGTGAAAAATAAGGGAATGATGAAAATGTACTACGTAAACGATATTAAGGATAAAACCAATTAGATTAATCTTTAATGATTGTTTTTTGTCATTATTATAAGACCTGAAATTTTGGTATGACCTTTTTTAATGAGTATTCATAACCCCAACCATACTTCTCTATTAAGTGAATGGTATTAATAGCTTCACTCATGGCTTTTACCATATGATTGGAATCACACTGATTTATCTTAACCGGGAAAGAGTGATCATTGATTGGATTCAACAGGTTCTTTAAAACACAAAAGTATGTACAGGTTACAACAAAAAAATAAACGCCATTGAAACATGCGGTTATTCAAGACCGTTAGCGGCAAGGGTATCGGCTCTTTTTAAAAAGAAAACTCAACTACTCAATTCAGCAGCAACAGTAAAAAAAAAGTGTAACTTGTTTTTTTTAAATTAATATCAAGGCTTATGAAGATTGTTTGGATTGTGGTTCGTGTCATTTTTGCCATATTTATGATATACGCTGGAGTACAACACCTAGTGAAACCAGATTTTTACATTCCATTTGTTCCGTCTTTTATGCCATTCACCACAGCCATCATTTATTCCTCTGGTATCTTGGAAATACTTCTGGGCATAATGCTGATCATTCCGAAATACGCAAAGCAAGGAGCCTCGGGGATACTAATGCTTATGCTGGTCTTTTTGCCAATACATGTGTGGGATGTATTTTCAGCTACTCCTGCCATTGGTAGCCATAAGGCTGCTTTAATCAGGCTTCCTGTACAATTTCTGTTCATTGCTTTAGCCTGGAAATTAAAGAATACCCTAGACAGCTAACCACAACTACTTCTGTGACCCTATCTAATGTGGCAGTCTTTTTTTTTATGTATTGCACTTATACTATTAGTTATATTACCTTAGTATATATAAAAGAAATATAGGTAATAACTATATCCATTTGTTAGGCACATGCTTGTTTTGTTCTTATCTTATTAGCCTAATTCTAACATCATGTTTTATTGATAACTATATGAAAAATGTGTTAATCTGTGGTGCAGGAATGTCGGCTACCGATCTTATTACGTACATGCTTACCCATGCCGAAGAATACAACTGGAATGTAACGGTAGGTGATATTTTAGTAGAAACCGCAAAAATGAAAATTGGTGGTCACCCAAGGGGGAAAGCGGTATACTTTGATTGCTATGATGATAAAATTATGGAGCGTTATATTAAGGATGCAGACATTGTAATCTCATTGTTGCCTCCCGGAATGCATGCTGCTGCGGCAAAAATTGCACTTCAATATAATGCGCATGTGGTAACGGCTTCATATGCTAGTGAGGAAATGATAGCTATGCATGAAGAAGCAAAAGAAAAAGGTCTCACATTTCTGAATGAATTGGGAGCTGATCCAGGTATTGATCATATGAACGGAATGCGTTCTATAGATAAAATCAGGAAAAAGGGAGGTGAGCTATTGGCATTTACATCATATTGCGGCAGTTTGGTTGCCCCTGAGAGTAATGATAATCCATGGGGCTATAAGTTTACCTGGAGCCCAATGAACGTAATCACGGCAGGTAGTTCAGCAGCTTGTTATTACAAAAAAGGCAATTTTCGGTGCATCCCCTATCATCGTTTATTTACCAATCCAAAAGTTATAGCTATCCCTGGTTTCAGAGCGTTTGAAGCTTACGAAAATCGCGATTCCGTAGTCTATAGAAAAAAATACAAGCTCGATGACATTCCAACATTTATAAGGGCAACACTACGTTATCCTGGTTTTTGCGAAGGATGGAATATTTTTATACAATTAGGGTTAACCGCCAACAACTATCATATTGAAGGCAGTGAAAACATGACATACCGCCAGTGGGTTGCATCGTATCTACCAGATGATAATGCAAGTCTTGAAAATACACTGGCAGACATCTTGAATATAGAAAGAGGTGGAGAACTTCATGAACAATTGCTTTGGACAGAACTTCTGTCTGACAGACCAATTAGGCGGGTAAATGGAACTCCTGCCGAGATACTATTGGATTTACTGATGGATAAGCTGAAATTTAAACAGGACGACACGGATATGCTGGTTTTTTACGAGCGGATCGAATACAAACTTGAAGGCGAATTATTTGAACATTTATCTTATTTGGTAACAAGGGGCTTAGACTATAGGCATACCGCCATCTCTCGTACTGTTGGATTGCCTGCGGCAATTGGTGCAAAGTTAATCCTTAACGGAGAAATTAAAAGCCGTGGTGTGTTGTACCCATGGACCAAAGAAGTTTATGATCCTATATTGGATGAGTTGGCGGAACTAGGCATTGCTTACACTTCAAACGATAACAAGATTGAGCATTCGCGTTATGGATAATGGGGATGTGTAACACGTTATCAACTGCTAATATAGGCTTCCAGAAAGTTTTTTGAATGGTAAATCCTGATTATAGATTAGGACAATTAATTACTATTTCGAAAAGACCAACCACTACTACATCTCAAATACTATGATGCAAAAAAGGCTAACGCTTCCGCATTAGCCTTAAATATCATAAACTGGTGTGATTTATAAAATGAAAATTAGTCACCTTCACTTAAAGAGAAACTACCATCACCATTAAAATTGGTTACGTCTATTGTTACCGTCCAAATTCCAGATTCTCCTGTTTGAGTAACCCCATCAATACTGTCAGGTTCGCTCCCACCTTGAATAGTTCTATCAATTACTACATCTTCTTGAGAATCTCTTACAACAATTCCAAAACTTCCGTCTGAAGTGGCTGTTATGTCAGCATTGTAATCAGCAGTTCTTAAATTATTATTCCAACTAAAAACTCGTGATGTTGTACCACCGTTTCCAGTAAAACTTGCGTCTATATCTCCATTGAAATCAGAACGGTCACCAACCACAAAATCAGAGGGATTTGTTGTTAGAGTTGTTCCATTTACTGTAACATTGGCAAATGAATCATCACCATCATCATTACTACAGCTTGTTAAAAAAGTAAATGCAAGTAGAAAAGTAAATAACTTTAAGGTACTGCTTAGAAACTTGGTTTTTGATTTGATAAAAATCATAGCAATAAATTTAATAGGTTAAAGTAATTATAACAACTATAACGTCTTAGACCCTACCATATTATGTTCTATATGCGTATTTTAGTGTTTGTCTTAAGTACACATTAGATAGAGCCACATCAGTAATGGTATACAATATGGTGGTCTATTTTCTATTTGTTTTACACTGATTTATAGTCTCTTGGATTAATTCAGTAAATTAGGGGATAGAACAACCAACCACCTCCTATGATTCCTTTCTTTCATTATCGAAACAATATTTTGCCTTTTCAAAATCAAAGGTCTGGCAGACCTTTGGTTGAGATAACCGCTTGCGGACGTAGGCAAACCACAAATAGAATCTATGATTAATTTTTTTAGACGTATTCGCAAGCAACTCGCTGATGACAACAAGCCGCTGAAATATGCCCGCTATGCCATTGGCGAGATTGTATTGGTAATGATTGGAATTTTATTGGCACTACAGGTAAACAATTGGAATGAGTTTCAAAAAGATCGAAAAATAGAAAAAGAAGCGCTTGTGGGCCTTGTTGAGAATATGAAATTGAACATCAATCAAACGGAATATAAGATAGCAAGAATCCAAGATGCTAACAAATCAGGTCAAATAATTTTTGCTGCCATAAAAAACAGCAATCATACTGTTGACACCTTAGGCAAGCATTTTCATGAGGCCTTGTTAAACCATGCAAATTTATTATTGACCATAGGGGCCTATGAGGCTTTAAAGAATATCGGTTTTGAAATAATAAGAAATGAAATCTTGAAAAAAGAAATCGTCAACCTTCATGAGAATACCTATTTACAACTGGGTCGAAATCAGAAGTGGGGAGAAGAGATTAGGCCTGATTTCGATAAATATGTAATCGATCATTTTATCATGAGCAATGAAGAAAATAGCTGGATTCCAAGAAATTTTAATGAAATGTCAAAAGATCATTATTTCATTGGCTTAGTCAATATAGCAGACAGACAGAGAAATTTTATTGAAGCAAGATATAAGGAAACGCTTGTTGAGACCAAGAGAGTTTTCGAACTCATCAAGGATGAATTGGGTGAATCTGATAGGGAATAATAGATAAAAAGAAAGGCAAACAATTGCTATTTGTAACCTGCCTGCAGGCAGGCAGGATGTTACCTATCTCCTACTCCATCCTAGGTTAAGAAAGACCAACCACTACCGCAACAGCAGTTGTTACCAATATGATAAAGTTAATCTTTCCTAGTTCAACATCGCTAAAACAGCTATAACGCTACAAAAGGTGGTGGTCTTCTATTTAAAATGGATAGTACTTATAATATTAGTTGTATTATCTTAGTGTGTATAAGTGGGATATCATCAATAACTATATCCCATTGTTAGAGGCAATTAAAAATGACTTAGATGACCAAAAATATTAAGGTAGCATCCGCACAACTTTCACCAATATTTCTGAACAAAGAAAAAACTGTTGAAAAAGCCTGCGAGGCGATATTTGAAGCTGGAGAAAATGGAGCTAACTTAATTGTCTTTCCAGAGGCCTTTATCTCTGGATACCCAGATTGGGTATGGCTTATTCCTAATAGTAAAGGCGCTGATTTAAATGAGCTTTATTTAAAACTTGTTGAAAATGCTGTTTCTGTTCCAGATAGTACCACTAGTAAACTTTGTAAAGCTGCAAAAAAAGCAAATATTAATGTTGTAATTGGTATGCACGAGAGAAATTCTGAAACCAGTAGCGCAAGTTTATTCAATAGCTTACTTTTTATAGATGATAAAGGTATTATTCTAGGTAAACATAGGAAGTTGATTCCAACTGGAGGTGAACGTCTAATATGGTCGCAAGGCGATGGTAGTACTCTATGTTCTTATGACACTTCAGCAGGGAAAATAGCAGGATTGATTTGTTGGGAAAACTTTATGCCATTAGCAAGAAATACAATCTACGAATTTGGAACTCAAATATTAGCGGCTCCAACTTGGGACAAAAGTCCAAACTGGATACAATCTATGCAGTATATAGCAAGAGAAGGTGGGTTATTTGTAATAAGCACTTGTATGGCATTAAAAATGGATGATATTCCTGATGAATATGAGTTTAAAAAACTCTACCCTGAAGGAAGAGAATGGATTAATGTTGGGAATAGTTCGATAATTGCCCCAAATGGACAATTTTTAGCAGGTCCGCTTGAGGCAGAAGAAGGTATTTTATATGCAGATATTGATCTTAAACAAATCATAAAAGCTAAGCGCATGTTTGATGTTGTTGGACATTATTCTAGGCCTGATGTTTTTTCATTCAATGTAAAAAATAACATAGGATAATTAATAACTAGATACAACAGCAGTGTATAATCAATTGCTAGGTCAGTTGCTTACAAATGCAACGAGTCATACACAAACCATTATTTATTTAACCTCCTAAAAGAACAACCTCTGTTACTCTCGCTACTGTGTACTTTAAAATTAAATTGTACCACATAACGTGTATCCACGAATTTTCTTTGGGTATCAGTAAGATATATTATCTTAGTTTATAGAAGTGGGATATCATCAATAACTATATCCCAATGTAAGTCTTCATTATGACCAACCACTAAGCCAATGATTAAATTCTTCAGACATTTACGCCAACAACTCGTCATAAAAAACAAGACATCCAAATACCTCTTGTATGCAGCAGGCGAGATTGTATTAGTGGTTATTGGGATCCTAATCGCTTTACAAATCAACACATGGAACCAGGACCGTATCAATGTCCGAGAAGAGCAGCGCATTTTTCAGGACCTATCTGAAGAATTGCAATACAACAAATTTCTTATGCAAAATGGCAGTAGTAAGATGACACAAGTAATTCGCGCCGCGCAACGCATGCTAATCGGAATCAATGATATTGGCCACTCATTTAGCGAAGATGCATTTAACCACGATGTAGATAAACTCACTTGGGTTTGGGTGTCGGGAAGGCCTACAACCCTGTATGATGTACTTAGCTCCTCGGGCGATTTCAATCTTATTTACTCTCCTGTACTTCGTAAAAAACTGGCCGATCTTAAACGCAATCAGGAGTCATTGATAAAGTTTGAGGAGATTCAGAATCGCTTTGTGGACGAACAACTGCGACCGTTTTTGAATCAGCACATAGACAGGACCAAGGTAAGATCAATTCTGAAATCGGGAGAATTGATCACCACTCGACATAATTCAGTGTTTCCACCCAATAATAAGGAACTATTCCAAAACAGGGAATTTGCCAATATTTTGGTAGATCTTATTTTTTTTACTAAAAGAATCGAGGGAAACTATATACGGATCAATATGGATATCGCTCAAATAGATTCGCTAATCCATGCCAAATACCCTGACATACAAGCCAAAACCTATATTCCATATTAAAAAAGGAATAAAAACAACAATTCATGATTAAATTTTTCCGACATATAAGACAACGTCTACTTACCGAAAACAAATTCTCAAAATACCTGTTATATGCCATTGGTGAGATTGCTTTGGTAATGATTGGGATTTTATTGGCACTACAGGTTAACGATTGGAATGAGAACCGATTCAGGAGAGACTTGGAAAAATCAACATTAAAGGAAATAAAAGAATCTTTGGATTTTGATATAACAATGCTTCAAGACCAAGTAGAAACGCAAACTCATTATTGGAAACAAATTGAACGACTCATTCAAGAACTAAAATCCAACAAAGAACCATCGGAATCCATAGAAAACCTATTGATATATCCAGTCAGAGAAAACATAGTAAACTTGAACTCTTCAGCATTCGAGCTTCTCGAAAATAGAGGTATCGATTTAATATCCAACCAATCCCTGAAAAAAGAAATAGTAAAGCATTTCAAATACGATCAACAGGATATTATAGATAGATCTAAGGTCTGGGGGGAGATATTGCTGGAATTCGGTCGCTTCTTCGATGCCCTACTTGACCCTATTATAGATAATGAACTTAAAACAAACTATGTACTGGGTGCTGAGAAATTCAAAGCGCTGGACTATTCAGGTTTTAGGTCAAATGAATTGGTAGTAGCAAAATTGAAATATAGAATTCACCGCAAAATTAGAGAAATTGCCCTTCTTGAGGAATTTATCAAGGAAAAGGAGTCACTTAGAAATATGATTTCTGAAGTATTAAAAGAATAGCTAATAAAACGACCAACAACCACAATTTAAATGATCAACTTCTTTAGAAAAATCCGTAAAAAAATGGCAGATGATAACAAGCCTATAAAGTACTTGAGATATGCTATTGGAGAGATTATTTTAGTGGTGATTGGGATATTGATTGCGCTCCAGATTAATACATGGAATGAAAATCGTAGAAGTAATAAACGTGAAAAGAACCTATTAATTGAACTAAAAGCTAATCTCCTAACCAACGTTAATAATCTCAACAGTGATATAGACAGGCAAGAAAAGAGTGCCAGAATTCTACATGTACTACTAGATTACCTGGATCATCAAAAACCGTATATTGATTCTCTTGATTACTATTTTGCCGAGGCCGATATTGCTCCAGATGTTGTCCTTACCTCCTCTGCGTTTGAAACATTAAAGTCAACGGGCCTTGACTTAATTAAAAAAGATGGCCTTCGAAAGGAAATTCTAAACTTATTTGAAGTCACCTACCCGACCTTAATGCAGAATACGAAAAGAATAGAAGATCAAGTATGGTCCACTGCGTCTGTGCCCATGTATCAAAAACACTTTCGACGAGAAATTAATGGTCAAGCTAGACCTATTGACTATGATGCTTTGCTCCAAGATAAAGAATTTACAAATATGTTGAGCTTCAGAGTTTCATTGCGTGAGGCTTCAACTTCTGACAAAATACAAGCCGTAAACGAAACTCAAAAATTAATAGAATTTATAGAGAACGAATTGATCAAGCGAAAAGCTAACAACTAACCAATGATAAACTTCTTTCGTAAAATCCGCAAACAACTCGCCGATGATAACAAGCCGCTGAAATACGCCCGCTATGCTATTGGGGAGATTGTATTGGTGGTTATAGGTATTTTGATTGCGTTGAGTATTAATAATTGGAATGAAAGCCAAAAAATAGAAGACCTTGAAATTAACATGCTTGTTGAAGTCAAAGACGGATTAGAATTTGACTTAAAAGAAATAGAAAAAATTACGGTACTCCATAATGGTTTCATTGTAAGTCAACAAATAACAATTGACTGGCTACAAAACAGCTTACCATTCCAGGACACCATTGGTCATCACTTCACTCGGACTTTTTATAGCGAAAGCTTTATATTCAAAGAAGGACCGTATGAAACTCTGAAGCAAATAGGACTAGAAATTATTAAAAATGACACTATTCGAGACCAGATTTCGAACCTCTATGATTTAAAGTACGAAGAAGTGCGCTTATGGAATGAAGATTTCTTTACTTTTAAACAGCACTATAGAGACCAAATGGGGGAAAATCGATTTAAAATGATAAATCATTCGGACATCTTTGCGGGGTTCGAACCTTTGAATGTTTCAAATTTAAAAGCTGACGAAAGCTTTTTATTCAAATTATCCATGATGATGAATGGCGTGAAGTTATACAATGCCCGATTAGAAGATTTAAAAATCGATATAAATCAATTGATTAATTTAATAGAATTGGAATTGAGAAACAGATAAATGGAAGCGAAAGGCTAACTAGACTTAAATTAACCCGCCCGAACGCCCGCCTGACTACATTCGTGCAGGTGCCGTTCGGTACGGGCAGGTTGCTACCTATCTCCTACTCCATCACTTCATTAAGAAAGATCAGCCACTAGTACATCCGAAATGGTATACTGTGGTGGTCTCGTAAAACTTAATTTTACAGCTAATTGATTGCCTCTGCAATATTTCAGTATCTTGGTGCAGTAGCTACCAACCAATACTTCATGATCAACTTTTTTAGAAAGACCCGTAAAAAACTGGCCGATGACAACAAATTCTTCAAATACGCCAGATATGCCATTGGCGAGATTGTACTGGTTGTGATTGGGATTTTGATTGCACTGTCAATTAATAATTGGAATGAATACAGTAATCAAAGAATAGAAGAACAGCGTATCCTTGTGGACTTAAAAAATGAGGTAAGCCTGGCCATCGACTCTAAAATCCAGCTGAGAGAACGTTATAAATCAAAATTAGATACGTTAGCTTTTGCTTTGGACAAATTATTCTCTACAGAAGTCATAGCCCTTTCAGATTCCGAATGTTTTAACATTGCTATGACCCATATTTTCGATTGGGAACCATCATCTGTCTCAACGATTGAAGAATTGGTAGCGTCTGGAAAAATAAATTTAATCAGATCTGAAGAACTCAGAAGAAAAATAATTTTATTTCGAAGTATTTCTTCTAGTATTGAGCTTCAAATGAATCGCGTAATTTCTGAAGTACATGTACTGGTAGACTTGTATCCGGAGTTATTAATCAGAAATTGGGATGGCCATTATGGTGTTTTTAATTGCGATTTTTCAGCAATGAAAAAAAATCGTTATTTCCTTGCTCATCTTCAAAGCAATAGAGGAAGAACTGGAGGATTAGTCAGTGCGGCAGACGCTGTAATCGCTTCGTTAGAAGAAATCATCGCACTTATTGAGGTTTAATCACAGATCAGTATTTTTTCAGGTAATTTATGCCGTAGGGACAAGGGCTGACCGAAGCGAAGCAAGCGTCAGTACCTATGCTGGCAGTACCTTCATTCGGCCGTCAAAAGCTTGCCTACGGCACAGCGCGAAGCTCCGGTCTCTTGCGCCATAGCTTCAGCGAAGTAGTTTGGCTACGAAGGCCGAAAAGCTTCAGTAGCAGAAACTATGACCAACTACAACTAGTTCAGTGACTATTAAGAATGTGGTGGTCTATTTTCTGTTTGTTTTACACTGATTTATGGCCTCTTGGATTAATTCAGTAAATTAGGGGATAGAACAACCAACCACCTCCTATGATCGGTTTCTTTCGTAAAATCCGTAAAAAACTAGCTGATAACAACAAACCGCTTAAATATGCCCGTTATGCCATTGGTGAAATTGTGCTTGTGGTTATTGGGATCATGATTGCGGTGCAATTTAATAACTGGAACGAATCCAGGAAGCGACAATTAGAAATAGACAAATTGCTTTACGATATAGAACAAGATTTAATAGCCAATTAT
>Ga0316201_10002284_pt1 | contig 13567 bp, 10 predicted proteins | sample CS6wburrow_MG_FD_204516 | JGI IMG/M metagenome (GOLD analysis project Ga0316201, IMG submission 204516) | Coastal sediment microbial communities from Delaware Bay, Delaware, United States - CS-6 worm burrow | ecosystem: Environmental > Aquatic > Marine > Coastal > Sediment | place: USA... | reverse complement strand
TGTCGTTACGAGGATCGTGCAGATCCTCGAATGGTTTTACATTCCGGCGCATGACATGGTCATGCACGCAGTCATGGTCCTGACGTCTTTCGTTATTCCGCAGCGTCGCACGCAGCGCGTCCGAAATGTGACTGTCATTCTTATTCGCGGTGGCGTGTTTGCTGCACTCGTCGTTTTTTTTCCAATAGCCGCGATTCTTTATGTTGTTGCCTATTTGGTCATGATGCATGTCCTGCGATTCATGGACAGCGTACAACACGACTATCCCTACAATACGACGCTGTTCGACTATGTGAAGCCACCGCACAAGGGCGACTTCGAATGGGAACAACGCCATACCTTCAGTAACCCGCTGAGCCTGCGATTTCCGAAACTCAACTGGCTGACGCTTAACTTCGGCTATCACAATGCCCATCATGCCGATATGAACCTGCCGTGGTACAGGCTCCCCCAGCTGCATTTTGAAATGACCGGCAATGACCCCGACCTCGTTATTCCGTTCTTGTCGCAGCTGAAGCTCTATCATCACAACCGCGTCCGACGTGTTTACAATGCGCAACCCGAGGACTATCCGACAGGGGCGGATTATTTGAAAGTCGCTCAGTCAGGATCGGGTCCTATCGGTGGCAACGCTGCATCGTTTCTCACGTCTTTCTGATTTAATGCCGTCACAATGAGGGTGGTAGCAAAGAGGTCCGAGCATGTCTGACAAAAACCAGGTTGGCAAAATCGGCTGGATCGACATCACTGTCGACGATGCCGACGGGCTGCGCGATTTCTACAAGGAAGTCGTCGGTTGGACCAACGAAGACGTAAGTATGGGTGAGTACTCAGATTATTCGATGGCAATGCCGGGGACGGGCGAGGCAGTGACCGGTATTTGCCACGCGCGCGGCAGCAACGCCGAGCTGCGAGGCGGTTGGCTGATTTACATCATCGTCGAAGACGTTCTGGCAAGCGCTGCGACCTGCACGAACCTTGGGGGCAAGGTAGTCGTTGAGCCGCGTGAACTATCGGGCGGGCAATTCTGCGTGATCGAAGATCCCAGCGGCGCTACGGCGGCCCTGTTTCAACCTTGAGCGAGCCAGCTTGACCAGACGTTTCGATAATCCTGAGTGGCACGCCGCGTTAGCCGGTCTGATCAAGAGCGGGGACGACCAGGGCAGCGCGAGTGCGTTGGCCAAAGTTATCGATGTTGCCGTCGATACCGATGCAACCTGCCTGCTGGCATTTTACCGGGATGCACCGCCGGATATCCTGCACCATACGATGACACCGAGCCGCGCCCGGCATTACCTGGATCGATACCTGGCCGGACCCTACCTTCTCGATCCTCTGTACCAGCTTGCAGTGCGCGAGACCAAGCCCGCCATGTGCCGTTGTCGCGATGAAACGCCTGATCGATTCCGCTCGAGCGAGTACTTTCGTCAATACTACGAGCGAACGCATCTTGCAGATGAAATGGATTTCCTCCTGGACACAGATACCAAGAGTACGCTGGTACTCGTTGTCGGGCGCTGGGAAACCCGTTTCTCGCGATCCGATGTTGCGCGCCTGCGCCTGATGGAGCCTGTGATCAGGGCGGCCATGCAACGAATCTGGAACGCGTGGGCTGCGCGCCATTCGGACGACGAGCGCGATTTCAGCATGCACCAGCGTCTGACACAGTGCTTTGAACATTTTGGCGAGTCGGCTCTGACGCAACGGGAACGGCAGATAACGCAGCTCCTGCTACGGGGACATTCTTCGAAGTCTATTGCGAGAGAACTCGGAATCGCACCGGGTACGGTGATGGTGCATAAGCGCAACCTGTTTTCAAAACTCGGTATTACGTCTCAATACGAACTGTTTTCGTTGTTTATCGACAAGCTTGCAGAACTTTGAGTCACGGGCCCTGGTACCCCGCGATTGGTATTCAGTTCTCCTCATGTTGAGCGGACAATAGAAAGGACATTCGGCTAGTGGGCAAGAGGTGTCTGTGCCATGTTTGAATTCGATTTCGGTCACGGTGAAGACCTGGACTTGCTGCGCGAAACGGTGCGGGGTTTCGCGAAGGATCGCATTGCGCCGCATGCTGCGGAGATTGACGAGAAGAACGAATTCCCGCGCGATCTGTGGCCCGAACTTGGCGCACTAGGACTTCTCGGCATAACGGTCGAGGAGGCTTATGGCGGTTCGGAACTTGGCTACCTTGCGCACGTCATTGCGATGGAAGAGATCAGTCGCGCATCGGCTTCGGTCGGTTTATCCTACGGCGCACACTCCAACCTGTGCGTAAACCAGCTGCGAAAATGGGGTAATTCAGAGCAGAAGGAGCTCCTGCTACCCAAGCTGGTGTCCGGCGAATACCTGGGAGCGTTGGCTATGAGTGAAGCGGGCGCCGGCTCCGATGTGATGAGCATGCGTACGACGGCCAGGCGCGATGGAGACAGCTATGTCCTCAACGGTTCCAAGATGTGGATCACGAATGCGCCCGGCGCCGACGTATTGATTGTCTATGCGAAAACTGATCCGGACGCTGGCAAGCGCGGCCTCAGCGCATTCCTCGTTGAGCGCGGAACGCCGGGATTTTCGACGCCGCAAAAACTCGACAAGCTCGGCATGCGCGGGTCTGACACGAGCGAAGTCTTGTTTGAGAATTGTCGAATCCCGGCGAGCAATCGCCTGGCAAAAGAAGGCAAGGGAGCCGCGATTCTGATGAGTGGTCTCGACTATGAGCGCGTTGTTCTCGCCGGCGGTCCACTCGGCATTATGGCGGCATGCATGGACCTTGTAATGCCGTACGTTCACGATCGTAAGCAGTTTGGCAAGGCGATAGGCAAGTTTCAGCTCATGCAGGGCAAGATTGCGGACATGTACACCGCGATGAATGCCTGCCGAGCTTATGTTTACGCGGTGGCACGGGCCTGCGACCGCGGCAGGACTAGCCGTTTCGATGCGGCAGGATGTATTCTCGTGGCGGCCGAGCGGGCGACGTGGATGGCCGGGGAGGCGATACAGGCCATGGGTGGCAACGGCTATATCAACGAGTACCCGGCAGGCCGTTTGTGGCGCGATGCCAAGTTGTATGAAATTGGTGCGGGCACCAGCGAGATTCGTCGCATGCTGATTGGTCGTGAGTTGTTCAATGCCACAAAGTAATACAGCGGATTCGATCATATGCCAGTAATCAAGACCAAAGTCGATCGTTCCTCGGATGAATTCAAAAAGAATGCCGAGGCGGCCATCGCTCTGGTCGATAAGTTGCGGGAAGTTGATGAGTACGTGATGCAGGGGGGCACCGAACGTTCGCGCGAAAGGCACCTGTCGCGGGGCAAGTTGTTGCCGCGTGATCGCGTCCGCACATTGCTCGATGACGGCTCTTATTTCCTTGAAGTCGGCCGGCAGGCGGCCTGGCAGGTCTACAGTGATGACGTGCCGGCCGCTGGCATCATCGCGGGTATCGGACGCATTCACGGCATTTCATGCATGGTCGTTGCCAACGACGCGACGGTCAAAGGCGGTACCTACTATCCGCTGACGGTGAAGAAGCACCTGCGCGCCCAGGAAATCGCTGAACAGAATCACTTGCCCTGTATTTACCTCGTCGATTCGGGCGGCGCATTCCTGCCGCGACAGGATGAAGTGTTTCCGGATCGCGATCATTTTGGTCGCATTTTCTATAACCAGGCGAGGCTGTCAGCAAAAGGCATCCCGCAGATTGCCGTGGTCATGGGTTCGTGTACCGCAGGTGGCGCTTACGTGCCGGCCATGTGCGATGAGTCGATCATCGTGCGCAACCAGGGAACGATTTTCCTTGGCGGGCCGCCGTTGGTTAAAGCCGCGACAGGTGAAGTCGTCGACGCCGAGACGCTCGGCGGAGGCAGTGTGCACTCTCGTATTTCCGGGGTTGCGGACCATCTCGCCGACGATGATGGCGACGCGCTGAAAATCGCACGTAACATCGTCGCGAACCTGAACTGGAAACGCGAGATCAGCGTCGCGAAACGCGAACCCGTGGAGCCCATCTATCCGGCCGATGACCTTTACGGCATTGTGTCAAGCGAATATCGATTTCCGTACGATATCCGCGAGGTCATAGCACGCGTCGTTGACGGATCGGAGTTCCAGGAGTTCAAGAAGCTCTACGGCGCCACCCTGGTCTGCGGCTTTTCTCACATCGACGGTTTTCCTGTCGGTATTGTTGCGAACAATGGAATCCTGTTCCCCGAGTCTGCGCAAAAAGGCGCGCATTTTATTCAACTTTGCAACCGCCGCGGCATCCCGCTGGTTTTCCTGCAGAACATCACCGGCTTCATGGTGGGCAAACGGGTGGAGCACGCCGGCATCGCCAAGGATGGTGCAAAGATGGTCAACGCCGTTGCGACAGCAACCGTGCCGAAATTCACGGTCGTGATAGGCGGCTCGTTTGGCGCCGGTAACTACGCCATGTGCGGCCGAGCCTACAGCCCGCGGCTGATGTGGATGTGGCCGAATGCGCGCATTTCCGTCATGGGTGGCGAACAGGCCTCGCTGGTTCTTTCGACCGTCAAGAGTGAAGGGCTGGCGGCTCGTGGTGAAGCCTGGTCTGACAAAGACAAGGCTGACTACGAGGAGATGATTCAGCAGCAGTACGAGACTCAGGGCAATCCTTACTACGCCAGTGCTCGCCTGTGGGACGACGGTGTTATCGATCCGGTGACTACCCGCCCGGTTCTCGCGCAGGCACTGTCCGCCGCCATGAATCGTCCGCGTGACGAGGAGAAGCCGTTCGGCATTTTCCGCATGTAGCTGTACACTCCGGTCGCATGGATACAGGAACATGAGCCAGCGGTCCGAACAAAACACCGGCACGCGTGATGTGCGCCAGGCGCACCGTTTCGATGAGCAGCGGCTTATTGATTACCTGTCGTCCCGCGTCGAGAGTTTCCGTGGCCCGCTGCAAATCCGCCAGTTCAAGGGCGGGCAATCCAATCCCACCTACCTGCTCGATGCGGCGTCGGGTCGTTACGTCCTGCGGCGAAAACCGCCCGGCAAGCTACTCAAGTCTGCACACGCTGTGGAACGGGAATTTCGCGTCATAAGCGCCCTGCATTCGACCGGCTTTCCGGTACCAAGGCCGGTGATCTTGTGCGAGGACGATGAAGTTATTGGCACGACGTTTTTCATCATGGAATTCGTCGAGGGACGCATTTTCTGGGACCTCGATCTGCCGGGGCTCGAGCCGGAGGAGCGCGGCGCGATCTATGACAATGTGAACGAAACAATCGCAACATTGCACAATCATGATTTCGCGGCCCTCGGTCTGCAGGACTTTGGCAAGCCGGGTAATTATTTCGCTCGGCAAATCTCACGCTGGTCGGGACAATATCGAGCATCGGAGACAGCTAAAGTTGATGCAATGAATGAACTGATCGAATGGTTGCCGGAAAACATCCCGGAAGACGATTCGGCGAGCATTGTTCACGGCGACTTTCGGCTCGACAATATGATCGTGCACCCCACTGAACCGAGGGTAATTGCTGTTCTCGATTGGGAACTGTCTACGATTGGCCACCCTCTGGCCGATTTCACCTATCACCTCATGACCTGGCAAATGCCGGAAATCGGCATCGGCTCGATAGGTCTCGCCGGCAAGCCGCTGGCCGAACTCGGCATCCCCGACGAAGCAGCCTATATTGATGCCTACTGCCGGCGCACTGGTCGCACGGGAATTGCGAATCGCAATTTCTACTCGGCGTTCAACTTCTTCCGCCTGGCTGCAATTCTGCAGGGGATTGCAGGGCGAGTCAGAGACGGGACAGCGGCAAGCGCGCACGCGGCGCAGGCCGTCAATGCAGTCCTGCCGCTTGCCAACATGGGTTGGGAACATGCAACACAAGGATAACGCGCGACCAGCTTGCGCCCGAATGGATTACTCATGCCACTGAATTACGACGAACTCATGTCAAAGTCTATCTACGACATACCTTTCACGTACACGGATTCCGAGACCATCCTCTATGCACTGAGTATCGGCATGGGTGCGGATCCGATAAACGGGAAAGAACTGCCCTACGTCTATGAACAAGGCGGGCTTTTGCAAACCGTGCCGACTTTGTCCACGGTCCTGGTGCCAGATATGTTCCCACCGGATCTGGGCTGGGACTACAGCCAGGTATTGCACGCGGAACAACGAATGCAGTTGTACAGGCCACTGCCGCCGGCTGCGGACCTTTTGATTGACAAGAGAGTCGTTGATGCGTTTGACCGCGGACCCAATCGAGGTGCGTTGATCCTGCTCGAAGCCGAGGGCCGGCTTGCGAGCGACGATACCGTCTTGTTTACGCTGGGCTGTACGATCATGGCGCGTGGCGATGGCGGATTCGGCGGCCCGTCAGGCAAGGGACCGCTGCCACATCGTGCCCCAAAGCGCGAGCCGGACTTGAGCTGCGATATCAGGACACGGCAAGACCAGGCATTGCTGTACCGCCTGACAGGCGATCGGAATCCGCTGCACGCCGATCCGGCAGCGGCTGCCGTCGTTGGCTTTGACCGGCCGATACTGCATGGGCTGTGCACCTTTGGCATTGCTTGCAAGGCCGTTCTGCAAACTATCTGCGACTATGATTACACGCTGATCGAGGGATTCGACGCGCGGTTTTCGGCTCCGGTTCTGCCGGGTGACACGATCACTACCGACATGTGGCAGGATGGCAACATCGTCTCGTTTCGTTGTACCGTCAAGGATCGGGACAGCGTTGTATTGCGAAACGGCAAGTGCACGCTGGCGGTTTAATGCATGGAGAATTGAATTGAGTGACCGAGTCAGTATCAGTATGGAAGGGCATGTCGCCGAGGTAATGCTCAATCGACCTGAAAAGTACAATGCGCTGGATATGCGCATGTTCGAAGCGCTCGGTGAGGCGGCCGACAGCCTCGCCAAGGATCGCAAGCTGCGCGCCGTCATCCTGCATGGCGCTGGTGATAATTTTTGCGCCGGCATCGATGTTGAGACATTCACCGACCCCAACGTGCGCATAGATGAGAAGTTGATGGCGCCCGTTGCATCGTCAAAAGCCAACCTTTTTCAGCGTACGGCCTATGCCTGGAGAGAATTACCTGTGCCGGTTATTTGTGCCGTGCGCGGCATCACATTCGGTGGCGGGCTGCAGATAGCGCTGGGCGCGGATCTGCGATACTCGGCCAACGATACCCGGTTCTCGATCATGGAGACCAAGTGGGGGCTGATTCCGGACATGGCCATCAGTACGACGCTGCGCGGTGTGGTGCCCCCGGATCGGATCAAAGAGCTCGCGTGGTCAGCACGGGTTTTCGATGCCGCCGAGGCCCTGCAACTCGGTATCGTTACAAGTATTCACGAGGACCCGCTCGCCGCCGCACGAGCGTTCGCACAGGACTGTGCTGCCCGCTCACCCGAAGCGATCCAGGGCATCAAGCAGCTGGTCAACGAGGCCTGGCACCTGTCGGAGGCAGAATCCCTGGCCCTCGAAGCGAAGCTCCAGTTTGCGATAATGGGCTCTCCCAATCAGGTCGAGGCCGTGCACGCGAACCTGGAAAAACGGGCACCGAATTTCAGTGATTGAGCGCTGCGGCAAGATCGTGGAAGCGAGAGGAACTTTGACGGCAAGTACGGACTCAAAGCTACTGTTCGTGGGTACGGGGGGCGTCATGGCCAGCAATTTGAGAAGGTTGTCGAGTTTTGTCTTGTTTGCGTTGATGGCGCTGGCGACGACACATGTAGAAGCGCAGCGGTCCTATGCGCTTGCGAGTGATCTCGCCGATCCGCGCACCGTGAAAGTGCAGCGCAAGGTTGAACAACTGTTCGAGCGCGGCGACTTTGATCGCGCCTATTTTATTTATCGCAATGAACTGGCGCCGGTCGGCGACAAGTATGCACAATACATGGTGGGTTTCATGCACCTGACCGGGATGGGTATAAAGGAGGATACGATTGCCGCGTCCGCCTGGTACCGACTGGCCGCAGAGCGTGGAACGCCGCAGTTTGTCGCGGTCCGCGACATGCTATTGAGTGACATGACGACTGACGAGCGCCGCCAGTCGGATCGTTTGTTTCTCGAGATCCGGCGTCAGTACAGTGACCTGGTTATCTTGCTGGCGTCTATCAAACACAGCCTGCGTGACGTGAGACCGGCAACAGGATCTCGCCTGACGAGAGGCAGTAGCCCGATGACCGTCATCAATGCAAAGTCGCCGAATCAGCCTCAGTCCAGCGCGATATATTATGGTCGCATCGAGAGCGACCTGGAACAAAAACTGGTCATGCTCGCGGAAATAGGTGATTTTGCAGATCTTGAAACAGATCCCGCCCGATTCGATATCAAAGAAGTCGAGCGCCTGGTCGAAGAGCGACTCGCGCACATCCAGAACTAGGCGGTCAGGGGCGCAGGCCTTTCGTGAGAATTAATGGGAATTCTGCCGCGACTGATCGACCCATGTCAGGGTCTCCGTGATACCACTTCGGAATCCAGTTGATAGACCCCATAATCGCATTGCCGGTCATACGAACATCGCAGGGCGCAATGCTTCCGTCTTCGATGCCGGCCTTCAGAATTTCCTCGAACCGGGCACTGTGCTGTCGTGACAGTTCCAAAACCGCGTCCCTGTGAACCGGTTTTAGCGACGGGATCTCACTCATAATTGCAACGGGACCGCGGTCACCGACCATGATCTCGATGTGATATCGCAGGTATCGGCGCACTGTGTCCATACCACTGAGCCCGCCACTCACGGCTCGCGCCATCGCCTCTTGACCCACTTCGGCCGCGCGCACATAGCAGAGATAGACGAGCTCTTCCTTGCTACGCACGTAGTAGTAGAGGGCCGCGTCCGTAAGCCCGAGAATCGCGGCGACATCCTTGAGCGATGAGCCGCTGTAGCCCTTTTCGTTGAAGCAACGCGCGGCGGCGCGCAGCATGCGGTCCCGCTGCAGTTCAAAACGCGTCTCTTCCGCCTTGCGGGCCATGTTATTCCTTTGCCTTGCGCGGGTTACTGACTTGAGTTTTCTGCCAAGCTGGACTATTTTAATCTGGATTAGAATTTTTTCAATAGCAAAACGTATTGAATATAAAGAACTTTCCGCTTTCTTGGCGGGCTGATCTACTGTGTTTCCGCGCAGGAGTTGATAAATGAGTACAGCCGCTACCGACGTGCCGGGCGCCGCCCGAAAACGCGAATCTGCGCCGTTACGTTTCGTAACGGCTGCTTCGCTTTTCGACGGTCATGACGCCGCGATCAACATCATGCGACGACTGATTCAGGCCCAGGGAGCCGAGGTGATTCATCTCGGCCACAATCGCAGCGTCGACGATATTGTTCGTGCCGCGATCCAGGAAGACGCCGACGGCATCGCGATCAGTTCCTACCAGGGCGGTCACATCGAGTTCTTCCAGTACATGATCGATCGCTTGCGCGAGCTCGGTGCGGGCCACATCAAGGTGTTCGGAGGAGGTGGCGGCACGATTACGCCCGACGAGATCAAGTCCCTCATGGAATACGGCGTTGAACGTATTTACCACCCGCACGACGGTATGGAGCTGGGTCTCGAGGCGATGATTGCAGACCTGATTGAACGCACGGTGGCGTCGCGGCGGCCGACTACTGTCCCGCCGAAACCTGAGTCATCTGTCGACATCGCGGCGACGATCTCCGCGATCGAAGAACGCGTTTTCGACGAGGACGAGCTTGCACGGCTGCGCAAGGAATGGCAGATGCAGGCCGGTAAGGTGCCTGTCATCGGTATTACCGGCACGGGAGGCGCGGGAAAGAGCAGTGTTACAGACGAAATACTCAATCGTTTCCTGTCGTGCTTCCCCGATATACGTATTGCCGTACTCGCCGTCGATCCGACGCGGCGTCGCACGGGCGGCGCTTTGCTCGGCGATCGCATTCGCATGAATTCCCTGCGCTCGGAGCGGGTCTACATGCGATCGATGGCGACTCGTCGCCAACACCTCGCAACCAGCGAAATGCTCGGCGACCACATTCTCTTCCTTAAGTCGCTGGGCTTTGATCTCGTTATCGTAGAGACCGCCGGTATTGGCCAGAGCGACAGCGAGATCGTCGACATGGTCGACTTCTCCGTGTACGTCATGACGAGCGAGTACGGTGCCGCAAGCCAGCTCGAGAAGATCGACATGATCGACTTCGCGGACCTGATCGTTCTCAACAAGTACGACAAGCGGGGTGCTGAGGACGCGCTGCGCGATGTGCGCAAGCAATGGAAACGCAACCACGTTGCGTTTAGCGTTGCTGATGATGACGTACCCGTCTATCCGACTATTGCGAGTCAGTTCAACGATCCCGGCATCACCTGGATGTTCTCGGAACTCTGTCGCCGTACAGCGGAAAAGGCAGGACTGGATCCGTCGAAGTGGATGCCGACGATCGACACATCCGTTCGCGAGCCGCGATCGACGGCGATGATTCCGGGCGCGAGGATCCGCTACCTCGCCGAGATCGCCGAGCAGGGACGGGCAATTAACAGTCGCGCCGACAGCCAGGCGGAAATCGCCAGCCGGGCCCAGCACATCTTTGAGTCGCTGAGCTTGCTGGAAGACCCGGAGTTACCGACCGAACTGGAGCCATACAAAGCAGAAGCGCTGTCAGGCAGCGATGACAGGAGCCTCACCGTGCTGCGGCAGCGTTACCAGGAGGCCATTGGCGACCTCACTGCGGAGTCGCTCAAGCTCCTCCGCGAATGGCCGCAACGAAAAGCGGGCGTGCAGTCCGAGACGCACAGTTACACGGTGCGCGGCCGCAAGATTACGGGTAAGAACTATCGCGAGAGCTTGAGCCACCAGAAGATCCCGAAGATTGCGGCCCCGGAATTCAGGGACTGGGGTGAGCTGCTCAAGTACCTGTGTAAGGAGAACCTCCCGGGCGGCTACCCTTATACAGGAGGCGTATACCCATACCGGCGTCTTGGCGAAGATCCGACACGCATGTTCGCGGGCGAAGGGACGCCGGAGCGCACCAACCGGCGTTTTCATTACCTGTCGCTGGGGCAAGATGCGGCACGCCTCTCGACGGCGTTCGATTCGGTGACGCTGTATGGCGAGGATCCGCACGAGCGGCCGGATATTTACGGCAAGGTCGGAAATTCCGGCGTATCGATTGCCACAGTCGATGACATGAAGAAGCTGTACTCGGGTTTTGATCTCTGTGCACCGACTACATCAGTCTCGATGACGATCAATGGCCCCGCGCCGATGATCCTTGCGTTTTTCATGAATACGGCGATCGACCAGCAGGTCGAGAAATACCTGCGTGAGAGCGGCGGGTGGGACGCGGCACAAAAGAAGATCGACAAGTACTTCGAGAAGAAAGAGCGGCCGCATTACCAGGGAGAATTGCCGCAAGGCAATGACGGGCTCGGCCTTGGGCTACTCGGCCTGTCGGGCGAACTCGTCGTCGACGCTAAGACCTATGCGCGAATTCGCAAAGAGACAATGGCATCTGTACGAGGCACCGTGCAGGCCGACATACTCAAGGAGGACCAGGCACAGAACACCTGCATTTTCTCGACAGAGTTCGCAATGAAAATGATGGGCGACGTGCAGCAGTTCTTTATCGAGAACAACGTCCGTAATTACTACAGTATTTCGATCAGCGGCTATCACATTGCCGAAGCCGGTGCGAACCCGATCAGCCAGCTGGCCTTTACCTTGTCCAATGGTTTCACGATCGTTGAGTATTACCTGGCACGCGGCATGGACATCGACAAGTTCGCGCCTAACCTGAGTTTCTTTTTCTCCAATGGTATGGATCCCGAGTATTCGGTTATCGGTCGTGTTGCTCGCAGGATCTGGGCGCGCGCGATGAAAGAGCGCTACGGCGCCAGCGCCCGTTCTCAGATGCTCAAGTATCACGTGCAGACTTCGGGCCGCAGCCTGCATGCGCAGGAAATCAGCTTCAACGACATTCGAACCACGCTGCAGGCTCTGTACGCCCTTTTTGACAACTGCAACAGCCTGCACACCAATGCGTTCGACGAAGCGATAACCACGCCGACCGAACACTCGGTACGTCGCGCCGTAGCGATCCAACTGATCATTTCGCGGGAACTGGGACTCAACTTTTGCGAAAACCCCTGGCAGGGCTCTTTCGTAATCAATGAGCTTACGGATCTCGTCGAGGAGGCCGTGTACCAGGAGTTCGAACGAATCTCGGAGCGCGGTGGCGTACTGGGGGCAATGGATACGATGTACCAGCGCGGCAAGATCCAGGAGGAAAGCCTCTACTACGAAGCGAAGAAACACGATGGTTCGCTGCCGCTGATCGGCGTGAACACGTTCCTGCCAAAAGAAGGGCAGGAGGACGAAGTGCACGATCAGGAGCTGATTCGCTCATCGGAGAGTGAGAAGAACGACCAGATCACGCACGTTCGTGCCTTCCAGAAGAATCATGCCGTTGACAGCGCCGACGCGCTCAAGCGCCTGCAGTCCGTCGCCCGAGAACGGGGCAACGTATTCGCGGAGCTCATGGAAACGGTGAAGTCGAATTCGCTGGGCCAGATATCGGCTTCACTGTACGACGTTGGCGGCGAATACCGACGCAATATGTAAGGATCCGTCTGAAGGCGTGTCAACGAGCCCACCACCACATGCCGGCAGTCCCGATATTGCCAAACAACCAGGCAAAAAGCCGGACATGAAAAAACCCGGCTATCGTGGCTAATACCAACCTGTTTCGTGGAAAAACCGGCCTGTGCTGGTACTCGTATTGAGTAAGATTGCGCCACACGCAACACGAACGTTTTTCCTCCGGCAGTCGCTACAATGAAACCTTACAAGACAGCACGCAACCGTTGGCTGATCGTGGTCGGCGCAATACTCATTCAGCTCGCGCTGGGCGCGATTTATGCCTGGTCAGTCTTTACCGCGAGACTGACCGATCTAGCCGGCCCATATGCATTCAGCGCGAGCCAGACCGCCTGGGTGTTCTCCGCCGGACTCGCTACTTTCGCGATCGTCATGGTGCTGGCGGGGCGGGTGTTGCCCCTTGTCGGGCCGCGCATGCTGACGGTGGCCGGTGGTCTACTGCTTGGTGGGGGCTACGTACTGGGTGGCCTCTACGGCGACAGCCTCTGGATACAGCTACTGAGCATCGGCATCGTTGGCGGTGCGGGCATCGGTCTTGCCTACGTTGTACCCATTTCGGTTTGCGTCAAGTGGTTTCCTGACAAGAAGGGCCTGATTACCGGTCTGGCCGTCGCCGGTTTCGGATTCGGCGCGACCATTTGGGTCAAGCTCGCGGGATCCTGGTTCGGCGGTCTGCTCAATACCACGAATGTATTCGGTCTACCCGGCGTGCAGAGCGTCTTTGTTATTTACGGTATCGCGTTAGCCGTGCTCGTACTGTTGGGCAGCGTAGTCATGATCAACCCGCCCGACGACTATCTTCCTGCAGGCTGGACGCCTCCGGCTACCGAGAACAACGACCACGAGGGGGCGGTGGAATTCCGGGCACGCGACATGCTGCGCACACCGCAGTTCTACATGCTCTGGTCGGTCTTCATGTTCGCGGGCATATCAGGGCTGATGGTGATCTATTGCATCAAGCTGTT
>Ga0316201_10002283_pt1 | contig 13568 bp, 14 predicted proteins | sample CS6wburrow_MG_FD_204516 | JGI IMG/M metagenome (GOLD analysis project Ga0316201, IMG submission 204516) | Coastal sediment microbial communities from Delaware Bay, Delaware, United States - CS-6 worm burrow | ecosystem: Environmental > Aquatic > Marine > Coastal > Sediment | place: USA... | reverse complement strand
CCGCCGATTGACGAAGCCAGGGCCTATGCCTTGAACGTTCATCCTGCACTCCTGCCTAAAGGACGCGGGATTATGCCTCTCCCTTCTATTCTTATGCACGCGCCGGACGCCGCCGGTGTGAGCGTGCATAAAATGACAGATGTCTTTGATGACGGTGATATTTTGCTCCAAGAGGCTCTGCCCATTGATCACACGACAGATGTCGAGATTCTCTCCGCCCGGATTTCCATGCGCAGCCCCGAAATGGTCTCGGTCATTTTGCAGGACATGCCCAGGTACTGGCGGGACGCCAAGCCGCAGGACCGCGCGCAATCCTCTTATTTTCCGCCACCCGATGAAGCCCTGCGCACGCTGGACTGGATGGCGGGGGTTGAAGATTTAAATCTTAAAAGCTGCGCGTTTGGACGTTTTGGCGTGTTGGCTCATATTCAAGGGCAAAGTTTTGTTGTCTTTAATTTCAAAGGCTGGAAGGAGGCGCATAATAATGCACCCGGTGACGTTTTACTCTCATCCCCGCGTGAAATTGTTGTGGCTGTGAAGGATGGTTATGTTTGCCTGAAGGAGTTCCAACCATTAGGGCCATGAAACCAGTCTGTTTTTCACAAAATTTTTAGAGTTTTACACAATTATGTGATATAAATACCCTTACTTAAGTCATTTTTCCTTCTATTACGTCCGGGTCTTCTTCAGCAATGGCACGACTAAGAATAATATTACCGTCTTTCATCTTGCTTGCTCTTGTTTTTTTTCAGAGTGCGGGTGCGTTTGCGCTGGACGTACATAAGGTGCGCTTTGGTATATATGAGGGCAAAAACAGGCTGGTTCTGGATATCAGCGAAACTTCTGATTTCCGGGCGTTTGTCCTGTCTTCGCCCTACCGCATGGTTGTCGATATGCCGACATTCGACTGGCAAGCTGGAACCATTGTAAAGCCGCCAAATTCAGGCGTTACGGATATTCGGCAAGGGGCATTGCAGCCCGGTATTTCGCGCATCGTCTTTGATCTCAATCGACCCATTTCCATCAAATCAGCCTTTTTGTTGCCACAGCATGGTGAACGTTCAAACCGACTGGTGATTGACTTCCAGAGTATTGCTACAAATGATTTTGTACAGGAAAAAGGCAAAATTCATGGCACGCTAAGCGTTCAGAATATGCAAAGCCCCTCAGCGGTTAAAACACTTGCGGGCGCACCTGCCATTGACCTTTTAAATCCGGGTCGCCCGCCGATCCCACCGCGCAAGAGTTTTGCTCTTAAGCCGCTCATTATTGTCGACCCCGGTCATGGTGGTGTCGACCCGGGTGCTTCCGGTCCTGGAAAGCTCTACGAAAAACATGTTGTGCTGGCGCTGGCCAAAGAACTTCGCAGACAATTGCTTGCCACAGGCCGATACCGCGTGAAGTTAACGCGAGAACGAGATGTCTTTATCCGGCTGAGCGACCGGGTGGGGTTTGCGCGAAAGGCTAATGGTGACCTTTTTATCTCAATCCATGCCGATTCGATTCACAAGCCTGATGTGCGCGGGGCATCCGTATACACTCTCTCTCAAAAAGCGTCTGATGCGCAAACGGCGAAACTGGCTGAGAAAGAGAACAAGGCAGACCTGATTGCCGGAATTGATTTAAGCGTCGAGGATGAGCAAGTCGCCAATATTCTGTTTGACTTTGCGATGACCGATACGATGAACCAGTCGAAATTCTTTGCCAATACACTGGTTGGCCGCATGAAAGGCGAGGGTGTGCATACACTTGAAAATACACATCGCTACGCCGGGTTTGCCGTTCTTAAAGCCCCGGATGTACCCTCAGTTCTAATAGAGGCCGGTTTCATGTCAAATCGCAAGGAAGCGCGGATGCTGAATCAGGCCTCATACCGGAAAAAAATTGCTTCGTCGATCCGCAGCGGGGTGGATGCTTATTTTGAGCACGTGCGAATCACGCAGAGGAACTAGACCGCATTTTGAGGATAGACAACCTATAAGTTTCCGTATCACAGGCAAAGTGTTGTAATTTTGCACAATTCCCACCCGAATATATTAAAAAACCTAAAAAACTCTTGAAAAGCGATGGGTAATGCATGAAAAGTCATGTATAAAGGATGAACGCTTCCCAGCGGTGGAGGTTAATTCTATCTTGTTAAACAAAAAAGACGAATGAGGAATATAATGAAAAAAGCAGTAGCTACTTTTTGCCTGATCGGCTCAACTTTGGCCTTGGCCGCTTGTGATACATCCGGTATGGGCTATATTGATACAGACCCTCCATATGCAATGGAGCGCACGGCAACACATGAGCACCCAGCTCCGGCTATGGTTCCTGTTCAGCCAGCTCCGGCTGATCCAATTTTCCATGATGCACAAATGAAATAATTTTTGGGCATTATTACATTTTTTGAAAAAAGACTGTCTAACCAGACGGTCTTTTTTTATGATGTTTTTCTAACGTCGTTTCGATAAAATACTTGGTGAGCTCATGATGAACGTGATTTTGAAATTGGTATTGTTTTTATCCAGCAATCTTCTGGGGATGTGGATGCACGCCATCACGTTCTGGATTGTCATGACAATGGGCCTGAGGGACTTTAATGCCGATCCAAGTCTTTTGCAGTTTTATAGCCTTCAAGTGATCGGAACATGGGCGATATGCGCGCTTTTCAGCTTTAGCTTCTTTTTTCTTAAAAGTAAAATGCGTTATTTTTTCCTTCTGGCGCCAACAATCATCCCGTTTTTTTTCGGGTTGATCGCGCCAGTCTTTTATTAAGGTTATGACCTTGAAGAGAATTGGAGAGCGTATTCCCCTATTTTTGTTTTAGCGCCGCATCCTTGTATGACACATTCTCTTTTGAAGTACGGCGCGCAATCCGGATGGGATAACCAAATCGCTCACGGACCGCCCTGCGAATGCGCGGCCAGTTGAGGTATTCCTGACTATCGCCAGCAATGCGCATTATCAGCTCAACATCACTGTTGGAGAGATTATGATGCTCTATGCGCCCAGTTTCTTCCATCATCAAGGCTTGCTCTAGATTCGGATGTGCCTCCAGATAAAGAGAATCGCCGATCCATGTGACTTTTATCGGTTGGTTTACAACATGAACGGGTATGCCCAGAGGAATGATAGCAAACAGCTTCTTAATGCTTTCCGGGTAGAGACGAATACAGCCGCTGCTGACCCGCCGACCAATCCCGTAGGGGCGATTCGTTCCATGGATGGCATATTGCGGCCACCCGAGATATAGCGCGTGCGTCCCCAAAGGATTTTCAGGTCCGGGCGGGACGGATGCCGGCAATTTTGGATCTTCGCGGCGCATGCGATCCGTCGGGCGCCAAGTCGGGCCTATTTTCTTGCGCACAATTTTGGTACTGCCTATTGGTGTTCCTAGCCCTTCGCGCCCAATTCCAATCGGGAATGTACTGGGCGGCTTATCGCCGTTCACAAAGGCGTAAAGACGCATCTCCGGTAGGTTGATAATCACGCCATCACGCGGTGCGTTGGGGATCAAGTGCCTTGACGGTACGACCACTTTTGCGCCAGCACCTGGAATCCATGGATCAAGATTGGGGTTGGCAGCGCGCATCTCAACAAAGCCAAGATTATATTTTCGCGCCAGATGAATTAGCGTGTCTTCGAAAACAGCCCTATGCTCGCGCATCTCACCAACATAATTTTTTTCGTAGCCGGCCATGACAGGCTCGGCATAAAATAGACCACTGGCGACAACGACACATGCCAACACAAAGGCTTTTAAAGATGTTTTAGGGTCGCTCTCTCTCACCTTGCCTTGCTCCACAAGCTCAAAACAGAAATATCTGATTCTTTTGTTTATTGTTGATATTTGACCATATTCGATTTTGTAGAAAATGGCAGGGGATTTTTTTGTTTTTTTCGCTTAAATACCGTTTTTTATCAAAGCATCAATCTCTTTTTTTAGAACATCGTAGGTCCGGTCAAAAATCCCGCTTTTGGCGATGCGGCCTTTTCCCTGTTTATATAGCTCATACATGGTCGCACGCGGCCCAACTTTGCGAATGATAAACTGGAGATACGGGCTTTGGTTTTCGGCCATGTAATAAGTATAGCTGGCCACACCTTCATCAAAATCGCATTCAACTGTGCGATAATTTAAAAACCGTTCAGCCGCAGCCATACAATAGAGCTGATCGAGCTTTTTGAATTGATTCTGCGAAAAACCGGCAGGTTGCGTAAATGCCGGATTGTGAATTACCTGAAAAGTCATATATAAAGGATAGCAAATCCGCAAAGAAAAGGGAAGAAAACCATGGTTTTAATGCAAACGCCCGAAAAAGAAGATGGCTTTCAAGCCCCTGATTTTAAGTTAAAAAATGTTGATGGACGGTTTTTAAGCCTAGATGAATGCATGGGGGAGAACGGCCTGTTGGTGATGTTTATCTGCAATCACTGCCCGTATGTGAAGGCGATCACGGATCGATTGGCACAAACCTGTCGCTCTTTGCAAGAAGACGGCATCGGGTGCGTTGCGATCATGTCCAATGACGCACAGAACTACCCAGAGGATTCTTTTGAGAACATGCAGATTTTTGCACAGGAAAACGGCTTTTCCTTTCCTTACCTGATAGATGAGACACAAGAGATTGCCCGGGCTTATGACGCTGTATGCACACCGGATTTCTTTGGTTTTGATCACAACGGTATTTTGCAATATCGGGGGCGGCTCGATAGTGCGGCAAACCGGCCTGCGGATAGCAATACCGTGCCAGAGCTTTTGAATGCCATGCGAAACGTTAAGGAAAAGGGGATGGTTTCTGGTGTACAAAACCCGTCTATGGGCTGTTCAATTAAATGGCGGGGTTGAAAAATCCACCTACTCTTTATATGGTATCCAAACTTTAGACAAAGATGATGAACGCAATTGAACTCGGCGGGGCGCGCAAAGTGGTGTTTTTGCGCTTGTGAAATAAAGATTAGAGATAAGGAACAGATATAAATGGCTGATATGTTTATAGAAGTCGAAGAAGCAATGAAGCAAGAGCGCCTTGAGAAGCTCTGGCAAAACTACGGAGGCTATCTTATTGGTTTTATTGTCTTGAGTATTCTCGGGACAGCCGGGTTTTCTGGATATAAATCATGGGATCAAGGGGTACGTACCACGCAGACCACGCAATTTATAGATGCCCAACAACAAGAGTATCCAGCGCAGGCTTTGTTAGACCTTGCCCCATCTTTTCGGCCCGGACTTTCAACAATCGCGCAATTACAAGCCGCCGGCACTATGCTTGAAGGCGGGATAGAGGATGAAGCCCTCTCTATATACGACAATGTCGCTAAAGACGAAAGCGCCCCTGTGGAGTTTAGAGAACTGGCCCGGTTCACTCTGGCCCGTCTGGAAGCCCGGAATAACCCGGATAAGGCGCTAGAGCACCTTACCCCTCTCATGGACGGATCCGGCGCCTGGCGTCATCATGCACGCCTTGAAGCTGCTATTATTCTGGCCTACGACAAGCAGGATTTTAAAAGTGCGCGTAACCAGCTCGCTGCCCTGCTCAGCGCCGAGGCTGTGCCGCAGTCTTTAAGTAAAAAGGCCAGCTCCCTTGATATTTTGTATGCTCTAAAACAGCAAGAACAAGAAAACCCGGAAAGTATGCAGGCGATCCAGCCATCCGCTTCTAAGTAATAGAGCCGTGGAACAAGCATGAAATCAGTATTTAAACCCGTGGGAAAATAGAATGAACGGATCACATAAAAGCTTACTTTTTATTACAGCGCTTATTGTCCTTGGCGGGTGTTCCAAGGTGACCAGTGTTTTTGAAGAGAAAAAGGTACCGCCGCTTGAAGGGGAGCGCATATCCGTTCTTGAACTTCAACGCTCGCTTGAGCCGGATAGCACAGAGCTGACCAGGAAAGGTGTTACGCTGCCCGCGCCTCAGAAGAACACGGCATGGCTTCAAGCAGGCGGTCATCCCGGCCATAGAATGGAAAACCTTACGCTGGCAAGTAAAATTCTAGAAAAGGCTTGGAGCAGTGATATCGGCTCAGGAAGCACGAATGAATTGCCTTTGACGGCCCAGCCCATTGTCACAAGAAGCATGGTTTTTACGCTCAATACATCCGCAGAGATTTCTGCCTTTGATACAGCACAGGGTGGGCGGCTCTGGCAAACAGATATTATGAGCGAAGATGAAGATGAGACTGTGATCGGAGGCGGGCTCGCCTTTGCCGATGGTCTTGTTTATGCCACGAACGGGTTTGATGAAATCCTTGCTTTGCGCGCTGAAAATGGTGAAATCGTTTGGCGCAGCCCACTTCCGGCGGCTTCGCGCGCAGCACCTACCGTGATCAATAACCGTGTTTTTGTCAGCACACAAGATAACCGCTTGATTGCATTTGATGCCGCGAACGGTGATAATCTGTGGGAATATGCTGGGATTGGTGAAATGGCAGGTTTGCTGGGTATGGCCAGCCCTGCTGCTAATAGCGACATTGTTGTGCCTTCTTTTTCTTCTGGTGAAATTACGGCCCTGCGGGTCGAAAACGGCTCTGTGGCGTGGTCGGATAATCTTTCTAATGTCCGCAATTTGGGTGGTGGTTTAGAGAGCCTGTCCGATATCAAGGCTCTTCCTGTTATGGCAAACGGCCTTGTCATCGCCATGAGCGTTGGCGGTAAGCTTGCTGCCCTGAACGAGGTCAGCGGCATGCGCGTATGGCAGCGTGACATTGGCGGATCGCAAACGCCATGGGCTGCCGGAGAGTATCTTTTTGTGTTGTCGTCCGAAAACCAGCTTATCTCCCTTACGCTTCAAAATGGTGGAATTATCTGGATCAAGGACTTGCCACGCTATGAAACCCCAGAGAAGAAAAAAGGTTCAATACGCTGGAGCGGGCCGGTTATGGCGAATAATCGACTTTACCTTGCAGGAAGCCATGGAATTCTGATGGAAATCGACGCGCAGAATGGTAATTTCTTACGTGAAATACGGACGAAAAAGGCTGTGCGCCTTAGCCCCGTTATTGCCGCGGAAACACTGTATCTGCTTGCCGAGGACGGTACGCTGATGGCCTTTAGATAACAGGCAAAGACACGAAAGAGTTTTATTCTCATGTTAAGATTAGCGATTGTCGGGCGCCCCAATGTCGGGAAATCCACCCTATTCAACAAACTGGCCGGAAAGCGGCTAGCGATTGTCGATGATACGCCGGGTGTTACCCGTGACTGGCGCGAAGCCGAAGGCAATTTGTTCGGCGAACCGTTGTTGGTCATTGATACAGCAGGCCTTGAAGAATCATTTGATGATTCCATACAAGGGCGCATGCGCAAGAAAACCGAGGACGCTTTGGCGCGGGCAGATGCTATCTTGTTTGTCGTTGACGGGCGCTCCGGCATTACGCCTATGGATGATCATTTTGCCGCTTTTCTGAGACGCCATAAAAAGCCTGTCATCCTTGCCGTGAACAAGTGCGAGAATGAAAAACTAACCCAAAGCGCCGTGGCCGAAAGCTACGGGCTGGGCTTTGGCGATCCCGTAGTCCTTTCCGCTGCGCACAGCACGGGCATGGATGATTTGTTTGAAGCGCTACACCCCCATTTCCCGGAAAAGACCGCGCTTGAAGACGATGACGGCGGGGAGCATGAGGCCTTTGAAAATCTGGATGAAATTGAGGGGCTGGAAGATTTTGAATTTGTACAAGAAGACATCGCCCCGGAAAAGCCGATCAAAATCGCCATTGTCGGGCGGCCTAATGTCGGAAAATCAACGCTTCTGAACGCTATTGTGCAAGATTCCCGCGTGATGACAGGTCCAGAAGCAGGTATAACGCGCGATGCGATTGCCGTGGACTGGGTGTATGAGGGTCGCAAATTCAAGCTGGTGGACACGGCAGGCTTGCGCCGCAAAGCCAAGATTGACGATGCGATTGAAAAAATGGCCGCCGAGGATTCACTGCGGGCCATTCGACTGGCCCAGATCGTGGTTTTGGTCATGGATGCCAACGAGATGTTTGAAAAGCAAGATGTGCAAATCGCAGAGCATGTCATTAATGAAGGCCGGGCTATGGTTATCGCGATTAACAAATGGGATGCGGCCAAGAACCGCAGTCAGACGCTGGAGGAAATCAAGTACAAGCTCTCCACGTCACTGGCGCAAATCCGTGATGTGCCGTTCGCAACCATTTCTGCGATCAACGGCAAGAATATCGACAAATTGTTTTACAAAGCCTTGCAAGGCTATGAGGTCTGGAACAAGCGCATTGGTACGGGCGGGTTAAACCGCTGGTTGGCAAAAATGGAAAGCCAAAACCCCGCGCCACTGACGCAAGGGCGGCATAACCGCCTGAAATACATTGCGCAGATCAAAACCCGTCCACCGACTTTTGCGCTATGGGTATCACGGCCGCAAGATCTTCCTGCCGCCTACCGCCGCTATATCATTAATGGCCTGCGCAAGGATTATGATATTCCGGGTGTTCCCATACGCTTGCTGGTGCGAACAAGCAAGAATCCTTATGTTTCTTGAGCATAAGCGCTAAAAACTCCTTTGATTGCCGTATGAAAAAAGGGATAATGGTGTTTGGTGTTTTCTAAATAAGCTTGTTGTGTTTTATGTTCTTTGGTAGAAGAGACTCCGGTAACGTTCTTTTTCTTATCCTTATCGCCGTTTCCCTTTTTGCGGCATTGTCTTATGTCGCCACCGCTTCATTTCGGGGGGTCGGTGGTGATGCACCATCGGAAAACGCGACAATTACCAGTTCAGAAATCACCCAGTATAGCGGCGCGCTCAAAAATGCCATTATGCGCCTTCTCGTTCCCAATATTTGCGATCCCACGGAAATCAGTTTTGAGGCCCCCCCCTTTGATGGATCGGACTCGGACTATGTGAATGCGAACAGTCCGGCGAATTTTAGCTGCCATGTCTTTCATCCCCTAGGCGGACGTGTCTCCAGAAGGCTGCCGCCTCAAGATTCTAATGACGGGCGTGATTGGGCGTATGTCGAGACCCGCGTCATGGGTATTGGTCCCGACCAAACGGCTTGCGACACGAGTTGCCACGATATTCTTGTGGTTCTCGGCGGTATAAAAAAGTCAGTTTGTGAAAAGATTAATGAGAAAATGGCCGGAACGACAACCATCGTCCAGCAAGATAATGGCGCTGATTATGAGGATAAAAAATACACCGGAACATTTAACTCTGGTGCCGATATTGACGGCACTGGCGTCGATGGCAAACATGAGCTGTGTATTCAGGATACAAATGGGGTTTATTACTATTACAGCGTTCTTATTCCGCAGTGAAAGGCCTTTCTAGCTCAGCATATCCCGGATATGGGTGGTTAATTCCAAAGCATTCTGGTCTATAGCCAACGAGATAATGGCGATAAACCCTCCCATTTCCCAAGGAATACGAAAGGTGTGCGTGATGATAAAGGCCCCGTAAACATAGCCCAGCAGTGTGATAAAGACAGCGTAGCTTTCAAAGGCCTCGATGCTTGCCCCTGTGATGATGATACTCAGGATCGGTAGGCACAATATGATTCCAGGGATATTCATCCAATTGAAAATATTGATAAATTTATAGAAATATGACTGTCGGTCATATTGTTTTGTAATAAAATAAACCGCCCCCAGAAACAGCACCATCGACAGAACAATGCGGATGGCATGCAAGGTGACCAAAAGACTTGCCGCATAGCCTTCTGAAAGCGCAACCATCACGGCCAAGGTCGGCGGCAGAACGAGAAGTGTAATCAGGAATGACTTTATCGCCGCAACGCGCGATGACTCAAAACGCACAACCCCCCTGCGCATAAACAAGGTTAGCTCCAGACACCCCAAAAGATTGCTTTTTATTTCTCTTTTGCTAAACATTTCCGTGCCCTCCTCGATGTATTTCTCTATTTCTTCATTCTATCACAGGTCCTGAGCCTTATAAAAAATTTCATTCTAGAGACTTCGTCGCTGTCGTGCACTTTTCCTTGCTCTTGGGCTTAAAACATCCTAAGAACAATGTGATCGTTAACAAAAAAGAGAGGGCATCATGGAAATTTTTTTAGACCTTGCCACAAAAGCCTTGATGGGCGCTGTTATCCTTATTGCTGGTTGGGTGATTGGAAACTGGGTTAATAAGAGAGTTGGCAATATAAAGAAGCTCGACGGGACACTGCGCAGCTTTCTAGGCGGTTTGGCCAAGTACGCTATTTTTGCGCTGGCGATTATTACAGTGCTTCAGCAATTTGGTTTTCAAACAGCCAGTCTTCTGGCGGTTCTTGGTGCGGCCGGTCTGGCGATTGGTCTGGCGTTACAAGGCACGCTCAGCAATGTCTCAGCGGGCGTAATGCTCCTGCTTTTACGCCCGTTTAACGTGGGTGATACCATTGCAACTGGAGACGTGACAGGGACAGTGAAATCTCTGGGCCTGTTTGCAACGGAAATGGCAACGCCGGATAACATCTATATCTTTGTACCCAACAGCCAGCTGTGGAACACCGATATTCAGAATTTCTCCCGCAACGATGTGCGGCGGCAGGATATTCTCGTTGGGATCAGCTATAGCGATGATATCGAAAAGGCGTTTAAAACCATTCAAGGCGTTCTGGGTAAAGAAAAACGTATTCTTACCGATGACGGCAGAGAGCCGCAAATTATGGTGACAAATCTTGGTGAGTCTTCTGTTGATCTAACGGTGCGGCTCTGGTCGCAAAGTAGTGATTTCTGGAGCTTGAAGGTTGATACAACCAAGGCCGTTAAGGAAGCGCTGGACAAAGGCGGAATCAGTATCCCCTTCCCGACACGCACGATTGAGATGTATGACGCCAGCGCGGCGGCCAAGCCTGCAAAGAAAAAAGCAGCTTAGGCACGTACAGCCCCTGTGGATAACAAAAAAAGCCGCACCAGATAAGCGGCTTTTTTTCATGCGGATTATTCTTTTTGGCTCGTTTTATTTCCCGCCGCGGCTGGTGGTACGTTCGCGCAGACCAGTGACGGATGACCCCGTCATGTTGTTGGAATGATCAACCAGCTCCACTGGATATTCGCCACTTAGGCATGCATCACAAAACTGCGGTTCCTTGTTGTTGCGCTTCACTTCTGCGATTGCCTTATACAGCCCGTCAATCGATATATAAGCCAGTGAATCGGCCTTGATGTATTCCCGGATATCTTCAACCGATTTATTATGTGCCAGCAATTGATCCTCATCCGGTGTATCGATGCCATAAAAGCAGCTATGAGTCGTGGGCGGTGAAGAGATACGCATATGAACCTCTTTTGCGCCGGCGTTACGAACCATTTCGACAATTTTACGCGAGGTTGTCCCGCGCACAATCGAGTCATCAACAAGAACCACGCTTTTGCCCTCGATGTATGCCCGGTTCGCATTGTGCTTTAACTTGACCCCGAGATGCCGAATCTGGTCAGAGGGTTCGATAAAAGTCCGGCCAATATAATGGTTGCGAATGATGCCCAACTCGAAAGGAATGCCGCTGGCCTGTGCAAAACCAATTGCTGAGGGCACGCCGCTATCGGGCACAGGAACAACAATATCTGCGCCTTCGCACGACGCTTCTGCGGCCAGCTCGGCTCCGATTTTCTTGCGCATCTCATAAACAGAGCGCCCTTCCATGAAGCTATCCGGCCGCGCAAAATAGATATATTCGAAGATACAAAAGCGCTTTGGCCTGCTCTCAAACGGAAACAGGCTTTGCAAACCGTTTTCGTCTATGACAACCATCTCGCCAGGTTCAATTTCACGCACCAGCTGCGCCCCGATGATATCGAGCGCACAGCTTTCAGAGGCCAGCACATACGCTTCACCAAGGCGTCCTAAAACCAGCGGGCGGATGCCGTGGGGATCGCGCGCACCCATGAGCTTCCCATCGCTTTGGGCCAGTACAGAGTATGCGCCCTTAATCTGTTTTATCGCCTCAATCAGCTTGTCCACGACGACCTTTTGCCGGGAAACCGCCACCAGATGCACAAAAACTTCAGTATCGCTTGTAGATTGGAAAATAGAGCCGCGCTTGACCAGTTCCTGACGAAGGGCCAGAGCGTTGGTCAAATTTCCGTTATGCGCTACGGCAAAGCCGCCGTGATCCATATCGGCGTAGAGTGGCTGAATGTTGCGGAACATCGGCTCTCCGGTGGTGGAATAGCGATTGTGACCGATGGCCATGCGTCCTTTGAGCTTGGCCATAACCTCCGCGCTGCCGAAGGTATCGTCAACAAGACCAAAAGCACGCTCACCGTAGAAGGTTTTATCGTCGTAGGTGACAATCCCGCAGGCTTCTTGTCCGCGATGCTGAAGCGCATGCAACCCAAGAGCCGTTAGGGCTGCAGAGTCGTCGTGGCCGTATATGCCAAAAACACCACATTCTTCATGCATTTTGTCATCATCGAAAGGCGTTTCCGGCATCCCTTGCATTTCCTATATGTTTTTAAGCCTTATTCGTTATAAAGCTTATTTTCGTCCGTGCTTTTCTCAAAAAGTTGGTCCATTCCCTCACGGAATTCTTCGCTATAGCCATCCTTTTTGTCTTGTGGAGATGCCTTTTGTTTTTCGCCAGCTGTCCCCAGAAGATCAAGCTCTTCCAATTTTTTACGGGTCTCAGAAGCCTCCTCGACTTTTTCCATGCCTTCTTGCGCGCTTTCCTCTACATCCTGAGGAATAAACCCTGCAATCCAGCTTGACGTCGTCTCAACATAGAAATGGCTTTTACTATCGGCAAACCAGTCACTTTTCTGCTCGTCATTGGCCAGATAGTAAAAGGGCAGGTATAAAAGGCCCAGTAACAAAATACCGCGAACAAGACCAAAAACGACGCCCAGCGTACGATCGATAGCGCCCAGCCCCACCGTCTTGGCAAATTCTGAAATAAAGTGGCTGATGACCGAAAAGATAACAACGAAAATCATGAGAAGAGAAGCGTACGCCAATACATCGCCGAGCAAGTCATAAGGGACAACATCAAAGAGCTTTTGTGGTTCTTCTCCCTCGACAACGCCAAGCCAGCCCTTGACATAGGGGGAAAAAAACGGCCCTCCAAAATAAGCGGCCATAATCCCGCCAACGATCCCTAAAATGGTTAGAATTTCCCTGATAAAGCCGCGCAAAAACGCAATAACCGCCGATATGAGAAGAATAATCGCTACGATTCCGTCAACCACCATGATCTGAAATACCGCCTTGTCTGTTGCGTTTTTATGTCGAGCCAGAACTAGAAGTGATACGGCAAGAACGGAGGAAATGCAAGTACTGTTCTATTGTCTAAGGAACTCATCAGACAAAAAAATATGTACTTATACAAGGCGTCGTGATGGTCTAGCGTAAATCCTAGATCAAGCTTTGGGCGCAAGGACCATGATTATGACACGGCCCTCCATTTTGGGTGACAACTCTATGGAAGAAATCTCTTCCAGTTCTTCCTGCATCTGTTTGAGTAAATCAAAACCAATATTCTGGTGTGCCATTTCCCGGCCACGGAAACGCATTGTCACCTTAACTTTGTCGCCACCTTCGAGAAAACGGCGGGCGTTGCGCATTTTGACTTCGTAGTCATGCTTTTCAATCCCTGGACGTATTTTGACTTCTTTTACATCAACG
>Ga0316201_10002282_pt1 | contig 13570 bp, 9 predicted proteins | sample CS6wburrow_MG_FD_204516 | JGI IMG/M metagenome (GOLD analysis project Ga0316201, IMG submission 204516) | Coastal sediment microbial communities from Delaware Bay, Delaware, United States - CS-6 worm burrow | ecosystem: Environmental > Aquatic > Marine > Coastal > Sediment | place: USA: Delaware... | reverse complement strand
GTTGATTGGAATATTTAATCACAGTAGCATATTCATTTTTACTAGGGGACAGCCAAACCGTGTTATTTTTGTAAACAGGTATGCTAGTATCATGATATCCAAAAGCTAGTGGGTGCGTAATGTCGAGATCGGCCCTTGCTATAATCCCTCCTACACTTTCTTTTCCAAGATTTTCCCCAGCATGCACATAGGGTTTTCGGATGGCTGTTTTAGTTGAATCCTTTTCGGATTTTGTCAGGGCTTCCTTTACCAGTTTTTTATCAATGGCCCATTTAGAAGCCGTACCAATGGTAATAAGCGTATGGCCCTTCTGTACCCAGGTTTTTAGTTTTTCTTGTGCTTTCTCATCGAATGTGTAATTCCCGGAAACCATTACCAGGGTATTGTATTTGTCCAGATCGGCGCTTTTAAAATTACGCAAGGGAATTTTCGTAATTGGCATGTGTACACGGGTGTCTAAAAGATGCCAAATTTCGCCGGCCTCATAGGAACGCGTGCCTTCTCCAATAAACATAGCGGCTTTGGTTTTGGTAACCGGTTGAACAAATCGGCTCCCAAGGTCTATTCCTGACATATTTAAGCCGGAAGACACTCCATACATAGGCACCTGGTATTTTTTCTGAGCTTTTTGAAGCAGATCAAAAACTTCCCCAGGACTTTTCTTTTGGAGACTAATGGGAAGCAACAAAGTACCGTAGTGAAAGGCTTTATTTTCATTAATGATCTTTGCAGTAAAAGGCTTAAAAGATGCCGAAAGCACCAGTCCATTTTCCTGCAGGTAATTCAAAACCGCCGGTGCATTGTAATCGTCCCAATTAATTAGGTATGCATAGTCCGATCTTTGAACCGGTGGCACTGTCGCGATATTTTCTGTAGATATTACTTCGGTTCCTGGGCTAAAAGTCGTTGAAGGACTGTAATTAATGTTGTAAAAATTAGCAACTGACCAGGCCGAAGCATCGTAATAAACACTGTCACGGTATTTAGTATAGGTTTCGAACATGGTTTGTACCATCCTGTATTGAGGTTGTCTGGTTGGCACGGTATACTTATTTTCCCCGTCCGTATACACTTGTATTTTATGGAGTAGTAGTTTATCTATGAAAGCTTTGACACGGTTTTGATCAAAATCGTCCCCGAAACGGTATGCTTTAATCTTACTTCGTGCTGCGTTGGAAAGCGCACTCTTAAAGAAATCTTGCTGGTATTTGCGCAAATAAGCCTTGTTTTCAACTGCAGCTTTAACTGTGGTTATACTAGATGTATATTGATTGCGAATAGTAAACGGAAATGTAATTTCTCCAAATGCTGTAGTTTGTTTATGTCCCCGGGAACTGGCTTGTTCAAATAACAAACCAAGGCCACCCTGCAAATCCGGGTACGAAGACCCATAGCCGGGATAAGTGCCGTCAAAAACTTCTTTGGTAAAGTATAAAGAGCCAATACTGTCCATTGCTTTGGCATAATACGTGCCAAATAGGGTATTTAAATCCTGGTAGTTTTCCTTGGGCATAATAGGATTTAAGGAACCATTGGTTTTCATAGGTTCGAAGAAATAGGTACTCTGGCTTCCCATTTCATGAAAATCTGTGACCACATTGGGGTACCATTCATGGTACCAGCTTAGTTTGCCTCTGCTTTCCGGATTAATACCTAATAACCAATCCCTGTTTAGATCGAACCAGTAGTGGTTTGTGCGCCCACCCGGCCAGTATTCATCATGTTCTGCATCCTGAGGATCTGCCACTAATGGATTACCCTGATAGGTGTTTGCCCATTGTGTATGGCGGTCACGTCCATCGGGATTGATAGTAGGATCCACAAAGATCACGGCCTTTTCCAGGTATTTTAGAATCTCCGGAGCGTTGGAAGCTGCAAAAGTGTAAGCTGTGAGTAATGCCGCCTCTGAACTCGAGGGTTCGTTCCCATGTACATTGTACGCTAAGTTGATAAATACCGGGACTTCATCATAATTCGCAGGTTGTTTCGCCGGATCAGTAAAGGCCAAATGTTTTTCTTTAAGTGTTTGTAGGTTAGACATGTTCTCTGGGGTACTGATCGTAAGTATCACCAGCGCCCTTCCTTCATGGGTTTTGCCATATTGATAGATGCTGGCCCTATCGGTACTTTCTGCTAGTTTTTTAAGGTATGCGACAATGAGATCATGTCGGGTGTGATGCCCTCCTATGCCGTATCCTAGAAATTCTTCCGGGGATGGGATCTTATCATTGAAGGGCTCATATTTTTTTAAAAAATACTCCTGGCCCAGGATTTGACCAAAACAGCATAATAGAGCAATACATACAATTTTTTGCATGGGTTTATTTTTAGAATTTGTTGGATTTAAATATAAGGATAAAAGCCTTAAATAAAAGTAAGACCGGATAGTTTACGGGCAGGTATGAAATGATGCATATATTATTGGAAATATATTTATGCAACCGAGGGGAAGGGCTGATGTTCAATTTCCCTGAACTTTACAATATAATTGGTGCCTTGTCTGGAAGGATCCCTGGTGATGGTTCCTTTTAATTGCCTGGCTAAATTATGTATAAGTTTTAATCCCAATGAGCGGCTGTTTTTCAGTGTGATAGAATCTGAATAGCCTGCACCATTATCCCCAATGTTAAGCTCATACTCATGTTCGTTCTCTTTTTTGATGGCAATATGAATTTCGCCCTCATGATCGCCTTTAATCCCATATTTTAAAGAATTTGTAATAGCCTCATTGATCAGGAGACCCAGCGGAATGGCGGTGTCTATCCCAAGTTCTATATCCGGGATATCTATATTAAGGGTTACCTTATTATTTGCTCCTTTAAGCGATTTTATCAGGTATTCGCTTAATTCCCGAACATAGGATCTGTATTGAATTTTGGAAAGATCTTCCCGCATATATAGCATTTCATGCACCATGGCCATAGAAATAACCCTGTTTTGACTGCTTTTAAGAATGTTTTTTGTCCTGGCATCCTCAATACTTCTTGACTGCAGGCTTAACAGGCTGGATACGGTCTGTAAGTTGTTCTTGACCCTATGGTGGACTTCCTTCAAGAGTGTATCTTTTTCTTCACTACGTGCCTCGATCTCCTTCTTTGATTTATAAAGCTGATGGTGAACATGCAAAAGATTCTTTCCCATTACACCCCCTAATAAGTATACAGAAAATAATATGCTTAATAGGGCAAAGAGGTCTTTTGAGTTTTCAGGAACCACGTTTTCAATTGGGGTGTTCATGAATTGACCATAGGCATAGACCAGAACAATTAGCAGGAGGTTAATGGTCAGGTATGCCCTGCCGTATTTCCTTGCAGTAACATAGCCTGCTAACACAATTAAAGCCAAAACAAATATAAATGGACTATTAATACCTCCACTTAAAAGCGTAATACCAACAGCACCTACCAGCCCTGTTACAGAAGCGATATTGTACGTAAGGGATAGATTTTTATGGAATCGATACGAATAGGTATTGACCAGGTTTATAATGGCAAATGATAAAAAGAAATAGGGCAGGACACTTTGGATATTCAACAAATAAATACAAACAAAAAAGAAGGCCAAGCTAAAAATGGAAGAGTAATAATTTACTTTAATAAGCAGTCGTTCCCTGTCTGTAAACCGTTCTTCATTAAAGTAGTTCTTTTTCATGGTCTATATATTTGTTAGTTTCAAAAGCAACAAAATCAAATCGTTATGTCTCGCCAATAGTGTAAAGCTACTTATGTTTTAGTAGATAATCAATAGGCGTTTAGCTTAAAGTTAAACTAATTAGCAGATACAAAAGAAAAAGGATGGCAAATTTGGCCATCCTTTTTATCCTTGTTCAATGTAATCTCAATACTAATCCATCAAGACCCATTCTCCTTTATCTATTAATGGTTCGGCTTGTTTATACTTAACGGTCTTGCTTTCCCCTGACATCACATTTTTTATAGTAACCCGGTCATTTCTGCCAATTTTAGGCCTTTCACGAACAATGGTTTCCGTTACCTGCGGTCGCCTACCCTGATTTTGGCCTACAGCTCTGTTTTGTGCAGCCAGTTCGTCACTGTTGGGAATTTCTTCTTTAGTGGTCTTCAGGTTCTCCTTAGACCTGCGAACGTTTCTTGCTTCCTGAATTTCGTTCGTATTCGCTGAGGGTAATTCTCCTTTAAACAAGAAGGAAACCACATCTTTGTTCACTTTGTCGATCATTCCCCTAAAAAGCTCAAAGGCTTCAAATTTATAGATCAATAAAGGGTCTTTTTGTTCGTGCACGGCCAATTGTACGGACTGCTTTAATTCATCCATCTTGCGAAGATGTGTTTTCCACGCATCATCAACGATGGCAAGCGTAATATTCTTCTCAAAATCCGTAACCAACTGCTTTCCATTACTTTCGTATGCTTGTTTAAGGTCCGTTACAACATTTAGGCTTTTTATCCCATCCGTAAAAGGGACCACAATACGTTCAAATTTATTGGCGTTGTCCTCATACACTTTTTTGATCACAGGAAAGGCAGTAGCTGCACTACGCTCCATTTTTTCCTTATAGTGGGCATAGGCCGACTCATATACTTTTGCGCTGATTTCCTGGAAGGTAAGTTTGCTGAATTCTTCTTCCGAAATAGGGGCCGTTATGGAGAAATACTTAATGAGTTCAAATTCAAAATTCTTGAAATCATTGGCCGCCTTATTGGTTTCTGTTATGACTTCACAGGTGTCATAGATCATATTGGCAATATCTACCTTCAGGCGTTCACCCTGCAGTGCATGCCTTCTTCTTTTATAAACCACTTCGCGCTGCGCATTCATCACATCGTCATATTCCAACAATCGTTTCCGGATCCCGAAGTTGTTTTCTTCTACTTTTTTCTGTGCCCGTTCTATGGATTTGGTCATCATGGAGTGCTGTATCACTTCGCCTTCTTCCAAGCCCATCCGGTCCATCATCTTAGCCACCCTATCCGAGCCAAAAAGTCGCATCAGGTTATCTTCAAGTGATACATAAAACTGTGAACTACCAGGATCTCCCTGACGTCCAGACCTACCTCGCAACTGTCTGTCTACGCGTCTGGAATCATGTCTTTCGGTACCCACAATGGCTAATCCACCAGCTTTTTTTACTTCATCAGAAAGCTTAATATCGGTACCCCTACCGGCCATGTTAGTAGCAATGGTTACGATTCCCGCATTCCCGGCTTCTGCGACAATATCGGCCTCCTTCTTGTGTAATTTTGCATTCAGGACATTGTGAGGGATTTTGCGAATAGCAAGCATCCTTGATAATAATTCCGAAATTTCAACGGAGGTGGTACCTATCAAAACAGGCCTTCCCTGATGTGAAAGCTGGGTAACCTCTTCGATGATCGCGTTGTACTTTTCGCGCTTTGTCTTGTAAATCAGATCATTTCTGTCATCCCTTGCTAAGGGCCTGTTGGTTGGGATTTCCATAACATCCAATTTGTATATTTCCCAAAGTTCGCCTGCTTCTGTGACGGCAGTACCTGTCATCCCTGCTAACTTTTTATACATCCTAAAATAGTTCTGCAGCGTAACGGTAGCAAAGGTCTGGGTCATGGCCTCGATCTTTACGTTCTCTTTCGCTTCGATGGCCTGATGCAAGCCGTCCGAGTACCTACGACCATCCATAATACGCCCGGTCTGCTCGTCCACGATCATAACTTTATTGTCGATCACCACGTACTCAACATCTTTCTCAAAAAGGGTATACGCTTTTAAAAGCTGACTCATGGTATGGATGCGCTCACTTTTAATCGCAAAATCTTTAAAAAGTTCTTCTTTTAAGGCTGCTTCTTTCTCAATATCAAGTTCCTGATTTTCAATTTTAGCGATCTCACTTCCAATATCGGGCATTACAAAAAAGTCTTTGGACTGATCGCCTGAAATATATTCAATACCCTTGTCTGTTAATTCTATCTGATTGTTCTTCTCATCAATTACAAACAAGAGGTCGGAATCTACCACCGGCATTTCCCGATTGTTGTCCTGCATATAAAAATTCTCTGTTTTTTGCAGGAGTTGTTTTACACCTTCCTCACTAAGGTATTTAATAAGTGCCTTGTTCTTTGGAAGGCCCCTGTGTACGCGTAATAATAAAAGTCCGCCCTCTTTGGTATCTCCTTCTGAAATCAATTTTTTAGCTTCAGCCAGTACACCTGTTAGATGCTTCCTTTGTTTATCCACAATATCGGTAACCTTGGGACGCAATTCGTTAAATTCGTGCCGATCACCTTCAGGAACGGGGCCCGATATAATAAGTGGGGTACGAGCATCATCGATCAAAACCGAATCCACCTCATCCACAATGGCATAATGATGAGGACGTTGTACCAGATCACTCGGGGTATGGGCCATATTATCCCTGAGGTAATCAAAACCAAATTCATTATTGGTTCCATAGGTCACATCTGCATTGTAGGCTGCTCGCCTTCCATCAGAATTGGGGCTGTGCTTGTCAATACAATCTACAGACATCCCATGAAACTCAAAGATAGGCGCCATCCAGGCACTATCCCTCTTAGCCAAATAATCATTCACGGTAACCAAATGGGTACCCTTGCCGGTAAGGGCATTTAAATATAACGGTAAGGTAGCCGCCAATGTTTTACCTTCACCTGTTTGCATTTCTGCTACTTTACCCTGATGTAGTGCAATACCCCCAATTAATTGAACATCGTAGTGTACCATATCCCAGGTAACCTCCTTGCCGGCAGCATCCCACGAATTTTTCCATATAGCCTTTTCACCTTCCAGGGAAATATAATCCTTAGTTCCTGACAATAGCCTGTCAAATTCAGATGCAGTAACGGTCAGGGTTTCATTCTCACTAAATCGCCTGGCAGTTTCTTTGATCACGGCAAATGCCTCGGGTAATAAATTGTTTAGGGTATTCTGAGTTAAGGTATATGCTTCATCTTCCAATTTATCTATCTGAGCATAGATATCCTCATTCTTGTCAATGTCATTGGAGGCATCCACTTCTTCTTTTAAAACATCTATTTGAGCTGTTATTGCAGAACACTCTTCTGCAATTTTAGCCTTGAATTCAGCGGTTTTAAGTCGTAATTCATCATTGGACAATGATTGCATTGCAGCTCCAAAGGAATTAATTTGATCTACTAAAGGCTTCAGTTCCTTTACATCCTTTTTGGATTTATCTCCTACAAAAGCCTTTATTACGGTATTTAATAAACTCATGAATTAAATATTATATGAATCACTGTCTTTGGTGGTAGTATGGGCAGTGATTATTGTAAACTTTTTCGATTTTGTAACTGTTTTTCTAATGCTATCAAAGAGCAAAAGCCATTCCAGTTTCGAATTTGCCAGTAATTCTGATCAAAGACTGTCAAAATTACATAAAAAAAAAGCCTCCGTAGAGACTTTTTTAAGCTATTTAAGCAATATTATTAATATTCATCCTCATTCCAGAGGTAATCTTCTTCCGTTGGGTAGTCGGGCCATATTTCTTCAATACTCTCGTATATTTCACCACCTTCTTCCTCCATAGATTGCAGGTTTTCTACCACTTCCAATGGAGCGCCGGTTCTAATGGCAAAGTCAATTAATTCGTCCTTGGTTGCTGGCCAGGGGGCATCACTTAAATAAGATGCCAATTCTAAGGTCCAATACATCGTAATAGTTTAATTTTAAAATTTCTGCAAAAATAATTTTTAAACGCAGACTTTCAAGTTTTTTGCCGTTTATTTCAATATTTTAGGCAAATATTTTCTTTTTAACAAATTGATAACGAATAAATAACGAATTTATTAGCTTTTTTTATCCGGAATCCATTTTATTTCACTTGCTTTCAGATCCATAGACATCTTTCTTGCCAAAACAAACAAATAGTCGGATAACCTATTCAGATAGGATAATACATTTTCATCAATTGGTTCATTTTCGTTTAAAAGGCACGCCATTCGCTCTGCCCTCCGGCATACGGTACGGGCAATATGACAGTATGACACCGAGGTATGACCCCCGGGAAGTATAAAATTTGTCATGGGAGGTAAAGCCTCGTTCATATGATCTATTTCTTTCTCCAGGAGTACGATATCAGCATCACTGATTTTTGGAATATTGAGGCGCTCCTTGCCACTTTTTAGAATTGCTTTTTCCGGATCAGTGGCCAAAATAGCACCCACGGTAAATAGTTTTTCCTGAATTTGTATGAGTAGTACTTTACATTGTTTGTCGATATTTTGATCCCGCAACAGGCCAAGCCATGAGTTTAATTCATCGATAGTTCCATAACTGTTTATGCGTATATGATGTTTGGGTACCCGGGTTCCTCCAAATAAGGCGGTCATGCCCTTGTCCCCGGTCTTAGTATATATTTTCATGTTTTTGACTGTTCTATGGTTCGTTGAACCTTTTTTTATTTATTCTGCCTCGATCCAGGGTTATGGAATTACATACGAGAGCCCCCATCAAAGTCATTAGAGTTAAACGTTATGATGTACCCTTGTTCCTGTCTTTGCGATTATACCCGTCCATAAATTTCCGTTCTTTTCGTTTTCTGGATCTTTTTTTGCTGAAAGTCGACAGCAATACAAAAATAACGGCCAAGGCACCCAGGATGTAATAGATTGTATTATCCATAAGAAGATTATATCGTCTAAAATTAAGGCATTAAATTCGAATCTTAAAATGCTGTTTTTCCTGTTCTTTTCTAAAAAATAAAGCGCCACAATAAAAGAAATCAATCGAAACGGTTACCAAGTCTTTATTTTGCAAGGTATTCCAGCGTTCATTTCGTTCCTTGCTCCCATGTATATTTTCTATCAGGACCATACTCTCATTGTGAATACGTCTCGCTAAAAGTCCCTCATTTTCTAATATCTGGGATTGGTTGGAACTGACATATAAAATATCACAGGGAGTACCTTTGAACGAAACATGCGGGAATTCTTGCAAGATCTTTTGATAGAGATTACTGTCTTCTGGTTCCAATGCAATGGTAGTTGCCCTGAAGTAGTCAATGCTTTTTAATAAGACCCCAATGGTTTTAGAAACTTTAGTAGACGATCTTATATATAAACATTTAGTGAGGTACTTATACACAAAGGGTGAATGTATCCCATATTGATTGGTAGAGGAAAACAAAAATTTGAAATATTGAAGTATCCGGTACATAATGAGCACTAAATGAACAGAACTGTAATCCCGCAAGATAAATGGAATTAATCCGCTATATGTGAGGATAATTCAAACCATCTTTCGGTCTTCGATTCAATGGAATCTACCACTTCCTTGAGGGTAATGGAAAGACCGTTTATTTCATCTCCCGTTAGGGAAGGGTCCGTAAATTTATGTTGAAGTTCATTTTTTTTATCCTCTAACTTTTTTATTTCTTTTTCGAGCTTGCTATGTTCTTTTTGCTCCGCAAACGAAAGCTTTTTGCTTTTACCGTCTTCCCGCCACGTCTTTTTTTCATTCGCTTTTTTACCTTCCTCATCCCTGGCTGCTCTCCGGTCTTCTTCCCGGCTGTCTTCATAAACCCTGAAATCCGAATAATTTCCCGGAAAGTCTTCAACAACGGCATTCCCGCGAAAGACAAAAAGGTGATCAACGATCTTATCCATAAAATACCGATCGTGCGATACTACCACCAGGCAACCCGGAAAATCGAGCAAAAAACTTTCAAGGACATTAAGGGTAACCACATCCAAATCATTGGTAGGTTCATCCAGAATTAAAAAATTGGGATTTTGAATAAGTACCGTACAGAGGTATAATCGCTTTCGTTCCCCACCGCTTAATTTTTCAACAAAATCGTATTGCTTCTTTCGGTCGAATAAAAACCGTTCCAGAAGTTGTTGGGCTGAGATCTGTCGTCCTTTTTTAAGAGGTATATAATCACCAAATTCCCGAATAACATCAATCACCTTTTGTCCGGGTTTAAGCGTTATGCCATCTTGTGTATAATACCCAAATTTGATTGTTTCCCCAACAATAATCTTCCCTGCATCCGGCGATTCCGAGCCGGTCAGAAGATTTAAGAAGGTTGTTTTTCCTGTTCCATTTTTTCCTATGATACCGATACGTTCTCCTTTTAAAAAACTGTAACTGAATTTTTCTAAAAGAGGCTTTTCCGGGTACGATTTAGACACATTGTGAAGCTCTAAAATTTTACTCCCCATGCGTTCCATATTAATCTCTAATTGAACAACATGTTCCTTTCTGCGTTGTTGTGCTTTGCTTTTAATTTCGTAAAAATCATCGATCCGCGATTTAGATTTGGTGGTTCTTGCCTTTGGCTGCCTCCGCATCCAATCCAGTTCCTTTTTAAATAGTCTTTTGGATTTATGCTGTTCAATAGATTCTCTTTCTTCACGTGCTTCTTTCTTCTCAAGATAATAGGAATAATTACCCTTGTATGCATATAATTGCTGATTATCTAGTTCCAAGATTTCATTGCATACACGCTCTAAAAAGTAACGGTCGTGTGTGACCATAAAAAGGGTTATATTTTCTTTGGAGAAATAACTTTCTAACCATTCAATCATTTCCAGGTCCAGATGATTGGTAGGTTCATCCAGGATCAGGACCTCCGGTTGGTTTAGAAGTGCGTTGGCCAGCGCAAGCCTTTTTTTTTGTCCACCGGACAAGGTGCCAACTTTGGCCTCTAGATCTTCCAGTTGCAGTTTAAACAGGATCTGTTTGTATTGAGTTTCAAAATCCCAGGCATTCAATCGTTCCATGGCTTCAAAAGCCTTCTGGTACTGCTTGTCATCCTCGGGATTTTCCAATGCATCTTCGTACTCCTTAATAACTTCCAATACTTCGTTATCGGAGGCAAATATTGTCTCTTCAACGGTCAGTTTGGGATCTAATTTCGGATCCTGTTCCAAATAGGAGATCCTGGTACCCTTGCGAAAATTCACCTGCCCACTATCCGGGTTTTCTATCCCGGAAATAATATCAAGAATAGATGTTTTTCCTGTGCCATTTTCCGCAATCAGGGCAATTTTCTGATCTTTATTAATCCCAAAAGACAGGTCAGAAAAAAGATGTCTTTCACCGTACGACTTCGATATATTTTCAACTGAAACTAAATTCATGGAGTGTAGGGGTCAATTTTTTTAAAATAATAATACAGGAATGCATACCGGACCCCGAGTGTTGCCAATACAACCACAAGCAGGGGTGAAAAATCCTGGAATTGAAATAGCCAGACCAAAGCGAGGATAAGCAGCAAACCCATCAGGGATACAAAATAGGTTGGTAACCAGATGGGCATTTTAAAGGAGCGAACCAAATAGAAGGCGGCAATAAGATTCATTGGAAATGCCCATAGTATATTGAGGTTATTGGCTGTAGCCTGATGATCCGTAGAGAACCATAGTAAAAATACAAGTAACCCAACTAATCCCGTGCCCAGGAAAAGGATAAAATCTAAAAACCTGCTTCGCGAATCGTTTTTTAAATCGATATAGGTTATGGTACTAGTAAATAAAAATAGAAGCAACAACCAGAACAGGGGGGAAGTAGTAAAATAATTACCCCGGTTTTGGGTATTATAATCAAGTATAGTTCGTTCCCGTAAAACTAAAGGATACCCATTCAGGTCACTATTTTCTAACTGCCTCAACACATAAAACGGAAGAAACATATATTGCTCGGTAGTTGCCGTTTTATCTATGACTGCTCCAAGGGCCAGATCGATGCCAAAGCTAGACCAGGTATTTACCTTGAGATTTTGATGTATCAATTCGCGAAATGTGAAAGAAGCAGCCTTATCGTATTCCTTAAAATATAATCGCTTACCTAATACTTCTTTTAGAACATCAGGCATTTTAGTGGAACAGTTTTCAAATAAAAAATCGTACTTGTAATACCTGTTTTCGGGCCGATAATTGTTCTCCAGAAATTCAAAAAGTTCATTCTTTTCTACTGGTGTAAGTTTCAATATTTGCTCTTTTACCCAGCGATTTTCCAATTGATAGGAGTATAGGAAATTTTCAAATCGTTGCTTGCTAAGTGAATATAGCAACTTGCCCCGTGCAAACTTCATATAGAAATTAGGGGTGTCAAAATCAAAAGTACCGTAATTGTATATCCAGTCTATGCCCAGGGCACTATCTTGCACCCGAAAGGCACTGTGGCCAAAAGAGGAATACAGATCCTGTCCGGCGCCGCAGGTAATTACGCTAACAATGGCTTTTTCAGACAAAGACGTTTGCTGGGAAAAGGTGCTTGTGGATAGGCATAATAGCAATAAGAAAAAATAATGCTTTAAGATCATCTTCTATGCCAATTTACTGGCTTTTTCTCTAGTGGTAACAAATATCTGAATAAATTGTCTTACAAAAGGGCTTGATTAAAAATTTGGCTATTTTTACGCTAAACATCGTAATTATGAAGCAGTATATTCCCAATGTCCTTACACTTTTAAATATATTCTGCGGTTGTCTGGCGGTTGTCTTTGCAATCTGGAACCAATGGGATCTAATGGCTTTCTTTTTTTTCATGGGTATCATATTCGATTATTTCGATGGACTCGTTGCAAGGATTTTAGATGTCCAAACCGAATTGGGAATCCAACTGGATTCTTTAGCCGATATGATCACCAGTGGACTCGTCCCTGGTATTGTCATGTTCCAACTATTAAATATGAGTCAGTCCGGGGGTTGGAATATGCTCCATATGTCAGAAATGACAGAGAGTATGAACTGGATTTCGGCAGAAGGAATATTTCCCTTTTTAGGCTTTTTAATCACGCTTGCTTCTGGCTACCGACTGGCTCGTTTCAACATTGACGAAAACCAGGTGACTTCCTTTATCGGACTGCCAACTCCGGCTAATGCGCTCCTTATCATATCTTTTCCTTTGATCCTGATGTATCAAGGTAATGATCAACTGAATATGATCATCCTGAATCCATGGTTTTTAGTAGGGGTGGTATTGATCAGCAGTTTTTTGCTCAATGCACCCATTGAACTTTTTGCCTTGAAGTTCAAGAATTGGAGCTTTAAGGACAATGCACTTCGTTATATATTTGTACTGGTAAGTCTGGTTCTTATTGGGACAATGAAATTTTTAGCCATCCCCGCAATTGTCCTGTTTTATATTATCAGTTCTTTATTAAGCAATTTTGGCACCTCCAAAACCGAATAAAAAAACCAGGAAATAAATAATTAAGGGATTGTGATTGGAAATTTGATAACCGCCAACAATTAGAATTCGAGTTTCTTCTTACGAAGTTCAAAATTTTGCCCCAGGTATACTTTGCGGACCATTTCATCTTCTGCCAGGTCTTCGGGCGTACCAGATTTAAGGATGCCCCCTTCGAACATCAGGTAAGAACGTTCTGTAATTGCCAGGGTCTCCTGAACGTTGTGATCTGTTATTAAAATACCAATATTCTTATCTTTCAATTGGGCAACAATGCGTTGGATGTCTTCTACGGCAACAGGGTCTACACCCGCAAAGGGTTCGTCTAGCAGAATAAATTTTGGGTCGGTAGCCAGTGCTCTGGCAATTTCTGTTCTTCTCCTTTCACCACCGGAAAGAAGGTCGCCCCGGTTCTTTCGGATATGGCTGAGTCCAAACTCTTCGA
>Ga0316201_10002281_pt1 | contig 13573 bp, 8 predicted proteins | sample CS6wburrow_MG_FD_204516 | JGI IMG/M metagenome (GOLD analysis project Ga0316201, IMG submission 204516) | Coastal sediment microbial communities from Delaware Bay, Delaware, United States - CS-6 worm burrow | ecosystem: Environmental > Aquatic > Marine > Coastal > Sediment | place: USA: Delaware... | reverse complement strand
GTTGAAAGTCATATCAACGATGCCGTGACACAAGGCGCTAAACTGATCTGTGGAGGGCAACGCCATGCACTAGGCGGCACCTTTTTTGAACCCACTATTCTCACCGATGTCACACCCAATATGCGGATAGCGAATGAAGAAACCTTTGGCCCAGTAGCCCCCCTGTTTCGATTTAAAACCGAACAAGAAGCCATTGCATTAGCCAATGACACCCCTTTTGGACTCGCCGCCTATTTTTACAGCCGTGATCTAGGCCGAGCTTGGCGCGTAGCAGAAGCCTTAGAATATGGCATGGTAGGCATCAACGAAGGGATCATTTCCACAGAAGTCGCACCATTTGGCGGCGTAAAAGAATCAGGCATCGGACGAGAAGGTTCAAAATACGGCATAGAAGATTATTTGGAAATCAAATATGTGTGTATGGGGGGATTATAAAAATTTGGTGTTCTGTAGGGATTTAAGGATCAAATGGGGGCGCATTTCTAAAAAAAGGGTCATAATCAATCTCAATTGAGTTAGACTCACTTAATCACAATGCCGCTCCCATGTACACATAGCATTGTTTATCAAGATAAATCTTGAACGGAAATCAAATCTTGAAAGCCCGATTTTCGTTAAAAATTTATTTTGCTTCTTGTAGCCCACCATTAAAAATACCATTAAAACAACAATGTCAAATGAGCCAATGCTAATAGACGAAGTGCTTATAATTCATGACATTTCGATCCCAAGTTTTTTCAAAAAACTTGAGATCGAACACATCATTATTGAAATGTGAACATTCTCAAGTTAAAAATCAAGCCATAAAACCATTTATAAACAGTTATCGCCTATAAAAAATTCACCGCAGGCTGCCTCATAAAAAACCTGAGCAAATTTTAATGATTATTAATTGAATTATTAATTAACCTATGCTATATCTTCATTCAAATAATATTAATAATTCACAATTAAAAAGGTACCCTTCAAACTTAATCTCTCACCTAAAAAGGGCAATTAATTTAATTTTTATTTTATTAATCAATGATTTAATTCTGTTTTCATTTCACCATTTGATGAGTTAAAATAAACGGAATTGTTCAAAATTTGAGAACTAATTCAATGTATTAAGTAAAATAGTCAACTTTTTAATTGCCATTTTTAGGTGTCTAATAAAAACGGCGTTATTTCTTCGATAGACATCAACTATAACCCGGCACTTGGAACAGGACAAATCCAGATACGGGATATTCACTATGTTGAATTTGAAGAAAGAACGACATGAGCCTTTTGTCAATTGCTTGATAAAAAATATCTTCAATCTGCTCGGCGATCATTTGAGCAATGGTTTGAATTGGCTAATAAAAATGGGGGCAGATAAAGTCTGATGATTGAACAACAAATCATTTTAGGAGAGGCCATTGCTGAAATGCGAAAGCTCGACTCTGAAGCTTTTGAACTGATCATTGCCGATCCCCCTTATAATTTAGGAAAGGACTATGGAAACAATCATGATATTAAAGGCTTTGAAGAATATTTAGCCTTTTCAAAAGAGTGGATTAAACAAGCCCATAGACTTCTCAAACCCAATGGCACGATTTATGTTTTTATGGGATTTCGGTTTATTTCCTATCTTTACGATCTCTTAGACAGAGAGTTTGAGATGTGCTTCAATAGCTGGATAGTCTGGCACTATACGCAAGGGATAGGCAAAACGAAGGGTTTCTCGCCTCGTCATGACGATATTCTCATGTTCACGAAAACAAAAGAGTTTATTTTTAATTTGGATGAGATTCGCGTACCCCAAAAATATTACCGTGAGCGTAACAACATGCGGGGAGCAAACCCAGGTGATGTTTGGACATTTTCGCATGTTCACTACTGTCATGAGAATCGGCAAAATCACCCCACTCAAAAACCGGAAGGGTTAATAGAGCGAATGATCTTAGCTTCAAGCCATGAAGGATCGCAACTTCTCGATCCCTTTCTAGGCAGTGGCACCACACTCAGAGTCTGTCAACAACTTAATCGAGCTGGTATCGGGATTGAATTGAACCCTGACTACGTCAAAATGTCGCAAGAACGGTTGCAGAAAAAGTTTGCAGAATTCGATAGTGTTGACCCCAGAATGGAACGTGTCCCACTTGATTTGCGTGATGAGTCTATCAGAAAAAAATATATTGAAAATCATAAACATTGGTTCTTGCACCACCATGAGAACGCCCTGAGCGATTTTGAGAAATCCGTTGAATCTCTTTATCCAAATAAACCGAAAAAGCCTACACAAATGACATTGCTTGAACAACAATATAAAGCTTAATAGTGCATTCCGGCACCGCTGAGCTTCTTTCTCGTTCACAATGTCCATGTTTGTTGGAAATCCATACCGTGACGCGCCAGCGTCACAGCTTATAAACAACCCTAAAAAGGAAGTCTATTTGAAAATGAAAAAACAACTGGCTACCTCATTATTAGGCTTATCCCTATCCCTCAAAAGGGTGTTACCTTGATTTGATGTAGGCGTAAAATAAATAACATAATGTTTTTAAAGGATATTTATTCTTTAAAATGTGAACGAAGTCGTTTTGGGGATCGAAGAGGGTACCAAAAATTAAACACCAACTTCAGCCACTTATTTATTTTTCCATGAGGTTATGAATACGTTAATAATTAATAAAAACAATTAGTTAATCAATGAACGATTAATCAATCAAATTCAGCATTTTTGACCGAAAACACTTACATCAAATGGAGGTGGCACTCCCCTCAAAAAGCATCACAACCAAGGAAACAATGATGAGTGAGATTACTCTTTTGAACTTCATAAAACCCCCTTAGTTTTCAGAATGTTTTTTCTTATTAAACTTGAGTAAGGGATATCCAAGAAATAAATTGTCCCAAAAACTATGGTGTTTGAATAAGAATTGACGCAAATTAACGGAATAAAATGGGTTGATATACAAGAGATTAATCCTGAAAATCCTTAAATCTTGAAAATCCTGATTCAAACAGATTGGGATGATTATTTTTTGGGAAGTCCCTAATTGAAAATAAACTAAATATTGGAGAAATTTATGCGTACTTTTGTTATCCCATTAATCGCGACATTATTGTTGTTGACAGCATGTCAGGAACAGCAACCCACTGAAAATATGCCAGAGGCGAAGCATGACACCGCCACAGAACATAGCCACGCCGAAGCAAGTGAAAGTCTGGCCGACGCGAAGGACGACACTGCCCTAGAACATGCCAAGAAACATTTGGACACCCAATACGTGTGTCCGATGCACCCAGAAATTGTATCTGATGAAGCGGGCAGTTGTTCGATTTGCGGCATGTTTTTGGTGGAAAAGGATAAGGAAGAAATCAAAGAGTAATGGCAAGCTCGACAAGGATTGTAGATAAAACTCGATGTTCAAATGCGAAGATAGAACACTGATTAAACGGATGAACAGGATTTTTTGACTACCAGGGGGCGATAACAAAGGTTCGCCCCTACATCGTCCGTAGGGGCAGCCCGATCGTGTTCGCCCTTTTGCAAATAATTGTCTGAAAAGCTATTTCATATCACCCACATTGTATCACTACCCCCCAACTCATCATGCGTATTATTATTTTCTTACTCACGGCCATATTACTATTAACAGCTTGTAAAAACGCTGATGTGCCTAGTGAAAATATGGCAGAAGCGAAAGACGGCACAGCCCTAGAACATGCCAAAAAACATCTCAACCCCAAATATATTTGCCCGATGCACCCACAAATTATACGTGATGAGCCGGGTAGATGCCCGATTTGTGGTATGAATTTAGTGGCGAAGGAAGTTAAACCGCAGTCACAGAAAACGGCTTTAAAACCAGAAACCCATCAATCTTCAAGCCACCAACCGGATAAACACCCTACTGTCACCATTCGTCCTGAAATTATCCAAAAAATGGGGGTAAGAACCACAAGCGTCGAAAAGGGAAACATGCAGAAGTACATCAAAACGGTGGGTTATGTCGCTTATAACGAAGACAAGTTAGTACATATTCATCCCCGTTCGAGTGGCTGGGTAGAAAAACTCCATGTCCGACGTGAAGGCGATATCGTCAAGCAGGATCAATTTTTATTAGAAATGTACTCCCATGAAGTATTAGAAGCCCAACAAGATTTTCTGGTTGCCCTCCGTACCAAAAATCAGGGTACCAGCCTCAATCGCCAGCAATATAAAGAGGCTATACGCAACCGTTTACGTTTGTTAGGTGTTCCAGATAGTACTATTAGACAAATTGAGCGTCAAAACCAGTCCATCAACAACGTGCCTATCTTTTCGCCGCAATCAGGTACGGTTACTCATTTAAATATTCGTGAAGGTATGTATGTCACGCCTAGCCTGGAAATGTTCACTATCGTTGAACTATCAAATATTTGGGTCATGGTTGAAGTTTTTGAACACCAATTAGATTGGGTGTCGAAAGGATTGAAAGCCGAAATCAGAGTACCAGCTTTGCCAGGGCGCGTCTGGAAAGGCAAGGTAGATTATGTTTATCCCGAACTGGAACTCAAAACACGTACATTAAAAGTGAGACTTCATTTTGATAATCCCAAAGGGGAATTAAAACTCAATATGTTTGCCCAAGCCGTGATTCACGGCAAACCCAATAAAAATGTCCTTAAAATCCCACAGGCAGCCTTAATTGTCACAGGTGAACGTGAAAGTGTGATTAAAGCCTTAGGTGATGGCCGCTTTAAACCAGTCGATGTCAAAACCGGGATGCGTAGTCAAGGCGAAGTCGAGATATTATCTGGCCTTAAAAAAGGTGAACGCATTGTCTTGTCAGGACAATTTTTGATTGATTCCGAAGCCAATTTACAGGCCAGTTTTTTGCGGTTTAGTGAGGTAGGACAACAACCTCCTCAAACACACCCACATTAATTGTTCATTGTTCATCAAGATAAATATTGAAGGCCCGATTTTCAAACCCAAATTTATTTTGCTTTGGCCCGATTTTCGTCCAAATTTATTTAAATATTGATAGTGATGCAAAGTGGGTGATATGATAGAACATTGATTCGACTTATTCTCATGATGCCATGCTAATTTTTTTCTGATTATAAGAATTGAATTGCAATCCGACTAAACAAACTCAATTTTAGAATTACCCTCCCCAAAATTTGACAGCAACAACGAATCACACCGCCAACTCGCTGAATGGGGCAAACAATGTGCGGTAAAAGCCAAAAATGTCGTCGGCGATGATAAAGACTTAGACTTAACAAACCATCAAGTTGGACGCTTACAGAGAAGGGTAGGGCAAGCTTTGAGTGTAAAAAGAAATTGTTGGTAAAAAAATTTCGCACAGTGTTTATTAATCATTCATGAACCGGTGGCAAACCTCAAGATTAGTATTATCATGATACTAACTCAAAATAAACGAGTATAACATTATGCAAACGCTAACTAAACTGTTTGAAAACAACAAAACTTGGGTGAAAGAAATCACCGAGAAAACCCCCGATTTTTTCAAACAACTCTCTGAAAAACAATCACCCGAATATTTATGGATCGGGTGTTCTGATAGTCGTGTTCCAGCCAATCAAATCGTTGATTTGCTGCCTGGCGAAATCTTCGTCCATCGAAACATAGCCAATCTGGTTGTACATACGGATTTTAATTGTTTATCTGTCATACAATATGCTGTTGATGTGTTGAAGGTTCGGCATATTATTGTTTGTGGGCATTATGGCTGTGGCGGCATTAAAGCGGCATTGGATGGAAAAGAGCATGGTTTAATTGATAATTGGCTTCGGCATATCAAGGATATTTATCGTTTTTATCAGCAAGAGATTGAGGCTTTACCAGATGACGAAGAAAAGTGTCGTTTACTGTCTGAAAAAAATGTCCTTGAACAAGTGGCTAATGTCTGTCATACCACAATCGTTCAAAAAGCTTGGCAAGCCGGTCAGGAATTGACGGTTCATGGTTGGATATACAGCATCGATGATGGACTGCTAAAAGACTTGGATGCCTGCATCAGTGGATTAGAACAAATTCAGTCGATACATCATTTGAATACCTGATAAATAGGTAGTCCCTACGAACGGATGTGGATGAGCTTATGAACCAAACATAAAACAATTTCTATAGATGTTCATAAATTTGAGCGTTTGAAAAGAATTATCTGAAAAGCTCTATAGCAACATTGTTTTGTAGGGACTACCAAGAGCATTAAATCATGAAAAAACAACCTAAGCTTTTGCAGAAAAACAAACTCCTACGCTCTTCTATCATAACTCTTGTTGGATTGGCAATATTGGTGACGGTTATTTATTGGATTGCCCCTTTCCTTGAGGAAATCCAAAGCTTGGGCCTATCACTAGAGTTTACCCCATTTTTCTTTTCCATCTACCCTTTTTTCCTTTCCATATATAAATGCTATGTACTTGTTCTTATTGCTAATTTATTTTTGTGTATTGATATTTGGCGAAGGAAAATTCATACCCAAGAATACTTGAAACAGGCTTTTATTCTTCTTCAAGTAATCCGATTTTTAGAATATGCTATGTGGTTATTATTTTTATATATTTATGTAGAAATAATATTTCCATTTGGGGGCGGTAATATATAGGGAAAACAAATAAACTGAAGCAAAATTTATTTTGGATAATTTATTTTGGATAAAATAAAGATTAAAAATCCGTATCATCTGCCTAATCTGTTTAATCCGTGCTCCTAAGCTTAGGGAATATTACTATGCTAACCAATTTAATCCACTGGTCCATCCACAACCGCTTTCTAGTCCTGGTCACCACCGTCATTATCAGCGGTTGGGGCTGGGTTTCTTTACAACAAACCCCCTTAGATGCGATTCCCGATCTGTCCGATGTGCAAGTCATTATCAAAACGACTTACCCTGGACAATCGCCTCGTGTCGTCGAAGATCAAGTCACTTATCCCATTACCACAACCATGTTGTCGGTGCCAGGGGCACAAGTGGTGCGCGGCTATTCATTCTTTGGCGATTCTTATGTTTATGTGATTTTCAAAGACGGCACCGACATGTACTGGGCGCGTTCCAGAGTGTTGGAATATCTTAATCAAGCTGCGTCTCGTCTACCGCTTGGCATACAACCGCGTTTAGGTCCCGATGCGACGGGTGTCGGTTGGGTTTATTCCTACGCTTTAGTTGATCGCACCGGTCAACATGATTTATCCCAATTACGTAGTCTGCAAGATTGGTTCTTAAAGTTTGAATTGCAAACCGTTCCAGGCGTAGCCGAAGTGGCCACCGTCGGTGGCATGGTAAAACAATATCAAGTGGTTGTCGATCCTGAAAGATTACGGGCCTTTAATATTCCCTTATCACGAGTCAGCCTAGCCATTAAAAACGCGAATCAAGAAGTCGGGGGTTCTGTCATTGAATTGGCTGAAGCCGAATATATGATTCGCACCAGAGGTTATTTATCTTCTATTGAAGATATTGAAACCATTCCAGTTGCCGTGAGTGAAACCGGCACGCCTTTATTAATTCGTGATATAGCCACAGTGCAAATCGGCCCAGAAATGCGTCGCGTGGTAGCCGATTTAGATGGTGAAGGCGAAATCACTGGCGGTATTATCGTCATGCGCTATGGCGAAAACGCTTTAACCACCATTGCTGCCGTGAAAAAGAAATTAACAGAACTGAAAACGGGATTACCAAAAGGCGTGGAAATTATAGAAACGTATGATCGATCCGCTTTAATCGAACGCGCTGTCAATAATCTGCAAGAAAAACTGATTGAAGAATTTATTGTGGTTGCATTGGTATGCTTGGTGTTTTTATTTCACTTGCGTTCCGCCCTGGTAGCGATTGTCACTTTACCCGTCGGCATTTTGATTTCTTTTATCATTATGCAGCAACAAGGCATTAACGCCAATATCATGTCTTTAGGCGGTATTGCAATCGCGATTGGCGCGATGGTGGATGCCGCAATTGTCATGATTGAAAATGCCCATAAACATTTAGAACGCTGGCGACATACTCATCCTCAACAAAAAATATCTTCGGAAGAACATTGGCAATTGATAACCCAAGCGGCGAGTGAAGTCGGGCCAGCCCTATTTTTTTCTTTATTAATCATAACCTTAAGTTTTATTCCGGTATTTACATTAGAAGCCCAAGAAGGCCGTTTATTTGCCCCCTTAGCCTTTACCAAAACTTACGCGATGGCAGCCGCGGCCGGATTGTCGGTGACATTAGTACCCGTATTAATGGGCTACTTTATTCGCGGCTGGATTCCCAGTGAAAAAACCAATCCTATCAGTTGGTTACTGATTGTGATCTATCGCCCGTTACTCCGAATTGTCCTATTGTTACCCCGTACCACCTTATTCTTCGCTTTATTAGTGGTGTTGACGGTGACTATCCCATTATTTGGTATCGCCAGTTTACTCACACCCTTAATCTGGCCTTTACACATAGCGGGGCAAGTGACAACAGACTATCCCAATATCGAAAAACACCGCGTAGCCCTGTTAGCCCAAGTGGAACAATGGCAAACCGATTTACCGAAACAGTGGCGACAAAACTTTGCCGATCAGCCTTGGTTAGCCAAAATGGCGAATGGCTTAGGTTCTGAATTTATGCCAGAACTGTACGAAGGCGATTTATTGTACATGCCCACCACTTTACCGGGCCTATCCATTGGCAAAGCCCAAGAATTATTACAACAAACGGATAGATTGATTGCCACACTGCCAGAAGTCAAAAGCGTATTTGGCAAAATTGGCCGCGCCGACACCGCCACGGATCCCGCCCCGCTCACCATGATTGAAACCGTTATCCAATTAAAACCGGAAACAGAATGGCGCGAAGGCATGACGGTAGAAAAACTCATTGAAGAACTGGATCACCTGGTTGATTTTCCCGGTGTAACTAACGCTTGGGTAATGCCCATCAAAACGCGCATAGACATGTTAGCCACCGGCATCAAAACGCCAGTGGGTATCAAAGTCGCAGGGCCAGATTTGAAAGTGATTGAAGACATCGGCCGCCAGATTGAAACAGCGATAATGCAAGTAGAAGGCACAACTTCAGCCTATTCGGAACGAGTAGCAGGAGGCCGCTACGTCGAAATCATCCCAGATCGCATCAAAGCCGCCCGTTTAGGCCTCAATATTGCCGACATCAACGCCGTCATCAGCGCCGCCGTGGGCGGCATGAATATCACCGAAACCATAGAAGGCTTAGAACGTTACCCAGTCAACCTCCGTTTTCCCAGAGAAATCCGTGATGACTTAGAAAATTTAAAAGCATTACTGCTAGTCACGCCCACAGGAGCCCAAATTGCCTTAGCCCAAATCGCCGAAATTAAAATCGTCGATGGGCCGCCCATGCTCAAAAGCGAAAACGCCCGATTAAATGGTTGGACATTTGTAGACATTCGCGGTGTGGATGTCGGAACCTACGTGCAAAAAGCCCAACAAGTCGTGCGTACACAAGTCAAACTCCCCCCCGGCTATTCCATCATATTCTCTGGACAATACGAATACATGCTTCGCGCCAAAGAGAAATTAACGCAAGTCGTCCCTTTAACCCTCTTCATCATTTTGCTACTCCTGTACTTAACCTTTGGCAACATGAGCGAAGCGTTAATCGTCATGGCCAGTTTACCCTTTGCCTTAGTCGGCGGCTTTTGGCTAATCTTCCTCTTAGGCTACAACCTATCTGTAGCCGTCGGCGTAGGTTTTATTGCCCTAGCCGGTGTTGCCGCAGAATTTGGAGTCATCATGCTGGTTTATTTAGACAACACGATTCGGGAATACCAAACCAGTAACCGCTTGAATAATTACAAAAATGTCAAAGCCGCCATCATGGAAGGCGCAGTATTACGAGTTCGCCCGAAAGCCATGACAGTTGCCGTCATCATCGCCGGCTTATTGCCGATTATGCTTGGACACGGTACCGGTTCAGAAGTCATGCAACGGATTGCCGCACCGATGGTAGGCGGGATGATTACGGCACCCTTGTTGTCATTGTTTGTCGTGCCAGCGGTTTATTTGTTATGGAAAGGGCGGGAGTTTAAATAAGTTACCGAACATATAAGTAGAGACGCACGGCCGTGCGTCTCTACTTGGCTTGGGGTTGCATGTATTAGCGGGATTATTTCGGGTAGCCTCACACCATTGTCAAATTATTGTCTCAACGTAATCGTTGAATCTGCTTGATGAATTTGAAACCCGTGATGTGATTGTTGTCAATAGGGAAAATGGGCAATCGGTTTTTCGCCATCTTGAGGAAGACAACTTAAACAAATTAAGACAAGAATGTCCGCATTTTGAACAATGGGTATCTCGCTTAGAAAATATTGTGTCGTGATTGAGTGTAAGAGCAGCAATGATGTTAGTCACAATACCACATAAACTTAAACGTGATATTCTCTCCACTTTCAAAATCACGGCAAATGGATTAATGTCCAATTGAGTTGGAGTTCGGATATGTTTGTTTCGATGTAGCACATCAAGGAAAAAAAAGCGCCAAGTCTTATGACAAAGGGCTTTTTTCAGTTAACGACTTATTATGGCACACTTAAGACTGCCATTGTCTTGAACGAGAACTATGGTTGACAATTAAAAGAAAAGGAATTCATCATATTGCTTACTTTCTTAAGTTCACTTCTATTATTAGGCAACTTCCTGTTTCTCAAGTTCTTGTTCTCAAAACACGCATCTTGTAGGCGCTTAGGAAGAGTGCTTATATTTTTCGCTTCCTCTTGCCATCCTTGATATTTTTGGCGACATAATTTTTTTTTGTTCTTAACGCATTCATTAAATATTGCATACTTAGCAGTGGTTGTCACCCCTCTAGCAGAAATACCAATAATATTTATAAGCAGACTATCACTTTCTAGGGCTTGATCAGCAATGCCATCTATCCAACCTATAAAAGAATCTCTTAACGCGTTATCTATCGAATATTGTTGTTGCAGTGCCAAAGAGACACTACCACTACATGCTGCTCCTCTAAAAGGAAGAGGAATTTCTTTAGCTTCCATGCTACAAAACTCAGCACCAACTGCTGAAACACCACAAATTAATTTAGCAACGCCTTCTTCTTCATCAGGGGAACAAGCATCCTCTGGTTTTGTGGGTGCTTTCAAAGTGAGAAGGGGGCAATTTTGCGTGTTGTCAACATAATTATGTTGATGAAATAAACGTTCATTTTCTTCTAAACGTGTTTCATCAGCACTAATTTCGTTTTTCAAGGTGTTATATCTTGACCAAAGCGTATTTATAAAACCAGATTTTCCTTGCGAGTTGTTTAACGTTTTTCCATCCTTATCCGCTACGTAAAGGCATTCGTTAGCCTGTTGAGATGATTTGGGTAAATGGAAGACAATATGACTACTATGTGAATCATCAGCTTCCGTAACCAAGCCACTCGAACTCATTAATGTTAATGGTTTTGACTGCTTTTTGTCCAAATCCACATAAATAGTTTGATGGTTTCCTTTAACAGATTGAATAGTAGGCGCACAGCCCAGCATCGTTATAGAAAATATAACAACAAGAAAAAAGAAGATTATCTTTTTCATTCATGTCTCCTCATTTGATCTAGCCTACATTCGCTATAATATTTTTCGTTTGGCTTAAAGACAAAAAAGGCTCGTAGCTTGTAGGTATTATCGCTTTTGGGATTGAACTTATGCATTGTCGAAAAATAACTTCACACACACATAAAAAGCGTCATGACAATTTCAACGATATCAATGATGAATTCTTATATTGACAACGTTTTAGGTTGTTTAATTAAAGTGGTACACACCCGCGGTTCACAGAACAGGCTGTCATAAGTAACTGATAACAGCCTTTGAAGTGTGCCACCGAGAGTGTTTGCTTAAGTATTTGATTTTATGAGTTTGTGTTAGTTTTTTAGTAAAGGCGTGAAGTGGGGAAACACCACAGTTCCCTTTAGCCAAAAAAGGGAGCGCGTATTATGACAGCTAAAAAAGAAAAGGACAATAGGCCGAGACCGATAGGCAATAAAACCGACATTCAGCACATTTTTATAAGTCTCTGAAATTAAATAAAAATAAAATTGATGACAACAATGAACTCACATTTAGACTCATTTAAAATCAATAATTTACAATTAATGTGTGTTGAGATAAAAAACAGTTATCGTTATTAATTACAAATTACAAATTACAAATTATCAATAGATTATTTTTGTTTCACGTAAAACGGCATTGGGTTAAGGAGTTGTTATATATATAACATCACAGTGAGATCGTTTATGTCTTAATTATGTGCTTGTTGTAAAGTGTGAAGTTATTTATTGAGAACATCTAATTGCTACATTTGATTAAACATAAAGCATCCAAAATAGCCTACGTTGAAATGGTAATTATGTAATTGATTATTCACTATGCGTCATTTTTATCGTTTTAATGCTGAGACACAATGCGTTTTAATATGTTTATTTGAGGCGGTTAAAAATTTTATTAAAAACGTGCGACAGGAAAATATTTGATTAACGTTTAAGCAGATAACAAAGCGTTGCTTGGTTGAACTTTTGAGTTAAAGGGTCAATTATTTAATTAAATGATTAAAAATTTGAGTAATAACAAGCATTTAATAGACTGATGCGATGTTGTTAAAATTTTTTTCATCATCAGCGACAGAAAAATATTTGACTCACGTTTAACCTGATAACAACGCATTACGCAACTCACTTAATTGAATTTTTCACTGAGGATTAGAATCATGAAAACGATTGTCACACTCTCAACTGCCATTGCACTCAGTCTTGCCGCTAACGTCACACTTGCTAAGGGCTGTGGTTTCGGATTTGGAGCAGGATATGCTAGTGATACCGACAGACAAGAAGCTCGGATAGATAGATTGATGACGCGGTTTGACATTGATCAAGATGGACAGATCACGTTAGGCGAAGTACAATCTCAGCGTGTTGCTCACTTTCAGGAAATGGATGCCGATCAGAATAAGTTGGTGAGCCAAGAGGAATTTGAAGCCTACACAACCCAGAAACGGGAAGAGAGAAGGCAGCAGCGTTTAGATGAGGCCTTTAATGCGGCAGATACTGATGGGGATGGTGTCTTGAGTCAGGCTGAATTTGTCGCAGCCGCGCCCAAAAAGCCTCAGCCTCCACAATCCGATTCTGCTGAACAGAATGATCAAGATGCCGTGGCAGAAACCAGACGCGGTAAACGGCCAGCTAGAGGTCAGGGTATGGGCGCTGGACGGCAAGGTGGTATGATGGGTGCCAGAGGGCAAGGCGGTATGAATGCTGGACGGCAGGGTAAGGGCAAGGGAAATCATTTTAATCGCCTTGATAATAACCAAGATGGGCAAATTTCCCTTGATGAATTGACTGCGAATATACCCTTGTTTGATAAATTCGATGCCAATAATGATGGTGTCATCACGAAGGAAGAGTTAAGTCAACAACCCACTCGCCGCCGTTATTAGGCCTAGAGGCTAAACAGCAACGTGGCAATGGGTGATTGCAGAGGATAACTGAGTGATAAACACATCGGATGAAAGGCTTATGCAGCAAATCAGTTCCGGCGATCATCAAGCCTTTGCCACGTTAGTCGATAGACATCT
>Ga0316201_10002280_pt1 | contig 13574 bp, 16 predicted proteins | sample CS6wburrow_MG_FD_204516 | JGI IMG/M metagenome (GOLD analysis project Ga0316201, IMG submission 204516) | Coastal sediment microbial communities from Delaware Bay, Delaware, United States - CS-6 worm burrow | ecosystem: Environmental > Aquatic > Marine > Coastal > Sediment | place: USA... | reverse complement strand
AGCCATGCGACGTGCGGCCTCCTCAGCGCCCTATGATTTCATCGAGATCCTGACAAATACCGAGACCTATGGCGGAGGCGGCATCTATGGCCTGTTCAGTACGGCTGCTGCGAATAGTGAATGGGCGCCCTACCTGTTCGTGCACGAATTTGGCCATCATTTCGCCGGTCTCGCGGATGAGTACTACACAAGCTCCGTTGCGTACGAGGCACCGGACGTCGTTTCAGAGCCCTATGAACCGAATGTTACGGCGCTTCTCGACCCGGACAACCTGAAATGGAAACACTTTGTGAAGCCTGGCACCCCACTGCCGACTTCGTGGCCAAAGGCGGAATTCGAGAAGCACTCGATCGCCGTACAGAAACGGCGCAGCGAAATGCGCGCAGCGAATGTTGGTGAAGACGAGATGAACGCGCTGTTTCGTTACACGAAGCAATACGCAGAAGAGCTATTCGAAAAGTCTGGCCAGGAAGGCATAGTCGGAGCGTTCGAGGGCGGCAACTACCAGGCTGAGGGCTTTTACCGCTCAGAACAAAATTGCCTGATGTTTACGCGCTCGGAATCGTTTTGCGCCGTTTGCGCTGAGGCTATCGAGAAAGTCATCGACGAGTACACGCTGACGGAATGACCCTGTCCAAAGCGCGGATTTGACGCGCGGCTACCAGAGGTCAAGAACGTTGACAGCAATAATTGCTGCGGCGATGGAGCCATAGGTGACTATTTGCCAGACGATCTTGCGGCGTTTGTACGCCGGCTGGCGGTCACCTACCGTTGAGTTGGCCTGCCGACGGTCCTCGGCTTCGGGAAAGTCTGCTTCGCTCGCATAGTGTTCGCCGTCATCACCCTGTATCACCGCATCCAGCTGACCGGCGATCTGCAACATTTTTTTTTGCAGCGCGCGATCCGGAAAATTCGTGTAGATATTGCCGCCGGACCAGTCCAGCCAGGGCGTCGCGCCGCCATTGGTGGCCCCGAGAACCGCGAAGTAGGCGCCATTCGCCTCGTCCCGAGTAATTTCTGCATCTTCCTGAACAAGCTGCAGCCACTCCTCGGCAGAGATCTCAGAGCCCTCGTTTTCAGCCCAGAACTCCGCTCGTGTAATGTAAACCTGGTAACTCACAGGCGTTTCTTCTCAGAGTCGGCCAGCAAGCGGCAGGGCATCATTTCTTCTTCATAGCACCGGGCGCTGGCGCGCCATACTCGTCTTTGAAAGCTGCGAATACTTGCTCAACCGCCCTGGGATCCGCGATCGCATCGAAATTCTCGAGCAGAATCGTCAGCAGATAATTATTGCCGTAGTGATACTTGTCGTTCAGGGCACGAAGATTCGCGTAGGCCTTTTCCGACAGCGCGGCATTGAATCGCTTGGGTAACGGGAATCGTTTGGCTGCCATGCAAACCTCGTCTTCTAGCTGTTTATGACGTGTGTCAGGTCCTGAGCTTGTAACCAGTCTTGAATATCCAGCGAACGACGAGCAGGCAAACGACCAGGAAGGCCGCCGCCATGCCCAAACTCAGAGCGACGCTGACATCGGCATTTTCGTAGAAACTCCAGCGGAATCCGCTGATCAGGTAAACGACCGGGTTGAACAAGCTAATCGTCTGCCAGACCGGCGGCAGCATGCTGATCGAGTAGAACGTTCCGCCCAGAAACGTCAGTGGCATGATCACCAGGATCGGAACTATTGTCAGCTTCTCCCAGCCGTCCGCCCAGATGCCGAGGATGAAACCGAAGAGACAAAACGATACGCAGGTTAACAGCAGGAAGCCGACCATGATGAACGGGTGAGCGATCTCGAGATCAACGAAGAAACTCGCGGTGCCCAGGATGATGGAGCCGATGATGACCGACTTGGTCGCTGCAGCACCAACATAACCGAGGAGCACTTCGCCATAGGAAACAGGCGCCGACAGCACCTCGAATATCGTGCCGGTAAATTTCGGGAAGTAAATGGCGAAGGACGAGTTTGAAATACTCTCGGTCATCACCGACAGCATGATCAGCCCGGGTACGATGAAGGAACCGTAGCTGACGCCGTCGATCTCCGTGATGCGCGAACCGATCGCAGAGCCGAAGATCACGAAATACAACGACGTCGAGAGCACGGGTGCGACGATGCTTTGCACCACCGTGCGAAACATGCGCGCCATCTCATAACGATAAATTGCTTTAACCGCGTAGAAATTCATTATTGTCTGCGCACCAGGTCCACGAAGATATCCTCGAGCGAGCTCTGCGAGGTCTGCAGGTCGTTGAAGCGGATACCGACATCGCGCAGTTCCTGTATCAGGTCCGTGATGCCCGTGTGTTCGCCCTTGGTATCGTAGTTATAGGTCAGTGTCTGTCGGTCGTCGCCGAGTTCCAGCCTGTACTTTTCGAGCGACGATGGCACGGCACTCAGCGAGTCGTACAGATGCAGCGTGAGCTGCTTCTTACCCATCTCACGCATCAGCTTGTCTTTTTCTTCGACAAGAATAATTTCGCCGTTATTGATAACGCCGACACGGTCCGCGAGCTGCTCCGCTTCTTCGATGTAGTGCGTCGTCAGTATGACCGTCACGCCCTCCTCACGCAGCGAGTCCACGACGTTCCACATGTCCTGACGCAGTTCAACGTCGACGCCCGCGGTCGGCTCGTCGAGAAACAGGATTTCCGGCTCATGGGCCAACGCCTTGGCGATCAGGCAGCGGCGCTTCATACCGCCTGACAGCGCCATGCCAATGGTGTCCTTCTTGTCCCACAGCGACAGCGACTTAAGCACTTTCTCAACATGCTTCGGGCTCGCGGGCTTGCCAAAAAGGCCACGGCTGAAGCTACAAGTGTTTGCAACTGTCTCGAAACTCTCAGCGGGCAGCTCCTGGGGTACGAGGCCGATCTTCGCTCGTGCCAGGCGAAAGTCGTTGACGATATCGTGGCCGTCAACCAGCACCGTGCCACCCGTCTTGTTGACGATGCCGCATACAATATTGATCAACGTAGTCTTACCCGCACCGTTCGGACCGAGCAACGCGAAAATCTCACCACGTTTGATCGAGAGACTGACGCTCTTCAGCGCCTGGAAGCCGCCGGCATAGGTCTTGTTCAGGTCTTTTATTTCGATCACGTCGGACATGCCATAATGATACGACGAAATCGTTCGGCGTTTTGTTTCTTTATTGTGCCGGTGCCGTGCCCGATCGGGCCCTGCTACGAAGCAGGCTCGGAAGCAATACAGCGCTGAGCAACAGAAACAGGCACTGCAGCTGCGTGACTGTCAGGTTACCGAGCACGATGTAGCCGTCCGCCCTTAAGAACTCGACGAAGAACCGCACAATGGCGTAGCAGCAAATAGTCAGTACCGTGAGCAAGCCGCAAGGCAGGTTTCGCCATGGCACGCGAGCGAGGACAAGCAAGAGCAACAGCAGCAGTGCGCCTTCGTACAGCTGCACGGGATAGACCGGCAAGGACGTCAGCGCGGTTGGCTCGATCAGACCCATGGCCAGGTGTTGCTCGTAGGGCAAGCTGCCCGGCGGGTACTGCACTCCACCACTCACACCACTCAGAAACGGCAGCGTCTGGACCTGTGAGGCGAAGCTCGTCGTATGCTCATTGGACACAAGGTCACCCCAGCAGCAGCCGGCAAGAAAACAGCCAACACGGTGGATCATGAGTCCCGCAATCGTCGGCAAGGCGAACACGTCGAGCAGGCGACGAAATGGCAGCTTGCCCAGGCGGCTGTAGACAAAGACCGCCACCGTGCTGGTCGCCAGCATGGCGAACAGCCTTATACGCGTGCCCGACTGCATCATGTCGCCGGCGATCATCTGGTCCATCGGCATCAGCCGTGAAAGAACCGCACCCCCGGCGATGCCGACGATGATGGAGATGGGCATCAACAGGTCAATGTGCGAGACATCCAGGTTGACGGCAAGCGCATTGCGTCGCGCTAGCCACCATGCAGTAACTATCGCCGCAAGGAACATCAAACCGAAAGGCGTTATCCAGTTTACGAAGTCGAAGTTGGAATACATCAGTGCATTCGCTAATCGGGGTTTGCAATGACCTCGCCCGCGAGCTCTTTAACGAAGCCACGGTGTTCGGATGGCACGCGGTTCAGGCGCAGGGGTTCATCGGAGAACAACTCTGGGTCTCGGGCGTTCTTTTTGAGCACTCTTTCGTAGGCGCGGCGAGTTTGCTTTACCTCCTCAAATCGATCGTCTTCTCCGTCAACCATGTAGAGGTCCAGCGTGTTCTCGTCTGTTTTCTGAATTCTGAACACATACCAATATTTGGGCACAAACTCTTCTTCTGCGTGCGGAAACAAGCCCTCCCAGGTCATGAACCACTCACCGCCGAGCTTTGTACGCCATGCTTTGTACAAAACCACCTCAGAAGCGGTCGCTCCTTCCTCGCCTACAGCCTCGTTCTCCAGGAGCTTGCCCAGGTCCTGAGCGTTTTCAATGTCATAGCCGCTGAAATCCGCGCTTTCGCCTTCCTCCATCCCTACCCCCGTTAGCAACCACGTGCGTTTGTCGTAGGCGTCAAATGCATAGAATGCGATCTCACTGCCATCCACCCATGACCAGACACCAGTAATGTCCGGGTCAACTCGACTGCGCTCGGGGTCACCAATGGGCACCGGCATACAGGCGAGCAGGCCAATGACGGCGGGAATGATGGCTAACATCAGAACGGCACCGGTTGCGGATCGGGCTTTTGGTTTCATGTTGCTATCTCCTGGGGCGTGATCGGAGGTTCTTGCATGATTTTTAGAATAGTTGCAGAGCTGTCAATGGGCCTGAGGACGGCGTAATGATTTCCTGATGGTGTCGGAATGCTGGTTATCGGCTTCCGGCCCTGGTCAGCTAACGCCATCCCAAGGAAAACGACTTGGCCGGTATAGGTGCCAAAACCGCATTGCGTGATTAAGATTGGCACCTGCATGGGCCGCAGCATTTCAACGCCTGACGGCGGGACCTTGCACCCGCCGGCTTACTTCGCGATGAGCTTGTCGAGTGACGGGCCAACTCGTGACATGACGTCGCCGATCATCTTCAGTTCTTCGTCGCTCATCACCGATACCATCGCTTCTATGACACGGTTTTGTCGCTCGAATGACTGACGCACAAGCCGTTCGCCGGCCTCGGTCAGGCTGAGACACTTGTTGCGCGTATCACAAGGATCGCAGTCCCTGTGCACCAGGCCACGTGCCTCCAGCTTCTTGATGAGCGCCGAGACGTTGCTCTTGACGACCAACAGGTTCTCGGCAAGCTGCTTTTGGGTTAGCCCTGGTTTCTGCAATATCGAGAGCAGAATCTCATGCTGCGCCAGGGAAAGATCCAGCTCGCCTATCGTTTGATTGAGCGCACGATGCACCTTGAGATTGGTCCTCCCCACGGTCAGCCAGACGTCAAAACCCCGTGTTTTCTCTAGCTTTTTCGCGTTACCCATAGGTTTACGATAACAGTTCACTTGTGAACCGTCTAGATGTTGGCTAGACTGCGGTTAGTTCATAGGTGAACCATTGGAAGTAAGACCATGCAAGACTACGTTATTGATTTTGAACCGCCGGGCCCGCTGGCCACTTTGCGGGAGCTACGCGCTCCGCTGGACTGGGCCTCACTCTTGTACCGTGCACCGCAGCTCGCCCTGGCACCCAAGGGTGACGGGCGGCCGGTGATGCTGATGCCGGGTTACGGAACCGACGAACGCTCAATGCGTCCGCTCGGTCACTATCTCGAGTTTCTTGGCTACGACGTGTACGACTGGGCGCAAGGTCGCAATCGTGGCGACGTAGAAAACGACATACAGCGCGTAGGCAAAAGGACGCAGGAAATTCACGATGCACGTGATAATACGCCAGTAACGCTGATTGGCTGGAGCCTTGGCGGCGTGTCCGCCAGAGAGACCGCCCGGCTGTTCGAGCCATATGTGCGCGAGGTCATTACGCTGGGCACCCCGATCATCGGCGGACCGAAGTACACATCTGTCGGTCGCCGATTCGCGGAAATGGCGAATCTCGATCTCGACGCGTTTGAAATGGAGGTGCACCGGCGCAATTCGATTGGCATCAAGCAACCGGTCACATCGATATACAGCAAGACAGACGGGGTAGTCAGCTGGCGAGCCAGCGTTGACAGCTATAATCCCCAGGCCAGGAACATCGAGGTCAAAAGCTCGCACTTCGGCCTGGGTGCGAACGGCAGAGTTTGGCGCCTGATCGCGAACCTGCTCGGCGAATCGACCACGAGCGGGAGCTAGAGGAACCGGTATGAAAGCAATCTGGAATGACACCGTGATAGCAGAATCTGACGACACCGTGGTCGTCGAAGGCAATCATTACTTTCCGCTCGAGTCCGTCGATCAGGCGGTTCTCAAAGACAGCAGCAAGACCACGTTTTGCCCCTGGAAAGGCACGGCCAGCTACTACACGCTAAACGTAGATGGGGCCGAGAATACTGACGCCGCCTGGTACTACGCCGAACCCAAAGATGCGGCCAGGCAGATTGCCGGGCGCGTTGCCTTCTGGCGCGGGGTACAGGTCAAAGAGTAGGCGTTTTCCTGTAAACTGGCGGTTTCCGGTGCAATACCACGCGCTGACGGCGACGACGGCCGTACAACAGTTTGGAGAACGTCATGAAAGGACCGAGAAGCCTTCTGCTAGTGCTGAGCGCGGCAGCCCTGCTAACAGCCTGTAGCAAGCAAGCCCCAACAACGGAAACTGCTGAAGCACCACCCGCGGAAGTCCCGACCTACAGCGCCGCCCAGTTTTTTCAGACAACCAGCTACGGGCTGGTAACCTCCGGCGGCAAAGCTTTTTCGCACGACGGCGAATCCGTACTTGTGAACTCGGACAAGAGCGGCGTCTTTAACGCCTATGCTCTGCCGGTGTCTGGTGGCGATCCCGTCCAGCTCACCGACTCGACCGACAATGCAATCTTCGGCGTCAGCTGGTTTCCCAAAGACAATCGCATTCTTTACACCTACGACAGCGGCGGCAACGAACTTAACCACACCGTTGTACGCGAACTGGATGGTAGCTACCGCGACCTGACGCCAGGTGACGATCTGAAAGCTGCCTTTCTCGGTTGGAGCGACGATGGTGAGTCGTTCTACCTGGTAACAACGGAAAGAAATCAGCGCAGTTTTGATGTGTATCGCTACGCAACAGACGATTACGAGCGGGAACTGATCTTCGAAAACCCGGGCTTGAGTATCAGTGCGATTAGCGGCGACGGACGCTGGCTTGCAGTCGATAAGCCGCGCACAAGTGCAGACTCCGACATTTACATTGTTGATCTTTTGTCAGACAAAAAAGAGCCCGTCCTGATTACAGAACATGAGGGCAACATTGCCTACAGTTCGATGGGCTTTTCGCCTGACAATGCTCGCCTCGTGTATTCGACGAACGAATTCGGCGAGTTCAGCCAGGCGTGGCAACACGACCTCGAGACGGGAGAGAAATCGCTGCTTGTTGAGGCCGACTGGGATGTCTGGTACGTGAGCTATTCCCCGGGTGGTCGCTATCGCGTCTCTGGCGTCAACGCTGATGCCAGCACCCAGGTCACGCTGACTGACCTGTCAACCGGGAAAGACTTCGAGCTGCCGGGCTTGCCCGCCGGCGACCTGGGCAACATCCGGTTCACGGCCGACGAGTCGATGGTCGCGCTCATCGTTAACGCCGATAACTCGCCGTCCAACATACACGTTGTGGACCTCGAGGCCGGCAGCAGCCAGCAGCTCACCGAAGCGCTGAACCCTGCCATCGATCCGTCGCACCTCGTCAGTAATAGCGTCGTGCGCTACGAAAGCTTCGATGGCCTCGAAATCCCCGCAATCCTGTACAAGCCACACAATGCTTCACCTGAGAACCCCACGCCGGCGCTTGTCTGGGTGCACGGTGGGCCCGGCGGGCAAAGCCGCACTGGTTACAGCGCCACCATCCAGCACATGGTGAATCATGGCTACGCCGTCCTGGCCGCCAATAATCGTGGCTCATCCGGCTATGGCAAGACCTTCTTTCACATGGATGACAAGCGTCATGGTGAAGAGGACCTTCAGGACATCGTTTACGGGCGCCGCTATCTGGAGTCGCTTGACTGGGTGGACGGCAGCAAGGTCGGCATCATTGGCGGATCGTATGGCGGGTACATGGTTGCGGCCGCACTGGCGTTCGAGCCTCAGGCTTTTGAGGTAGGCATCAATATCTTCGGTGTCACCAACTGGGTACGCACGCTCGAGAGCATTCCGCCCTGGTGGGAAGACTTCAAGGAATCGCTATACGATGAAATGGGCGATCCGGCCACTGACACTGAACGCCATCGTCGTATCTCGCCGCTGTTCCACGCCGAAAATATCGTCAAACCGCTGCTGGTTGTGCAGGGTGCAAACGACCCTCGTGTCCTGCAGGTAGAAAGCGATGAGCTCGTGGCGGCCGTTCAGGCCAACGAGGTACCGGTCGAGTACGTTGTCTTTCCCGACGAAGGACACGGCTTTCGAAAACGTGACAACCGTATTGCGGCCTCGGAGGCTTACGTGAAGTTTCTGGATACCTATTTGCGTGGTGAAAACTGACGCCACGGAACGTCCTCAGCAAGCGTTTTTCGACCGCAAACTGTGACTCTTGACGTAGCTGCCACCTGACCAAAGCGCCAGAATTATCGATTGACCCAACTGGTGCGGTTTAATTATGCGAACTACGGCAGTTATCTTCATAGCTCTGGCGTTGGTGCTCGTTGCGCCCGCGGCAGCAGCGGAGGCCAATCGTGAATCTCTGATCGAAGCCTGGGAGGCACATATTGTGTCTCAGCCAGGGACGACACGTCTCGAAGCGACAGGCGATGGCGTTTACCAGTTTGCAGATTCCGATCTTCCGTATGACGGGGAACTGAGAATTGTCGGCGCGCTGGTGCGACCCGCCGAGTCTGCGGGCTATGAGACCGGTTACTCGCACGTCGGCATGGTCGACTTCAGGCTCGCCGAATTGCCGGAGGATCACCTGTCTTCACAGGTGTACTACTACTGGCTTAGCGACCGCCAGACATTGCACTACTCGACAGCGGAGCAGCGCTGGGTCGACACAGCAACCTTCCAGCAGTCGATCTCCAACATGTACAGCGACGACACCTCGTATAGCGCGTTGACGTTCATGTTGAATTACGGGATTTGGGTGCTCCTGATCGGATTGCTTGTCTTCGTTTTCATCACGGTCGCAAGACAGTCCAAGAAAGCTCGTTCATTGCTGGATGATTCCGAAGCGATCAACGAGAAAGCGAAGCAGAATATCGACAGGGCCGAAAAATTGCAGGACGAACTACTCACGATCGCACGAGAGACTCGGGACCTGCAGTCGCAGAACAACGATCTGTTGAGAAAGATGCTGGACGCTTTGCAGAAATAAGATACCGACTGAAACATAGCCCAATCCTTGACGTCCATCGAACCTCTGCATGGGATCAGTAGCCGTTATTGTGGCCGAAACCAAGGCAATGGCTAGATTAGGCCTGCAACAGACATTCGAGAAAATGCAGTCAAGACGATAGGTCGCCGCTCACGCTGAAACGCGCCCACCAAGGACGCGCATTAGTGGCACGAAATAATCCGGGACTATAGCTTTAGCTGACTATCGATCTGGCTCTTGTTAAAGCCAGACATTCGGGCATACCCGTGATATAGCAATGGCGTGCCGGTCCCCAGGAGTGCATCAAAATCGCGTTTCGCGGAGCGATCTTTTTCGATATCAAGTTCGACGTACTCGATTCCGTGATCTGCAAAATATTTCCTGGCATCCCTGCAATAGCCGCACCAGTCCGTGGCGTACATGACGACCCGCGCATCTCCGGTCGCATCAAAGTTTCGTTGCAGTGCTCTTTTCTCTTTCTTCTTTACCGTTTCCAGGCCGAACTCCGCAGCAACGGATGAAATGACTGCCCCTCGATCTGGACCCGTCACCCGCTGCTTGCCCATGGCGATATACGGTAGGAAACCGGTGCCGCCGTGCTCTTTGTAGAGATCGCGCCCAACCCCGCCGTCAAAGGCATCGTATTCCTCAAATGCCACTCGGGACTTGATGTAGCGTCGCATTTCGTCGCAAGCGTCACCGCACTGCTCAGTGGTAAAAAGGATAGTCCGCGGCGTGCCGTCGTCTGCATATACGCCGACATTCGACAAGCTCTGGTTGTATATATAGTAGGACGCAGCAATTACAGCCGCGAGGACAAGTAACTTTTTCATAGGTTAATTCTGGCCGGCCAAACTCGAATTGCAAGTGACCAGGTCTCAAGATTAAGACCGAAATCACGCAGGACCAGAAATCTGAACAAGCTGGCCTTCAATTCTGGCGCGTATGGAATCTTCTCGAGGGTCCACAATAGGACAGTAAAGGGAGCATGGGCGAGATCCAGACGAACCTCTGCTACCGGCAAGAAGCAGGCACCAGCATTATCGGTCAGGTTTCACTGCTGGTTACAAAGTACTGCCTTATGAACCGGTACGTATTTCTGAGCGCAAACCAAAAAGCCAACAACCCGATAAGGAAGATACCTATCCCCGATCCGATGATCCCATAGTTCCAGGGTTTCATGCCTGGCTCGAGCGTCGCTATCCCCGGATACTCCGGATCGTAGTAGACGGCCACCTGAGTTCCTTTCTTGTATTTTCTCGCGGTCCGCTGTGCCCGATACGAAGGAGCGCTCCAGGAGTTTGATTGCGAAAAATAGATCTCGTTAATGCGGTGGCGTCGACCATCAACCATGTACTCGGTCGATACAGCTGCGTTGTACATCGTCTTGGAGTCGTCTGTGTGATCTTCTCTTTCTCTTACTGAAGATTGAACAACAGTACCCTGAGCGACAGGCCATGACTTGGCCGCATGCTGCTTCACAGCAGAGTCATAGCCGACCGGCATCAAAAAGATCACGGCAGCGCCCAGCGCCATAACCAGGATGCTGAAAACGTAGAGAAAACTGGGAAAACTTACTGGTTCTCTCTGTTGCTTCACGTCGACGCTGTTCTTTTTGCGCCTGCCGTTACTCACGTGACCTGTTACTCGAGGGCTCGGTAAGCAATGCGATCACCTGCAAATGTGCCTATCCAGAGTTCGGGGCCTACCTCCAGCGCCATCGTGATATTGCTGAAGTTCTCGTGAGCCGGTGAGCTCGCGAGGACGCTGTCCTGCATGGTCTGCGGATCGATAGCTAGCACGGTAAAGGGCCTGGGACAGCTCGCAAACTCTCCGAGATCGAACTCCAGCGACATCTGAACATCGCCACATACCGGATCGACAATTTCCAGCCCCGCCGTGATCAGGCTTCCATCACTGCTCATATGCAGATTATCCGGAACAAATGACAGCGCCTTGCTGCTGCGCAACAGCCTTGTAGGGTTGCTGTTAGAAAAAGCCAATACCTTTTGTAGTCCCGAAGACGCGACGTAAAATTCCTGGCCATCGTTCGACACTTCGATGCCATTGCCGTACGGCATCTCAGTACCTTCTATCTTCGCAAATCCCGCATCACCTGGCGACCATTGATAAACAGCACCCGTCGGCTTGCCGAGAAACGCTTCGTTTATGAGAATACCGGTATGGAGAGGAATGGTCGCCAGCAAAGAGCCGTCTGCCAGAGAAGCAACGCTGTTGGCCTCCATACCGTCGGGCGTCATGACACAACCTGTCCATGTAAGTACAGGCACATCACCGCTTGCATCTACATCAAAGACCTCGATTGCCTCTCGATCACCGTGCCCCACCACATACAATGTCGAATGGCCGTCAGCCCCAGGTTGGATATTCAATCCATGCGCGACAAAACTGCTCGGGTCGGGTGACCCGGGGCATGCGCCATAGATCGCCATGTTTTGTCGGGCACGCGGTTCGTCTGCAGGATAAAAATTCTCCCAGGTCTTTTGCTCCGAATCGATGAGGTACAAGGAGACACTGCCGCCGAAACCGCTCGCGACGATCCATTTCGTACCCGGGATAAGAACCAGGTCTTCCGCACTTACCGGACCACAAACATAGGAGTATTCGCCAGAGCCCTCGCACCCAGTGGCCGGTCCTGGTTCCTCGGATGCTACTGCACCTGCTGTGGAGCCGATGCCCCACAGCAAGCCCGTTAGTAGTGCTGCAATAGATAGTGACCTGCGCATGGTCCGCCCCCTTGGTGTATTTGGAATAGTTCGTTGTGACACCCGACTATAATCAATATTCAGGCATGGAAAACGACATCTGGATCAGATTCGCTATTTCGCGATGGTGCGCTTCCTGATCAACAGAAATCGGTCATTATTCTAACAGCCCAACGGCTACTTACGGCCCATATCGGTTGCCCGATTATTAGTGACTGACTCGACCATGGCTGATCGATGAGTCCCACTTTGGTCGGCGCATAGCTGCTATGCGTAAGTGGCCACCGGTAACCGTACTGCTGATCTGGCACCTACCGGCCGAGAGGCGCCCGAATCCGTAGGGTCGCCTGATATGATGCGGACAGGCCACAATGACGAATGAGCGACTTGCTGGGACATGCGAGCACTGGGCCCTGATTGCCGTTGGACGATAGGACAAAGAGATGAAACTCAGTCAAAAGACAATAATGGTCTGTATGGCCGCATTCTCGATGGCGCAAGCGCAGACCACTGAAAGTGCCGATCAGGCTCAGAGCCCTCCGGCGGCCGATGAAATTAACACCGGGTCCGTTGGCTCTGAACGTGCCCGGCTGGGGATGCAGCGGGTTCAAACGGAGGCGGAAATCAAGGCGCGCGAAGAACAGCAGCGCCTTGAAGCGGCGGCCCTCGCGGCTCGCCAGGAACAGTGGCGTCTCGAACAGGTGGAACGCGAACGAGCGCATGCTGAGGCGATGCAAAGCCAGGCAGCCAGCGCCCCCGTTGCAGAACCACAACCGGCCGCCGCCGGAAAGAGTAAGGATATGTCGCGGACGTTGGAGCAGCTCAGATCATTGGGTGAGTTGAAAGATGACGGCTACATCAGCGAGGAAGAATTCCAGAAGATAAAACAGAAAATCCTGGACAGTCAGCTCTAGCCTGGTTTCCTGGAACGGCGTAGGCCATCTTGGCGGCCAGCTCCGCGTAAGCGCGTTGCCTGATCGCTTTCTTTGCAGAGACAGCCCATGACAGACGAACTCGCACAACTACTGAACAAGGATTGCTTTTGTATTGCGGTCGACAAAAAGGAACTGCGGCATAGCCTGAATGCCAACCTCAGAGACTCCGGCTTGCCGGAACAGCTTCTCGATTCAAACAGCCACCTGTTCGCAGACTCGCCTGTCTTTGTACAACGCAAGCACCTCCAAGAAATGGAGCGGCTTATTGCTGCAGTCGAGCACGTAGCTCAGAATGCCGCCTATCGCGACAAGGTACTGGCTGCAGCACCCGCGTCTGCGCGTCAAGACCATGGTCCGGGCGGCGTTTTCTTTGGTTATGACTTTCACCTCGGCGAGGACGGCCCACAGCTTATCGAGATCAACACCAATGCCGGCGGAATACTCCTGAGCTTGCATCTGGCATCAGCCCAACAAGCCTGTTGTGCGCAGGTAACTATGTTCTTTGGTGGGAAAAGACGCTAGCGGAAGCTGAG
>Ga0316201_10002279_pt1 | contig 13575 bp, 15 predicted proteins | sample CS6wburrow_MG_FD_204516 | JGI IMG/M metagenome (GOLD analysis project Ga0316201, IMG submission 204516) | Coastal sediment microbial communities from Delaware Bay, Delaware, United States - CS-6 worm burrow | ecosystem: Environmental > Aquatic > Marine > Coastal > Sediment | place: USA... | reverse complement strand
AAGGAGTGAGTCTCATAGATGAGACGAACAACCCGGTTAAGCAGGTTGAGTGACCGCACGCGGATTCATAGCCATAGCTATGGGTCAGGAGAAATCCTCTTCATGAAACCCGTCATCAGTGCCACGTTGCGCAAAACCTGAGCGCCGGTCACCGCCATTGTGGTCAAAACGGATCGCACTCCTTCGATCCGGCATCAGACGACGGTCAGTGCAATATCGCCTGTTTCGCCCAAAATAGTCCGCGGTACGTATACCGATCTTATGAATGTCTGCACTCATAATCTATAACTTCGCAAGAGTAGAACAGAAATATGTTCTGTATTACGCACTACTTTCGCAAAACCAGCATCAAATTTCAAGGCATTGATTTTAAACATATAAAAATCCAGCCAGCAGATATACAATGACTGGCCCGCTGTTTTTACAGAAATCAGGCTCCGCTGCCGCTATTTCGGTAAACGAATGAACTGCGCCGCTGCTTGAGCACAAACTTCTTGAACGCCTGTGCAGCCGGTAACAGGCGCCTGCCCTTGCGCTGCAGTACATACCAGTGACGCATGATGGGGAAGTCCTGAACATCGATAATATGAAGACGGCGGGTTTCCAGCTCCGGTTTGAGGATATTGAAGGAGAATATTCGCGGTTCAAGTCCTGTCTCCCCGCCTGCTGAAATAACCTGAAGGATTTTAGCCCGCATTTCTCACCAGGATCACGGGAGCAGGCACAGGATTCGTGTTCGTAGGCGCCGCTCTGGAGCGAAAAGCGTAGCCATAGCTACGGTTTGAGTGAAGAGCAAGCTTGCGGACGCGAAGACTAGCCTGAACCGTGATAGGCATGCTTGAATAACACTCTGTATTTTTGATCATCCAGGTTTTTTCCAAAGGACCAATGCCTTATCAGTTTCCAACGCCGCCTGGTGAGAAAAGCGGGTTAGCTGCTACTTCCAGTAAGCGTTCCTGATCCGGTTGAAATTGATGCACTCAATGCACAACATCTGAGCCAGGATACCAAAATGACCAATTACTTCAGACTAAGAATTTTTGCGCCATCAGCCGGCAACTGTTCATCCCTGTAGCGTTTGTCGAGCAGCGCCATTGCCTGTCTGAACTCGGATATCAGGCGGAGTTGCAGTTCATTGTTCTTCTGCTGGTAAAACACAACATCGCAAGGCACTGGATCCAGTAACGCACCTCGTTCATGCGATCTATCGAACTGCCAGGCAACAAGTATAAGTCTGCCGCCAACATCATTTGAAACAGCATACGACTGACTATCGACAAATATAATCTCGTTCCTGTCCAGCACAGCCATAAACTGCATGCTGCGAACAGGCACAAATACATTGCCGGTATCACTACGAGCCTGCAGAGAATGATAGAGGTTATAAATGTCGGCAGGTACCATCCATTTTTCGCGTTCAACCTCTCCGGGCAAAAAGAAGGTTTCGATCAACTTATCACCTCGCTACGGCTCTACTCCTCGTTAGCATCGGGTGTCGGATCCCAGCCGAGGGTCTTCGCTTTTTCTATGACCGGGCCGTTGATCTCCGAATGACGTTTTCTCAGATCATCTGGCAGGTTGCTCACAAGGCAGCCATATTTGTCCCATTCTGTTTTTACCTGTTCGCTGACCACCTGCAACTGACTGTTGGTCCAGTTTTCGCATTTTTCTGTTTCAGGCAATACCCCGAACAGCCATGCGTCCCTTATCATATTGCCGATTCGGGTCATTCCCCCGTAATAATCGTTGTCGATGCCGGGGTAAACTGGTTGGGGCATAATTATCTCCTGCTGGTTGATAGCGCTGTACTGCATTGAATGAAAGCAAAGTCATCTTGCCATGTCTGTTAACACAGGGATAATGACCGGAAACACCAGATAATACGAAAACTTGATGTTGTGATGAAGCCTGTTTGTATCATTTTAACGATTTTTCAGTTCATCAGTCAGAACGTTAGCAGATTATCACTGCAGACAGTGAAAACATTGCAAGTGGATAATAAAAATTCAAATACTTATGCGACTCATGTCGTTGATAATGCGTATTCACCGTCCCCTCTGATAGTTCCGCAGGCGCTATGTACCAAAATGCTGCAGCAGTAATACCGGCCTAGGCAGACCCCTCGTCCGGTTCCGCTGACGGGGGTGCTTTGCCGTAAAGCACCTTTTCCAGCGCAGTGGTACGCTGGCTGACATTATGTTCCTGCGGCACATAACGGAATATGTCCAGTTTTTGCAGGCGCTGCAGCGGTTGAACTCTGGCGCCAACAAGATATACCGGACGACCGGCACGTGCCATATCGAGAATGGCCTCTTCCAGTGCCAGCGCTGATGAAACCCCGAGATGGTCAACATCGGTCAAATCCACTATCAGTGCTTTGCAGCCCTTGACTTCGGAATTTTTTCGGCTGATCGCACGTGACACACCAAAAATCATGGTGCCACGCAGATACAACAACATGATTTTACCTTCAGCCGCTTCCAGCAAATCGTGTTCATAGGCCGTCAATTCGAGGTCGGTCTCGTCTGGGTCAGTTACCACCTTCACATCATCAGCCTGCAGTTTCGACAGCCGCGTCACAGTCATGACATTGGCCACGAACAGGCCAATGCCGACCGCCACGATAAGATCGACGAAAACAGTCAGCAGGATAACACCGTAAGTAATCAGTGCGCCTTTACCGGAGATGACGTGGGCACGTTTGAGAAAACGCCAGTCGATGATATTGACACCGACCTTGAACGCAATACCCGCGAGCACCGCGAGCGGTATGACCGAAGTCAGATCCGCTGCCCACAACACCACCAGTATTAATATGCCGGCTCTGATCAGCCCGGATAAGGCGGTACGTGCTCCGGCCTGAATGCTGACCACAGTACCCATAGTGGCGCCCGCCCCCGGCAAGCCGCCAAAAAGGCCCGCCATGACATTACCAATACCCTGGCCGAGGAGCTCTTTATCGGAATTATGCTGTTTGCCGGTGATGCTGTCAGCGATCACCGAAGTCAGCAATGCATCGATACAGCCGAGCATACCCAGAACTACGGCATCGATCAGCATCACCTGCCACTGTTCGGTATTGAATACAGGCATTATCAGTGCGGGCAGCCCCGTCGGGATTTCACCGATGCGGCGTATGCTCATCTCATTGAGCAACCATATCGATACCAGCGTACCGATAACCAGGGCAACAAGTTGCGGTGGTACGTAACGCTGGAATTTTTTCGGCATAAAAAACAGGATCAGCAGCGTAAGTCCTGCCAGTCCTGTCTCTTCCAGACGCACCGCGCCGAGTAATTGCGGTATATTCTGTAATATCTCGATGACGCCACCCGGGGACGCCTGGCCCAGCATTGGACCAATCTGCAGAATGATCAGGATAATGCCGATGCCTGACATGAAACCGGAGACCACGGTATAGGGCATCAGGGTGACATACTGCCCCAGGCGCATGACCCCGAACAGAATCTGGAACAGGCCTGCCAGGATCACCACGGTGAAGGCCATGGCCATGCCATTGGCCGGATCGGATGCAACCAGTTTGACAATGACCGCGGTAAACACCACGGTCATAGGACCGGTGGGTTCCGAAATCAGCGTGGGCGAGCCGCCAAAAAGCGCTGCAAACAAGCCGACCAGAATCGCACCATAAAGACCGGCTTCCGCGCCTGCTCCCGAGGCTACACCGAAAGCCAGCGCCATCGGCAGTGCAATGACAGCGGCAGTGACGCCACCGAATATATCGCCATGCAGGTTATCAAAACGAATTTCGTTGAAAATTTTCATTTTTTATAATTCCTGTGGCAACTGTATCGCATTACACAGGCGTGATCCCGTCGTGAAAACGAAATGTGTATTTCTCCACACCGCCCGATCACTCCTGAAACAAGCGATCAGCACGCCTGGTCCTATTATGATTTTTTTCTGGCCTTCTTTTTTTTACGCCCGGCAGTCTTTTTCTTGCCATCGTCAAGCATGGCTTTCAAGGCAGGCCACATTTTCTGCATGCGTTCACGGAATATCGGTTGATAATCAATGCCAAACTCGAGAAATGTACGTGCAATCAGCGATAATTCCTTGCCTTTGGGATATACAATGTACCAGTTTCGCAGAATCGGGAAACCCTCGACATCAAGAATAGCGACCGGACCGTTAACACCCTCAAGGGTCATGGTGTGCAGAGAAAGCACCGACAGGCCCAGGCCACTAACCACGGCATGCTTGATGACCTCGTTGCTACCAAGTTCCATGCGTACGTTTGGCCGCAATCCCTTGGCGTCAAAGGTCCTGAAAACGAGGTCACGAATACCCGAGCCGGGCTCACGCATAATGAACGGTTCGTTGGCAATTTCCTCCAGCTTGATGTTCTTCTTGTTTACCAGGGGATGATTTCGAGGTGCCAGTACCACCAGCGGATTCGGTGAAAACGGGTGAACCTCGATTTCGATGCCGTCCTCGGGGGCCTGCCCCATAATATAGAGATCGTCTTCATTGGCATGCATGCGTTCGATGATGCGGTGACGGTTGGCAACCTCCAGCGCGAGGTCGATACCGGGATAGATACGACTGAACTCACCAAGCACTTCCGGTGCCAGGTATTTTGCAGTGGTCACGACACCGAGGCGTAAACGCCCTCTTTTTAGTCCCTTGAGGTCGGCGATTTTCATTTCCAGGTTTGTCAGTATTTCGAACATGCGTCGGCAGGCATCGTAAAGTTCGACACCTGCTTCGGTCGGTTCGACGTTGCGGCCAACATGTTCGAACAGGGGCAGACCCATGACATCCGTCAGTTTTCTGATCTGCATGGAGACGGTTGGCTGGGTCAGAAACAGTTCTTCAGCGGCACGGGTAAAGCTGCCCTGCCTGTATATGGATTCAAACACCTGCAACTGGCGCAGGGTAGCATGACGAATTGTGTAATTAGGTATGGCCGCGGGTGGCATGTAACTGTCATTATTCGAGGCGGACATAAAATAATTTCCTGACTACTTTTCCATCGATCAACAACAAAGCTGTGCGGTGGATAGCACTGGTGGTCAATAAACGACCCTTTTTACCGCATAGTACGACGCCGGATTGACGCCCTTAAATTCACGGCCAGCATCAAAGACCGCAGGCATAAATCTATTATAATACAAAATTGTATAAGTAATAATCTATAGTTAATCCGGCCAGATGCGCATTCCGCTCTCGTAGCTATCGCTGGCGATACTCACCCTGCCCGGGGCTGCAGCCGCAGCAGCCTTTTTCGCTACCGGCTTCTTTGCAGCTGCTTTTACAGGCGCCCGCTTTGCCTTGCTCACTTTCTTCTTCACTGCTGCGCTATTGCTAGCAACTACCTTGGCCGGCGTCTCGCTAACGTCGCCCTTGCTCATGCGCATACTGTCGATCAGTTGGCTCTTGGTCTTGTCTGAGCTTGTCATTGTTATATTACCTCTCTAATAAGTGAATCTAGTTCTGCTGCCGCCTCGGCACCACGTTTGCCGAAATCGAACACGCATTTGCCTTCCAGCGCACTGTTGCGGTAGACAGCACGACGTCGAATCGCGGTATCAGCAACGGGAAGTGCAATCTCGCTGAGCACTTCGCGCACCAGCTTGGACAGGGTGGTACGCGCTTCGAGCTGATTGATGACCAGCAATGCCTTCAGTGCAGGATTGACCTCGCGTGCCTCGTTGATCGCTTTTTCAATATGCACTGTTGCCCACAGGTCGATCGGTGACGGTTGCACCGGGATCAGGGCAAGATCCGCAAATTCGAGTACCGCCAGGGTTTGCGGTGCGTGTACCGATGGAGGACAGTCTATCAATACATAATCACTGGTAGCTGCGTAGTTCTTCGCCTGTTGTCGCAGTGAGAAAGTCGGTGCATAGACAGGGAAATTTACATTGCTGCCAGCAATGGCACGCCATTGCAGCGCAGATCCCTGTGGGTCGGCATCGATCATGGCGATGTTGGCCTGTTTCGAGAGTCCTGCGGCAATGTTGACACAAAGCGTAGTCTTGCCTGCACCACCCTTGTTGCCGACAACGGCAATGATAGCCATCAGCTTACCCTCAGTGGGTGGTTTGATCAGCCAGAATATCCAGCTGTTCAGCGAAGCTGCGATGCTGTTCACCCAGCTCTTCCTGGCCTTCATCGACGTGGATGGTGATATTCACATAATCACGACCGAAACCCATGTCAGGATACAGGCCCACCTTCTCGGAAAGCTCGGCAGCCCTGTCGAGGAAATCACGCAGCGTGCTGTAATCCTTGAAATCGTAACGCCGTTCGAGGCGTACTGGACGCGTGCGCTGTTGCCACTGTTGACTCATTGAAGATCTCCATTGTCGGTGAGGTTGCCGTTCAAGTCGCTGGTGCCTATTGTTGCAATTTTTCCATCCATTGTAACAACTCTTTCGCGTGCACCTGTTCTTCGCCCAGTAATGCTTCGAAAAACAGGCGGCTATCCTGATCACCTGATCTCGAACAATAACTGGCGGCATCCCCGTAGAGCCCGACAAGTTCCTTCTCGAATGCATGGTCGTGCTGCAGCAATTCCATCAGTGTTTGACCCAGGCGTACCGGACGCAATTGCGATGCGTTCGGCGCCACGCCAAGGGCAAGCATGCGACTGATGATCCGTTCAGCGTGCCCCATCTCCTCCACCGATTCGGCGCGAAATTTATCGGCAACCTCGGCCAGTCCCCAGGATGCGGCGAGCATTGCCTGGGTACTGTATAGCTGTACCGCGGAGAGCTCAAGGCTCAGGGCACGGCCGAGATAACCGAGTACGCGCTGATCTGCGTTAACAGGGTACACGATGACGGATCTTCAGTCGCTCAGCAACCAGTCATTCAACTGCGCAGCGGACGATTGTCGCTCGAATTTTGAAGTACGGGTTCGACTTCGCTATGCGGGCGAGCAATGATGTGCGCTGCTACCAGACCGTCACCAACGCGTTCACAGGCATCTGCTCCCGCGCGAACGGCGGCATTCACCGCACCGGTTTCACCGCGTACGAGGACGGTGACATAACCGCCGCCGACGAACTCACGCCCGATAAGGCTTACTTCCGCAGCTTTGGTCATGGCGTCAGCCGCCTCGATAGCGGGTACCAGTCCGCGAGTTTCAATCATGCCCAGAGCTATGCCCGTTTTATCATTGGCCATGGTCTGTTTCTCCTATAAATCAGTTAGTAAGATGATTACCTTAAGCCGCTTCGCCAGCAGGCAAAACAGGCTCTACTTCTTTGTGTGGACGTGCGATGATGTGCGCTGCGACCAGACCGTCACCAACGCGTTCACAAGCGTCAGCGCCAGCACGAACAGCAGCGTTTACAGCACCGGTTTCACCACGAACCAGAACGGTAACGTAACCACCACCGACGAATTCACGGCCGATCAGGCGTACTTCTGCTGCCTTGGTCATAGCATCAGCTGCTTCGATTGCAGGTACCAGACCGCGTGTCTCGATCATTCCGAGTGCAATGCCGTAGTTGTCATTAGCCATCTTTAGATTCTCCTAAGTTTGAGTTGTAGACTTGGTTTACTGTTAAAAAACATCAGTTACCAGGCTTCGCCTGTGTAGCTGCATTCTCGGGTTGCTGAGCTGTATCAGCATCCCAGAAATCTATAATTCCGGCGATGGTCAGATCCGTCAGGATCCTGAAATCGCCTACCGCGTAACGTGCGGCCGATCCGCTGGAGGTAAACACCCAGTTACCCTTACGGGCACCCACCGGGTCGACTGCCACCATCGGTTTGCCTGACTTGTCCCGCAGGACACGCAGGCTGATATCTCTCAGTCCGTCGACGCGACGCGTACATACCAGCGGTTCCTCGACCTGCATGATTTCCATGTCGCGCCCTACTTCGCCGCCTTGTCTTCGGCTTTCCAGTGATCGATGATGCCGACAATGGTCAGATCACTCGGGTATTCCTTGCTGCCGGCCGCTTCACGCGCCGCCGAACTGCCGACACAGATCACCCAGTCGCCCGGGATACAGCCGACTGCATCGACCGCTACCGCCAGTGCACTGCCGTCCTGCACCACCTGCAGGTGCTTGTGCTCCATACCGGGAATACGGTTGGTTGCCACCAGCGGCTTGATAACCTGACATATCTTCATCAGTGCGCTCCCGTGGCTGCCGTGGTTTTCACCGAGCAGTCCAGTATTTCAATTTTGCCGCCGGCATTGATGTCGCGTACCACCTGCAAGGTGTGCAACAGGCCGCGGCCTCTGAGTTCACTGTAACGGTTGTGGAACGCATCCGCTACGCGGTGACAGTGTTCCTCGGCACGCTCGCGCGCGCCGGGCACGTCACCGTGGTAATCAAAACGCACCACGATCGGTACCGGCAAACCTTTCGATACATTCAGGCCGGTAAAAATGCTCACACCCACGTCCAGGTCACCGGCTGCTTCCTCAACCGTGTTGAGGTAAGAGAAGAAAGTCAGGTTACGTAACTGGACTTCCTCGAAACCGATGCCGGCGCCGATGAATCTTTCGTTGTGGCCGATATCGCTGTAATGGCCACCGTAATAACTGCGCACGTACTCGACCTGTGAGAGATTGTTGGTCAGCAGATGCACCATAAAACTTGCCATGCCATCGGCCAGACCGTTACCCCCCTTTTGCAGGATGAGGTCGACGATCCACTGCTCTGCCTGGCTTGCACTCATGTGCGCCGTGGCATCATAGACTTCCAGGCTGTCGATGTAATTGTCCAGGTCGATATCGCCATTAGCATTCGGCATGTGAATGCGAATACCATCGGTATCGGTATCCATGCCTATCAGCAGGCAATCGATCGATGCGCCACAACAATAGGTGTTCTGCACCGCCTGCTGAAAACCCTTAAGACGATCGAGGCCGCCCTGCGCCGCTTTTTGCGTATCGGAGCCGTGCGCGGCACAACCCTGGTGTTCCGGGTCCACCGAACTATGGTGGTAAACAACGGCCTTGAGATAACGCGTCGGCGCATCAGCGGTGTTGGGCACACCTTCACGGAAACGCATCAGCTCGGTGCGTGTCCATTTGTTCATGCTGTCATCGATGTCGAACATCGCGCCGGCATACGAACGACGACGTACAGCCTTGTACGGCAAACGCAGCACGTAGCGAATCACGTGCGCCAGGCGACCGTCGGCACAGGGCGAAACATCGAGCGTGTGGAAGCCGCAGTCCTGTAACAGCGCCTGGAACGCTTCATCATTATTATTACCCAGCGGGTCGCGCGAAAACACGTCATCGCAAAAGCGGTGATAGGTTTCGAACACGCACCATGCGAACAGGCTGCGCATATCGAGCGGATCAACCCAGGCATTTTCCAGTAATACCGCCGGCAGCGTGAAACCCAGCTGTGATTCGGCGATACGCTGTGCCTTGCTGACAAAATCCGACTCGTGTTGCAGCGCGGAAATCTCTTTCAGTGCAGGTACGATGCCGTCAAATGCTTCCTTCACACTACGTTCGTAGTCATAGAGATGCGCATTCTCCGAACCATTACATAACGGGTGCGACGTCATAGTCGAACTTACGCTCGCAGTCCGCCCGATTGACGGGCTTGCAGCACGCGCGCCAGGACGGCCCAGCGGGGCCGATGCCTTGCGCGGCGATGTGCGGTTCTGCTTGTAACGTGCGTTCAACATATCGGTATCGTTACTTTCGTTTCGTTAAGCCTGTGCGATTTAACCGCGGGCGCCACCGGAATAGGTAATCAGTGAACCTTTCTCGGTGTTGCCGCTACCGCCGGTCACCTTGCTGTTAGGTACAGGCAGCGCTTCGTTGCGCTTCTGTTCGACCGCCATGGCGTTGGCCGCAGGGCCGGCACGCATGGTGGGATTGCGCTTGATCGCTGTGAGACCTTCGGTTCCGGTCACATTATTACCACGGTCCCAGTCATCGCCGGTGATCCTGAGGCCGGCATCCTGGCCTTCGCCGCTAATGCGGGACTTGATACGACCTTCCAGGTCCTCCGCTACGACCGGGCGCATCTCGGCGACCTGTACCGGGCCGTTTCCGAAACGCGCTTCTTCGGTACCGGTAACCTTGCCGGTTGCCTTACCGAACGGACCGGTGATCTGGCCCTGCTCGTATTGGCTGCCGGTGACACCGGTGGAACCCGCGGCACCTGCAGCGCCACCCGAAGGTGTTGTCACGCTGAACTGCTGCCACGGCGCCTGGCCGTTGACCGGTTGCGGAAAGTCCGGGCTCGCCGTGTCCGCCGGCGTGGCCGGGCAGGCATCAGCGAACTGGTCAGCGCCGACGTACGGCGTACCACTGACGGGATCGCAGGCGCCCTTGTCAGCGCCGGTCATGACACCGCCGATACCAGGCTGCTGACCGGTCATCGACATGCCGGGTGTACTTCGGGACTGTTTGGTGCGCATAGTCGCCATCGCTGCGTCTTCAGCCTGGCAAAAATTTGTGGCTTGCTCCGCACCGGTATACGGCGTTCCGGTGACAGCCTTGCAGCTGCCGGGTTCGTTGCCGGTGACCTTGCTGGCGCGATCGGTCATGGTGCCGGTCACGCTCATGCCCTTGTTGGTCGCCGAAACACCGACCTTGCGGTCCTGCGGTGCCGGTGCCGCCTCACAGAAACTGCTGAACTGTTCCTGGCCGACGTAATCGTCGCCGGTGATGTTGCGGCAGCTGCCGGGCTCGTCGCCGGTCATGTTTTCACGGCGACCGACGGTGGTGCCGGTGACACTGCCACCACGCAGCGTGGTGCTGACACCGACCTTGGCCGGTGCATTACCGATATCCGAGGGCTTGGTGTACTGGGTACCGGTCAGCGCACGGCTCATGCCGGGTTCGTCACCGGTGACCTTGTCAGAGCGTCCTACCATGTTGCCGCTGACGGTCTTGCCTTTCATGGTTTCAGCCATCGAAACCTTGCGCGCAGACTTGCTGGCGAATTCGCCGCAGTAGCCCTGCTGCTGCTCGGCACTGATGTACTCGGTGCCAGTGACGGCCTTGCAGGTACCCTGTTCGTTGCCGGTGACCTTCTCGCCGCGACCGATACGGTTGCCACTGATGGCGTTACCGTGCGAAGTCGAGGTGACAATAACCTTTTTCGCAGTCGAAGCCACCGGGTCGGTCTGGCAGAAATCACGGAAGATATCCGCGCCGAGGTATTCGGTGCCGGTGATAGCACGACAGGTGCTCGGCTCATCGCCGGTCACGCTGGTGCTGCGCCCGACCATGGTGCCGGTTACGGTCTGGCCCTCTACGGTTTCGCTGGCGCCGACTTTCCAGGGTGCATCCTGGGCAGCGCCGGAATTAGCGCTCGCATTCGGGCGGCGTCGACCGCTGGGACGTGACTTTTTCTGGCCGGCAGCGCCGTTCTTGCTGCGCTGTTCACGCAACGCCTTGGACAGGTCACGACTGTTCAGGTTCGGGTTGCCGGCGCGTGCTGTCTGCGCGGCGCTGACGCCATTCGTGCCCACGCCCGATTTGCCGCGCGTCGAGGTGGCTTCACGGCGAGCCAGCGATGCGGCACGCCCAACCGAGCGACTGATTGCCTGCTTCGCTCTCTGAATCGCAGCCATACCATTGGCGGCAGCCACAGTTTTTGTGGTTGCTGCTGTTGAATTTATGCGCGTCTTGCATTCCGCGCGTGTGCCGTCACAACCACAGCCGCAACCTTTCTTTTCTCCGGTCGCAGCACCGGCCTGTGGCGCAGAGGCTGCCGCAACAGGCGCGGACGCCTCGGCTTTACCACCGCTTTCAGCAGTACGTGTACGGTCTTTCGCCTGGATGGCTTTCTTGCCTCCGCTCGACATCGCCTTACGACGGTCGAGTGAAGCGAGACGCGCAACCGAAACATTACCGATCGCCGCTGTGTTATAGGCTCTCATCACAGGAGCCGCAGGTCTTGGCGAACTAACGGCAGGTGCCGAAGCAGCAGTTGCCCTGTCGGGTCGAGTGTTAGCTGAAGGCTGAGCAGCGCCGCCCGGCAAGCTAGCCTTGCCAGATGTCGACATCGCTTTTCGCCTTGCGAGAACCAGCTCACGTGTACTTTGATGTGCCATCATTAACCCCATGCATCATGGTTGTTTCAATCACTGTTTTCTACCGCCCGCCGTGAACGGCGGGCAACAGAGCGTTATACAGATCGTTACTGTTACGAACGACCTTCGAAGACTACGAAGCATGAACCCTGAGACTGGGTGTAGTTATCGTAGCCTGTCAGGCGTACGTGGTGATCAGGAAACTGGCGATGACAGGCTTCCAGTTCAGCCATTACGTGACTCAGATCGGTTTCACCGAAAAACGGCAGTTTCCACATAGTCCAGTAGGTGTCGGTGGCTCTGCTGGGATGCTCATGCTCGATAGCGGGTGACCAGCCATTAGCAAGAATATAAGCGACCTGGGCCTGAATTTCGTTCTGGTCCATTTTTGGCAGAAAACCAAAGGTTTCGAGTGTTTGGGTGGTCTCGAAGTTACCCATATCTGTTGGCATAATTTATTCCTCGTAAAAATATTTAAATCGTTACAGTGTTGTCCGATGGACGGGGATTAACCCACGTCCAGTTTGTCAACAGTCTCGAACTCGAACTTGATTTCCTTCCAGGTCTCCATCGCAATCGCCAGTTCAGGACTGGTACGAGCAGCCTCGGTAAGGATGTCGCGAGATTCTTTCTCGATCTCACGGCCTTCGTTACGAGCCTTGACGGATGCCTCACATGCAACACGGTTAGCAGCAGCACCTGCAGCGTTACCCCACGGGTGACCCTGGGTACCACCACCGAACTGCAGCATGGAATCATCACCGAAGATGGTGACCAGCGCAGGCATGTGCCAAACGTGAATACCACCCGAAGCAACGGCGAATACGCCAGGCATCGAACCCCAGTCCTGGTCAAAGAACACACCACGTGAACGATCTTCCGGTACGAAAGACTCACGCAGTTGGTCAACGAAGCCCAGAGTAGAGTTACGGTCACCTTCCAGCTTACCGACAACGGTACCGGTGTGAAGGTGGTCACCACCGGACAGACGCAGACACTTGGCCAGTACGCGGAAGTGAATACCGTGTTTCGGATGACGGTCGATAACCGCGTGCATGGCGCGGTGGATATGCAGCAGCATGCCGTTTTCACGACACCAGTTAGCCAGGCCGGTATTTGCAGTGAAACCACCGGTCAGGAAGTCGTGCATCAAGATCGGAGAACCCACTTCCTTGGCGAACTCGGCACGTTTGTACATTTCTTCAGGTGTGGCAGCGGTAACGTTCAGGTAGTGACCCTTACGCTCACCGGTTTCCTGCTGCGCCTTCTGAATCGCTTCACCAACAAACTCGAAACGATCGCGCCAGCGCATGAACGGCTGCGAGTTTACGTTCTCGTCGTCCTTGGTCATATCCAGACCACCGCGCAGACATTCGTATACGGCACGACCGTAGTTCTTGGCAGACAGGCCCAGCTTCGGTTTAATGGTCGCACCCAGCATCGGACGGCCGTACTTGTTCAGACGGTCACGTTCAACCTGGATACCCGCCGGCGGACCACCGCAGGTCTTGATGTAAGCAATCGGGAAACGGATGTCTTCCAGACGCAGGTGCTTAAGCGCCTTGAAACCGAAGAC
>Ga0316201_10002278_pt1 | contig 13577 bp, 6 predicted proteins | sample CS6wburrow_MG_FD_204516 | JGI IMG/M metagenome (GOLD analysis project Ga0316201, IMG submission 204516) | Coastal sediment microbial communities from Delaware Bay, Delaware, United States - CS-6 worm burrow | ecosystem: Environmental > Aquatic > Marine > Coastal > Sediment | place: USA: Delaware... | reverse complement strand
ACCAACGATTCCAAGTGCACCCACCAGAGTTTTTGATCCCACTCTAATTGTTGGGGTGGGTGGCCCTTCACGTCCATAAAATAATAGATACCTCCGTAGACCTTATCCCACCCGAACTCTATCATCTGAAGCATGATTTTGACTGCAGTTTTGGCCAGCTCCTGATCTTTCATCCGCTCTGACAAATCGATTAAAAACCATGTGGCCTCTATAGCATGCCCCGGGTTTACGAGACGTCCATCAAAAGAATCATTAAACTGACCGTCAGGGGTGACATTTTCCATCAACAATTGGAATTCTTCGTTGTAAAAAACGTCAACTACTTCCCGAATACATTGTTGGATTGTTTCTTCTACAAGGCCCGGAGGGAGAAGCGATTCAATTTCCAGTACCAGGTTGCTCAGAATCATGGGTAGTGCAAAGTTCTTTAATGGCCTGGTTGAAGAAATCGACTTTTCATATATCCCTTTGGGATTTCCTTTTCTTTCAAGGATATTGTAAAAGGTGTTTCGGGCAATATCTCCATATTTTTCATCCCCGGTAGCCTGAAATAGTTGGCCTAATGCCATGCAAGCAAAACAGTCAGAGAAAATATTGTATGGCTGAACTAATGGCTGGCCCTGGCGATTAAGTGAAAAATACCAGTGGCCATTTGCAGCGCGGCCATGTTTTATCAGAAAATCAGCTCCATGTAAAGCAAAATCAAGCCACTCCTGGTTTTGTTCGAATTTCTGATACAACATGGAGAAGGTCCAAACCTGGCGCGCTTGAAGCCAAATGAATTTATCTGTATCATAGACGCTCCCATCAGTGCTTAAACAAGAAAAATACCCACCATACTTTGAGTCCTTCGAATGAGATATCCAAAATGGTATGACATGATGTGCTAATTCATCCCGGTATTGTTGTGCCAATAAATTGAAATCTAACATTTTCAATATCATTTCAAGGTGAGACTCTCCATATACCGCTCAAACAGATGATGTGCCTGGGTGTATGCTGACTGTGGGCTCATAAAATGAGAAAATTCAAAAGTAATGGCTTTCTCAATGCCAGCTTTTTCAGCAGCCTGTAATTTAAGTAATAGCTTTTCCCATTTGATTGGTAAAAACTTAATTGGCATGTCCCTGTCAAAAGACTCTGCGTTGGACCAGCATTCCATTCCAAACCGATCCGCCAGTGCCCTGTTGACTTCAAGATAATCTGGCAGCTGGTCATAATCCACATGGCCATCCTGAAAAGCTAAAATATCCACACTTCCCTTTATTCCATCAAGGATTTCGCACCATACTTGTTCGTGTTCTTGGGCTGAAATGGTATCAGCTTTCGAAAGTTGTGACTTGTGAGCCAAAATAGCTTTTGTTCCATCAATGTAGGGAGAAATCAATGTTGGGAGGTTTCCGGAAACTGCCTTGCAATGCTTTCCCAGTTTTGCATATAAATCGATAATTCCTTTCGTCTTTCGACTCACTTCCTGGGACAGGTACCATCCTTTGAAGGCTGGCCTGGTACCATATTTCCCCCAAACTTCATCTATGACCCGGAGGTTGATATCGATTTCCTTTTCAAAATTGCCTTCCGACCACCAGTATTTGCCGGAATCATATAATCCAAAATAAAAGGCGAATCCATATTTTTCACTCAACTCCAAAAAAAGGTCAACCAGGTCAACGGGAGGCATAAAACAACCTTCTTCAAGGGTCAATATTTTGGATGGATAGGTTAGCCATTTTTGATATCCGCTTCGGATCAGGACGACAGTATCAATACCCATTTTTTGCATATACTTGAAATCCTTATCCCACGCGGCTCGACCCCAGTTTTGGTGGGGAATATCATGGCTGATCTCATCCAAAAAGGTGGCAGTAATTGGCAACATTTAGTTCTCCAGTTTGTCGTACCAAAGTTTTTTCAATAACACAGTAGTGAGTACAAAAATCATAAAGGCGATGGCCAGGCCTATCATGTCTTTGGTTAATAAATACATCGGCATTACGACGAGTGTCATTTGCCAAACGATACCGATTAAGACATTCCAAAAATCCTTTTTAAAATCATGGTTTGGCTGAAAATCAGGATGCTCGGCTAATACCTTTTCCCGAACTGGTTTCCAAAAACCCCATGGATTCGTTTGCATATAGAATGATTTCAACACTTCCTCATCATCCGGTTTGGTTAAATATGTACCGAGTATACACCCTGCGAATGATACGAAGAGAATCACCGGGAACAGGTAAATTGCAGCAGTATCCGGCCAAACCAATGGAACAATAGATGAGGCAACCAGGCCCCCAACCATACCAAAGAAGTAACCAAAACCATTGAAGCGCCACCAGATCCATTTGAGCACATTGGCCGCTGCATATCCTCCATAAAGAGCTGAGGTTATCCAAAGGGTCAACGAATTGATAGATGCAGCGAAAAATCCTAAAAAGATGCCAATTACAACAAGGATTAAAGAACTGGCATAGCTATATCTGACATATTTTTTGTCACTCGCATTTGGATTGATGTATTTTTTATAGAGGTCATTTACGATATAGGCAGGAGCAGCATTGATGAAGGCGGCGAAAGTCCCCATAAAGGCCGCCAACAAACCTGCGAGTAACAGTCCTTTAAATCCCACTGGAACGAAACGTTCAATGGCGAGCGGAAGAACCAATTCAAAGTCAATATCAGCGCCCATTGCCTGAAACTCCGGCATCAGATAAGTAAGTGATAAAATGGCGAAACCGGCAATCATTAAATATCTTGGAAAGAATAATACCAGTATGGTGAGCCCACTCATTTTGGCAGCTTCTGCAGGTGTTTTAGTTGATAGAACGCGCTGCATATCATAACTTGGTACAGGCCCGGCTAAGCTCGCAAAGACGCCTTTGAAGATCATAATCATGACCAAATACCCCATCAGTTCAAAGCCATCAGAATCTATTTTGGTATTGACACTGTCCAGGTATCCCGTCCAGTCTAAATCAAGATGCCAACCGAAGAACAACTCTCCCCATCCATTTGGTACTGCTCCGGAAATCTGCTCCACGCTCACATTTGTAAAGGCGATATAACCAATGACCAGGCATGAAATCGTCATGATGATAAACTGCAACACTTCGGTCAATACCACACTGTACATGCCACCTTTGATCACATAAAGAGTGGTTATGGAGATAATCAACAGCGCATAGGTCTGCTCAGATGTAAAGACCAGCGGGCCCAATAACATTGAAAGGTCCCATGGGAAAAATATAGTCGCGAACTTGCCAATTCCAACAAAGAAATAAGCGATAAAACCGAAAACACTAATGACCGCAAAAATGGTCACAATGATATGTGACAGTCTGCCCCCCTGCTTATCTCCAAACCTGGTTGTAATCCATTGAGCCCCGGTCATCACATTGGAACGCCTGAGCCAAATCGCGAGAAACATCATCACAAAAACCTGGTTCCAAACGGGCCATAACCAGGGAATCCAGGCACTTTTCAAACCGTATACGAACATTAATGTCACCGCCCACATAGTGCCTGATATATCGAACATTCCCGAAGCATTTGACAGTCCGAGCATGTACCATTTGATCTGATTATTGCCGAGGAAATATGACTTCAGGTTCCGTGAAGCTTTTTTAGAAATATAAAAGCCAATGAAAATTGTCAACAAAACATAGATGATAACGATGGAAATGTCAACAGGGTGGAGGAGCATATTACTTTTTCCTTACAGAAGATTATTAAATACCATGCACAAAGTAGGAAAAATAATTCTGCTGTGCTCGCGCACAGTAAAAATTAATTTAATAGTTTTACAAAAAAAATCCAATGGATAAAGCCAGTCATCTTGCCTATTTAACACGAAGAGAAAATATTCCTACTGAAATATTTGGAACTGCCCAGGAAGCCTCAAAAGTTGTTGCTCAAGAAATTGCTGAAACGATCCAGTCAAAAGCAGCAAGGAATGAATTATGTATTCTTGGATTAGCCACCGGTTCAACTCCAACTTCCGTTTATGCTGAATTAGTCAGGATGCATAAAGAAGAAGGGCTGAGTTTTCAAAATGTTGTCACATTCAATCTGGATGAATACTACCCTATTCAGCCAAATGCATTGCAAAGTTATGTGCGTTTTATGAATGAACATTTATTTGATCTCGTCGACATTAAAAAAGAAAATATCCATATTCCTGACGGGACTTTGGACAAATCAGATGTATTTGACTACTGCCGGGAGTACGATGAAAAGATTAAGTCATACGGAGGCCTTGATATTCAGATTTTAGGGATCGGACGAACCGGTCATATTGGGTTTAATGAACCGGGATCGGGAGAAAAATCTCCAACCAGGCTCATTACACTGGATCATATCACAATTGTGGATGCTGCATCAGATTTTTATGGGGAAGAAAATGTTCCTCGCAAGGCAATCACCATGGGTGTGGGAACAATCATGAAAGCGAAACGCGTGATATTAATGGCCTGGGGGGAAGGAAAATCTCATATCATCAGAAAAGCTGTCGAAGGTCCTGTGACGGATATGGTACCTGCGACATACCTTCAGAATCATCCAAATACCAAGTTTTTTCTTGACCAACCAGCAAGTGTCGAGCTTACCAGGAATAAAACGCCATGGGTATTAGGCAATTTTAGCTGGGACAAACAAAGTATCAAAAAAGCCGTTATTTGGTTAAGCCAGAAAATTGATAAGCCAATTCTCAAGATGACGAATCGAGATTATAGTGATAATGGAATGGTTGACATCATCACTGAATTCGACTCCGCTTATAATACGAATTTGGTTGTATTCAATGACCTGAAGAAAACAATCACAGGTTACCCGGGTGGAAAACCTGGAATGTCCCATGAGGAACATCCGGAAAGACCCGATCCACAACCAAAGAGAGTTGTCATTTTTAGCCCGCATCCTGATGACGATGTGATATCCATGGGAGGCACTTTCATGCGCCTGCATGATCATGGTCATGATGTCCATGTCGCATACCAAACATCCGGAAACATTGCAGTCTTTGATGACGATGTCGTCAGATTCGCAGACTTTGTGAATGATTTTCATGAAGAGTTTGGAATGAAACAAGAAGTCACCCAAATGCTCTTCTCCAAAGTGAAAGAACAAATCCAAACGAAACAAGCAGGAAAAGCAGATACCCCTGAAGTCCAAAAAATCAAAGGGTTGATTCGACGGGCAGAAGCTAAAGCTGGTGCCCGATATGTAGGCATCCCCGACGTCAATATGCACTTCCTTGATATGCCATTTTATGAAACAGGCATGGTAAAGAAAAAGCCATTGGGTGATGATGATATTGATATCATTTGCGATCTGTTACAAAAAGTAAAACCTCACCAGGTATTTGCGGCAGGTGACCTTTCTGATCCGCATGGTACCCATCGGGTTTGCCTGAATGCAATCATCGCAGCCCTCAAAAAACTTCAAAACGAGCAGTGGATGAAGGATTGCTACGTTTGGTTATACCGTGGAGCATGGCAGGAATGGGAGATCGAAGACATTGACATGGCTGTACCTCTAAGTCCGGACGAGCTATTGAAAAAACGAAGAGCCATTTTTAAACATCAGTCCCAAAAAGACAGGCCACTATTTCCAGGCCATGATGCAAGAGAGTTTTGGCAACGGGCAGAAGCACGTAATCGGCACACAGCAGATGTTTATGACCAGCTCGGTTTACCTGAATACGAAGCACTTGAAGCATTTAAAAGGTATATCATTTAATAAAACCTTAATTTGTTATTGGTGTTTGATCTGAAACAGCAATGACGAAACTCGGTACCATATTATTAATTCTGTGTTTTTCTTCTGTTTTTCCTAAAATGGACAACAGCCTTGTTCTCACTGGAATATTGACAAACACTTCATTTTCAGCAGAGGAATTAGTCAAAGACTATTTCATTCGTGGCACCTGTCGAAATGTAAGCAACATTACTTCTTTTGGAAATGCAGAGAGTATTGGTTTTTTCTCAAATGGAGAAAGCACGCTCGGATTTTCGAGTGGCATCCTGCTATCAACCGGGAAAGTCGAATCTGCCGCAGGACCAAATTCGAGCACCGAAATGACATCATCTTTCAACGATAACCGAGGTGACCGTGATCTTGAGATTTTCGCTTCAAATGTCATTTTTGATGCAGCAGGCATTGAATTTGACTTCGTTCCACTTGGCAATGTCGTGACATTCAAATATGTTTTTGCCTCAGAAGAATACTGTGAATTTGTCGGCAGTATATTCAATGATCTATTCGGTTTTTTTGTCAGCGGTCCTGGCATTAATGGCCCTTTCGAGGATCAGGCAATCAATGTGGCGACACTTCCAGGGACGGAGGAATACGTCACAATCAATAATGTGAATCACGACAATAACAGCGATTCGTATGTCAAAAATGAGCTTGAAAAAGACGCTAACATTTGCCGGGTACCATTCAATGCGAGTCACCTGGAACTGATCGAATTTGACGGCTTTACGATTCCGTTGACAGCGCGTATTGATGTCATCCCCTGCGAGACATATCATATCAGGTTGGTCATTGGTGATGTTGGAGATGACAAACTGGACTCAGCCGTTTTCCTCGAATCGAAGAGTTTTGACCTGGGAGGGGAAGTAACGGTAAGGGCTGAAGTGGAAGGAAGCCCCGAACCTTTTGCCTATGAAACCTGTCGTGATGGCAGCTTTGTTTTTGAGCGGACAGATAATACAAATATTAACGAGCCACTCGATGTTGCTTTTACGATTAGTCCAATATCTGATGCAACTGAAGGAATTGATTTTATGGATATACCTGGTATGATAACGATTCCTGCCCAGGAGAACTCGTATACCCTCCCGATCGAGGTGATTGCTGACCTGCTGATCGAGACACCTGAAAGATTGCGATTGGATATTCAATATGATTGCCAGTGTATTGATCCCGTCAATGCAGATCTTTTTATTGCCGATCTGGATACATTGGCAACAAAATTTGAAGAAATTTATGTTTGTGAAGATCAACCTTTTTCCGTCAGCCCTGAAGTAACTGGTGGTGCAAAGCCCTACGCTTTTCTTTGGAACACATCTGCCACTGGAGGTACCCTAATGGAGTCAGTCAATCAACCGACCCATTTTACAGCCACTGTCACAGAAGCATGTGGTGATACGGCATTGGTGATCGTAGGTGTCGGTATTCAATCAGATCCTGCCTCTATACTTACCGGTGATACATCTATTTGTTTTGAGGACACGGCTTTTTTAAATATTGAGTTAGGCGGATATCCTCCCTGGTCAATCACTTATATCAATGATAGTGGAGAGGAATCTTCCATTTTTAATATTGAATCGTCACCTACACTCATTCCAGTGACCGAAACCGGCAATTATCAACTGATCAGTTTTGAAGATGCTCATTGTGTGGGTAGCGTAGAAGGATCAGCCAATGTAAGCTCCGATGCAGGATCATTTGAATTCACGGTGACTGCGCCCACGTGCATAAATTCTAGCGATGGGCACATATTCGTTAGCCTGCTGGAAGGTATTGAGCCAATAACAATAGATTGGGATGTCCCAACAGATGACCCCTTTTTATTAAATAATCTGCAGGCCGGCACGTATACAGCAATCGTCACGAATGGTGAAGGCTGTTCCGCTCAACACAAAATCTTAGTTCCTGAACCAACAGATGCTCAATCTGATTGTCAGCAGTTTGACTTGTTTGTTCCAAATGTATTTTCCCCAAATGAGGACGGAGTAAATGATTGGCTTGAGTATTTTCTAACAGATGGCCATCCGGTTGAGCGCATTGTGCATGTCCAGATATTTGATCGGTGGGGAAGTTTGGTGCATGAGCTACTAGACCTTCCACCTCAGAGTAACGAACTCATTTGGGACGGCAAACAAAATGACCAGCAGATGCAACCTGGTGTTTACTTTTGGAAAATTCAGATTCAACTCAGCGGTGGACAATCACAAACATTTACTGGAGACGTCACCATTCTCAGATGATCAGGTGTCACGGAGTGTACTTTCATCCATTTCTAAAAAATGGTTATTGAGACTCCTCTTTTAACGGTGATCGATACTTCAAAAAACGAACCGCATCGTTATTGCAGCCAAACATCAAATATGATACACCTTCTATCTCAATTTTACGGATCTTTTTGACATCAAAGGGAATAGAAATGCCACTCTGAGCATAGGATGTTGGTGTCCAATTTCCCCTGCTATCACCCAGAAGTAAAATGCCAATACCTGCATCATTCCGGGTAGTCTCAATTTCGGAAGTGAACAAATTACCAGCTGCTACAATATCAAGGTGGCCATCCCCATTTACGTCTTCAATCATAAAATCATTGATAGAAGAGATTTGGGCCTCATTTGGAAGAGGCACCATTTCAAACTTTCCGTTTCCTTTGTTCTCAAAAATCGCACTCGCAAATGTTTGAGCCTGATAATGCAGTGCTTTTTCAAGATTTTTCTCACCATAGACCGTCGACATATTCGCAGAAGCAAACTCTGTATAGGACGGAAATTTCTTTTTTAAGTCAGGAATCTGTTCACTGGAGCACGATCTCCCCCTAAGTGGAAACTGCTCACCGAAGTTGTAGTAACTCAGCACGATATCTTTTGATCCATTCTCATCGAAATCATCATAATGCACCTCGAAAGGTTCATCCACGCTAGCCTGGTATTTATAATTCAATCCTAAATTTCCAGCCACCAGATCCTGATCTCCATCAGCATCAATATCAGCAAGCGCCAGTGAGTACCACCACCCAGTAGAGTTTGGAATTATATGCTCATTTTTTTTGAAATGCCCTTCCTGATTTTCAAAAAAGGTGATCGGCATCCATTCTCCGGACAACACAAAATCAATATCATTATCGCCATCATAATCCATCCAAATTGCATCTGTTACAAGTCCGATATTTACCAGATCAGGAGCTCTTTTTTTAGTGACATCCTTGAATGATCCTTCCTGGTTTTCTAAAAGTCTGCTGACAGCTGGCGAGGGATAAGACCACGGTTGGTGTCGACCACAAATCAGCAAATCAAGATCTCCATCAGCATCAAAATCAAATGGCCGAACGGCCCCTCCACTATCTCGAAACTTAGGTAATCGGTCTTCTGATCTCGACAAAGCTCCTTTTTCATTGATATACAATCTGTCCTGGTATTGTGGAGATTGCGGAGGAAAAGCATTGCCCCCACTTACCACATACAAATCCATATCATTGTCATTGTCAACATCAAAAAAGACTGCATCAAGATCTTCGAACAAAGGATCATCATCGATTACGAGTTCTGTAAAACTGCCACCTGGCTCCTGGATAAACAAGACACTTTTCTGTCCGAGAGCACCTCCGGCAAACACATCCTGCCTTCCATCACCATTCACATCAGCAGTAGCAAGTGCTGGTCCGAATTGGGACATTTTATGTGGTAGCAGAACTTGCTTCGCATAGTCATCAAATGCATTTTCTGTATGACGAAAATCAAAAGGAATTTGCTCATTCACCATTTCAAAAATGGGCTTCTCTCCCTTTGCAGAAGCCTGAGCGGGCGGAACGAATTCCGCTACATCAATTTCTAATTGCTGGTTGACTGGAATTTCTGAAGCTTGATAGATAGAACCATCAGGAAGTGTGACCTCCAAATGATCGACAATCGAATTTGTCCCCACACCAAAATGCGCGATATTTTCACTGCAGGAATACATACCATGCACACTGGATAATTCACGGAATTGTATACCGCCATTTGAATCTTTGATTTGAAATTTCGTTCCAAAGAGTGAGCTATGTTTTTCTTTGTCGGTGACTTTGATCCGCAGCCAGTTAGCCCCTACGAATGATTCAGCATTGTTTCGATACAGGAAAGCAGGAGCATTAATATTGTTCACGATCAGATCTAAGTCGCCATCGTTATCCAAATCACTGTATGCTGATCCATTTGAAAATGATAATGCATCCAGGCCCCATTCATCCATTACTTTTGAAAAAGTCAGATCTCCCTCATTTTTAAACATATAATTCTTTTGCGGTACGCTTGGTATGAGACTCAACGCTTCATCCAGATCAAGGATATCAAATATTGAAACTTCTCCTGCTGTTGGATATGCTTTGATATAATCATCAATTTGCTTCCGCACATAATTTGGGAAAGTTTTCGAAGCATCAGTGTTTCTGATATCCCTCAATAATCCGTTTGTGATATATACATCTTTCCAGCCATCATTGTCATAATCAGCAATCAAATTAGACCAGCTCCAATCTGTACTTGGAAATCCGGACAATTGTGCTATATCGCTCCATCGCCCACCTCCCTGATTGAGATGCATTGCATTGAACATATATTGATAATGACCTCCCTGATCAACCACATTCCAAAATGCTTTTGGATTCATCCCGCTCATGTTCGCTTTAAGTCGGAAATTGTCTTCCGCAACCATATCAAGTGTCATGATATCCAACAAGCCATCATTATTGATATCACCGGCGTCCACCCCCATTGCATAATATGATATATGATTCAATTGATCTTTGAGACGATCCGTAAATGTCCCGTCTCCATTATTGATATAGAGGAAATCAGGTGCCTCATAGTCATTACTGATATAGATATCAACCCAGCCATCCTGATTAAAATCTCCGGTCACCATACTATTTGGATAGCAGGGTTTTAACACTCCGGCAAATCTGGTGACGTCTTCAAATGATCCGTCTCCACGGTTTCTCATTAACCTGGGAGCCCATTTTTCCTGCATCAGGTCCTGACCCATAAATGCTGAATAGTTACCCGGATTTGGTGGTTGGTTCAAAATAAATATGTCCAGCAATCCATCATGATCGTAATCCAGGAACCCAGCATGCCTCGTTCGTCCATCGTCATCCAGTCCATATGCTGCTGCTTTTTCTACAAATCGAACACCGAGAATTCCGTTATCCATCGGAAATGTTTGACCAGTGTTGATATAAAGTAAGTTTTTGCGCCACGAAGCTTTTTCATCGTACAACTCACGTGTCACATATATGTCATCCCAACCATCATGATTCACGTCCCCCACGATCACCCCTGAGGACCAACCATCATCTTTGATAATTCCAGCCATTTCCCCTGCATCGACAAATGTGAGATCTCCAGCATTAAAATACAATTGATCAGGCACAAGATTGCCAGCAAAGAAAATATCTGCCAATCCGTCCTTGTTAAAATCTCCGATTCCGACACCACCACCACCATAGTAATTACTGTAGAGCAGAATATTATGGTCTTTTTCGTCAGTTATAGTGTTCTCAAATTTGACTCCGGTGGCTTCTGGAGTGAGCAGAGAGAATCTTTTAGTCTGCTGAGCATCCAGGTGGTGATACAACATTAATAATGATGCGATCACAACTGAATATTGCCACTTATTTCCAATGCCCATAAAAATTTATCTTTTGAGTCTGGAATAATGCATTAACATGGTCCAAAAGTACAGCCATTTCGCGTCTTGTAATACCTCTGTTACGATTAAAATTTGCAAGCTGAAATACCTGCTCCCAGTTTTGTTCGACTTCTTCTTGAAATTCCGGTAATTCGAGATTCCGGCTATTCATTTTAAAATGATTTAACAATTTAAAAGACAAATGAATCGCGTCTTGCACTGCCACTTCCCGTTTAAGCTCTATTGAAAAAGTTGGATCATAAGATTTCAGGTTGCGACCAATTTCTTCTCCATTGACCAGGGAATCAGGATAAAACCATGTTTGGTTTGCCCACTGATAAGGGACACCTGTGCCACGAAGTACTCCCGTTGCTCCCATCCGCTGAATAGCCATGAAATGTGGATCATCGGGAGTTACATCAATATAAGGTAAGAGGTAGCCACCATAATTGAGTACATTTTGTTGAATGGTTCGAGGATCTAATTCGTTGAGTTCCACATCCCTAAGAGCAGCCATCGCAGCCATCAGACCGGCTGCCTGCCCGATTTGGATGACCACAGGTTGCAACCTGGTTGTTCCATTGACAATATTGGTTACAGATATGGCTTTATCTGCGATAATCAAATTTTCCATTTCCTTTGGAATGAGTGTACCCATTGCCACTGAATATGATGGAACATCCGGAAAGTTGATTTCAGGTGCTTCCGGAAATTCAGCATGGTGGTGATCGATCGGGTAATCACCTACTGCGATGCCGGTTCGATACAGTTCATCATGAAAAGGATGGGTAATATGTGCAATATCCATTCTCACCTCCCCTATTATCCGGCGGCCTTCGCGATGATATGGATAAAATGGAAGTAAATCCGGAGTCGGAAACTCATCTTCAGCAAGTCCCAGGTGTTTAAAACCAAGCTCATGCTGGATATAATAAATATATCTTAAGGTTTTGGCTTTCGCTTTTTGGACAGCTTTTTCTCTGAAGTCTGGATCCAATTCGACCATGTTGACATAAAAATCATTTCCATGTTTAGGCCAATTAATCATGTACTTGTCATTTGGAAGTTTTCCGTATGTCATCATTTTCTCGCATTCGAGCACGTCCAATAAAGTACATTTTGGGTGTTGACAAGTGCAATAAAACTCTGCAGTATCGTAATCAGGTGGTATAGGAATCGTTTTATCAGCATCCGGTCCATAATCTTTTAAAATAGCTACATAGGTCAAATCCTGAACGATATCATTGCCTTGAGTTGGGGCCATTGACTCACCACTAAACGCTCGAGCATCCATCCCAACATCAAACTCAACACCAGCTTTTGCTGCAACATCTCCCAGGTCTGTGCCATCAATCAGTACCTTGGCTTCAATGAGTTGAGTAATACCAAGGGAATCAGTGATTTCAATTTCCCAATATCTACTTTTCTGAAGCAGTTTCCAGGTCGTATTCTTTTGTACCAACAGGTTCTCCTCATTTTGAGCAAGAATATCCCAATACTTGGCACCAACACTTGGTTCAAACATCGTATTACTTACCCAGCCGGTAAATAGCGCATCTATCCCTCCATAATGTTCTCGCAACAATTGTCGAAATTCACCCCAAAGGCCAGCCCCCAACTGATGATTCCCATCCGTTGCGCTCACTCCAGCAGAAGTAAGCATACCTCCTAACCAGGGATAAGGATTGACATGGAGTGTCTTTGCCCCACTTCTGGACGACTGGATTCCGGCAGCCACCGCTCCTGTTCCTCCACCGAGGACCACAACATCGTAACGATTCGTTTCATCGACGCAAGAAATGCAAAGGTATATGCATAACAATCCCAGTAACAACCATGATGGTATAACAGGATCAGATGACGATATGTAGTTTCTCATGTTCTTCCTCCACATAGTATTGCACATTTTCACGCATGACTACATCCAATGGCAGAAATTGTAGTGGTTTGATCTCCTTTTTCAAGACGAGGTGATTAAATAAATTCATGACCCCCATAAAACCCTGTTTATATGGATTCTGATTGATCAAAAAATGAATATCCTCAGAGTCCAGATATTTTAGATTGGGTTCGATCAAATCAAAACCGATCAACCCCACATGGCCTTTAGCGTATTTCTTTATATATGGCACTATTCGGAATAACTTGGATGTGGATACAAAAATCCC
>Ga0316201_10002276_pt1 | contig 13578 bp, 14 predicted proteins | sample CS6wburrow_MG_FD_204516 | JGI IMG/M metagenome (GOLD analysis project Ga0316201, IMG submission 204516) | Coastal sediment microbial communities from Delaware Bay, Delaware, United States - CS-6 worm burrow | ecosystem: Environmental > Aquatic > Marine > Coastal > Sediment | place: USA... | reverse complement strand
AGTACTTGTGTATTTTATGAGGGTTTTGATGTTACAAATGACGGATTAACCACAAGGAATGTTGTGGCTATAGGGTCTGAATTTTATGAAGAAAATTGCGCCCAGGTCACAGAAGAGTATGAAGCTACCTTTAATTTTATTGTGCTTTATGAGGGTTCTTACCTATTCAGGTTTTGGACCGGGCAAGATGAAAATGGCGAGCCACAATATCTGGAAATAGAGGTTCCAGTAAATCCATGATCTTCAGATATCTGCAGATCGTAATCTAACCATCATTGTGAGTCTAAAAAAACTCATCCAACATTGTAAAAAGGGAGATAGAAAGGCCCAGGAACAGCTATACCGCAAATATGCCAGTATACTTTTCGGATTATGCCTTAAATACTCCCGCAATAAAACGGAGGCAGAAGATAATCTGCATGACAGTTTTTTGACCATTTTTGAAAAAATAGATCAATTTAAATTTAAAGGGTCTTTTGAAGGTTGGATAAAAAGAATTACAGTGAACACAGTATTGCAGAAGTACAGAAAGGATCAATATTTGAAACTCGTAACTGAAAATACGGAAGAGGAGGCAGAGGTAGATTATGAATTCGCCGACATACAACTTTCTACTTTATTGCAATATGTGCAGGAGCTACCGACGAAATACCGACTTACATTTAATTTATATGTGTTAGACGGTTATACACATAAAGAAATCAGCGAAATGCTAGGTACCTCGCAGGGAACCTCAAAATCTAATCTATCAAGGGCCAGGATGATTTTGAGAGAACGAATTAAAAAGGAAAACATCAACATTGCCTAATTCAATAGGACATGAAAAAGAAAAGAATAGATAAATTATATCAGGAAAAATTAAAGGATTTTGGTCAAATTCCAGATGAACATGTATGGGCATCCATTGCTTCTTCCCTGGATAACAAGAAAAAAAAGAGGCGTGTAATCCCTATTTGGTGGCGATTAGGCGGTGTTGCATCTGTATTGGCAATTGTACTATTCCTGGTTTTCCAGACGGGAAGTTTAAAAACCCCCGAGACTATTCTTACAGACACCAATAATGGTCCTTCATCTGTTTCGGAAGAAGTTGAACCAGTTAATCCCAATGATCTTGAAGCTTTTCCAAAAATAAATAGTGACGTTACTACGACGACCTCAAACAAATCGCAGGATATCACCTCAGATACCATAGAGCTTTTGAATATTCCTGCTATTCAGGTAGCCTCTGAAACTGGGCAAAGGAGCACGAATAAACCCGCAAATAGAATCCCTGGGGTTGCTTCGGAGGATCTCAACTCGGAAAAATCGAACACAACAGTTGCTAATAATACTGTTGGAGTCTCAAAAACAAATGATACTATAGAAGATATTAAAAGTGAAAGATTAATTGGAAATGATCGACTGGATACTCGTATTGTGACTGCCGATATTCAAAAAAATAAGTCTACGGCAGAAAAAAACCTCGCGGAAGCTGCAGCGGAGCAAATTGCAATGGATGCCACTAAATCTCCCAGGGATTTGGTTTCAGATAAAAAAGTTATAGATAATACCTCTGTACTGGTGCCGGAGAAGAATTCCAAAAAATCTATTTTTGAGGACATACCAGCCGAAGATGTTACAGAACTTTCTGAAACTAATGATGCCAGGTGGACAATAGGACCTAAGGTAGCTCCGGTGTATTTCAGTTCGTTGACTCAGGGATCGCCCATACATTCAAGTTTTCAAAACAATGCCAAATCTGGGAATGTTAATTTCAGTTATGGGCTTTCGGTTTCGTATAACGTTAGCAAGAAATTACAGTTACGGTCAGGGATCCATAAAGTAGATTATGGTTATGATACCAATGATGTTTCTTTTTCGTCCTCTCTTAATGCGGCCACTAATTCCTTAATTAATAATATCGATTATACCTTAAGTTCTAAAAACCTGGTAGTGAAAAGTGTGAGCAGCAGTGCTGCCAAACTCGCCTCTGAAAGTGCCATGGATGTTGCTGCAACAGATCCTTCCCTTGATGGCAGGATGATCCAGGAATTTGGATATCTCGAAGTTCCTGTAGAATTGACCTATGCAGTATTTGATAGGAAATTAGGATTAAATGTGATTGGAGGGGTAAGTTCCTTGTTCTTGATTAACAATTCTGTGATATTGGAATCGGAAGGTATTGCAACCCAGATGGGAGAAGCTAATAATATAAATGATGTAAACCTAAGCACCAATATAGGCATTGGATTTTCCTATTCGGTTGGTGATAAAATGATTATAAACCTTGAGCCCATGTTTAAATACCAGTTAAATACATTTTCCAACGCTGCAGGTAATTTTCGGCCTTATTCTATTGGAGTGTATTCGGGTCTTACTTTTAAGTTTTAAATAAGAGGTTATAAAACATCTTGTGGCAGCATAAAGAGGTTGGTTAGGTTGGTTACTGCAATTCGCAGTGACTCCACAAGCGTCCTGCGATTCCAGTAGGGCGCTTTTTTCAATAGCAAAGTTTATTATACATGACAATTGTATAAATTAATATACCTTATGGTATCTATCTTAACTGCGGATTTTCTTTTGCACATAGATCCCGTTCAAGCGAATGGTAAATCACGGCTCTTACGGCCTCCCTTAATTCTGCCTTTTGTGATTCTTCTAAATTGCTGGTATTGAAAAATGAATGCACCCTAACTCTTAGTGGACCTGGATTCCCGCTATAAAAAGTAAAAGAGAAGCGCTTCTTGGCATCGTAAAATGTCATTGGAACAATTGGTATATTATGAGCAATAGCCATTTTAAAGGCTCCATCTTTAAATGAATCTAGCAAAATATGTTCTTCAGGAACACCTCCTTCGGGAAAAATACAAATGCTTAACCCTTTGTCTAGCCTTTTCTGAGCCCTCCTATAGACACCCATTCTACTTCTGCTATCCTCCCTGTCTACCATAATACAAACTCGTTTATAAAAGAATCCGAAAATGGGAATTTTAACTAATTCTTTTTTGCCTACAAAGACAAATGGATTCTTGCTAACACGAAGCATGAGCATTATATCGAGCATACTTGTATGGTTGGCCACCAGCATATAGCTCTTTCCCTTTACCAATCGCTCTTCCCAGGTTATCCTTGGTATACAGCCCATGCCATACAGGATCATATTGGCCCATATATTACGTGCAAGCCAAAAGAACTGGGGGTAGGTTTTTTCTGAAATAGATAAAACAATTAAAATGGGGAAAAATAAAACAATAGGTAAAGCTACCAATAAGTAAAACCAAATCCGATAAAGCAGTTGGGCTGTTTTTCGTAGCAAAGCACGCATAAAATCAAAAATAACAATTTTAGCAGGGTTATAGTATTTCTTTTACTTTTGTCTTTCTTTAAAGAATTTGGAATGGCAAGAATCTTGACGGGTATACAAAGTACAGGAATACCGCATTTAGGAAATATTTTAGGCGCTATCATTCCAGCTATTGAAATGGCAAAGAATCCAGATAATGAATCTTTTCTCTTCATTGCCGATATGCATTCATTAACACAAATAAAGAATGGGGAAGAGTTAAGGCAGAATACCTATGCCACGGCCGCTACCTGGCTTGCTTTTGGCCTCGATATAAACCAGACCGTATTCTACAGACAAAGCGATGTCCCCCAGGTTACGGAGCTCGCCTGGTATTTGAGTTGTTATTTCCCCTATCAACGGCTTACTTTGGCCCATTCCTTCAAAGACAAGGCAGACAGGCTTGAAGATGTGAATGCCGGACTTTTTTCATACCCAATGCTAATGGCGGCCGATATATTATTGTACGACGCCGAGATAGTACCTGTTGGCAAGGATCAATTACAGCATTTGGAAATGACTCGCGATGTTGCTTCACGTTTTCATGCGCAAATGGGAGATACCTTTGTGTTGCCCGAAGCCCAGGTGCAAAAAGAAACCATGTACATCCCAGGTACAGATGGTGAAAAAATGAGTAAGAGCAAGGGAAATCTAATCAATATATTCCAGCCCGATAAGTCATTAAGAAAACAAATCATGGGAATTCATACGGATAGTACACCCCTTGAAGATCCTAAGGATCCGGATTCTGATACCGTTTTTGCCTTATATAAAATAATGGCGTCGGATGCTCAAATTTCCCAAATGCGCTCAAATTATCTAAATGGAAATTACGGGTATGGTCATGCTAAACAGGCCCTTTATGATCTTATCATGGAAACCTTTGGTGAGGCCAGAGAAAAATTTAATTACTATATGAGTCATCAATCCGAAATTGAAGAATTATTGCATTTTGGAGCTGAAAAAGCACATAAAATAGCAGACGAAGTATTAAAGCGGGTACGGACTAAAGTTGGATATTAGTCTTTTCTTAAAAAAGACCAGGCAGTTGGTTTTCGAGCATAGTAAAATATAGAATTTAAATCCATTTCTGGTATGGTACATCAATTAATCGATGAAAACCATGAACACTTAACTCAATCACTTTATAAACCTATTTCCCAAACCGGGCAGTTTGTAAAATTTTAAATTGCCTCGAAGCGTTTTCCCGGTAAAGGCCTTACCACTCCCTTTAATTCCATCGATAATAAGGTTGAAGAGGTTTTAAAAATTGGTATTTGACATTCTAGAGCAATTTGGTCTAGCAATTGTTTCCCTCCTGCTTCCAAAAAAGCGTAAATGGTTCTTTCGGTATCATCCAATTCTACAAATAGTTCTTTTTGGATGGCTTTTGATCTCTTTTCTTCCAAGTCCCAGTTGAGTATATAGACCAAATCTGCAACCGAGGTTAATAAATGAGCATTTTGTCTTTTTATTAAACTATTTGCGCCTGTACTATAGGTATCATTGGCCCTTCCCGGTACGGCAAAAACTTCCCTATTATAGCTGTTTGCTATATCGGCCGTCACTAAACTCCCTCCTTTTTCGGCTGATTCTACTACGATCGTTGCCTCACTGATCCCTGCAATAATGCGATTTCTCCTTAGAAAATTTTCCCTGTCTGGATTGCTAGTGCTCCAAAATTCTGTTATAAACCCCCCATTTTTTTCAATTGGGCCGCAATATTTTCTGTGGGGCCTGGGGTATATTTGATTAAGTCCATGTGCCAAACAACCAATGGTTTGCAGATTTGCCTTAACCGCAGCCTTTTGTACACATATATCTACTCCATAAGCAAATCCGCTTATAATGACAGGGTCTAAAGGAGCTATTTCTTCTATAAACTGTTCGCAAAACCTTCTGCCATAGCTGGTCATGTTTCGGGTCCCCACAATACTTATGATCTTCCGCCCTTCTAATTCAATGTTCCCTCTTTTAAATAAGAGTATAGGTCCATCTGTGCAATGGCGGAGATACCTTGGATAGTCTGCGTCTTCAAAATATGTGTAGCTGATATCATGCGCTTGTATATAAGAATATTCCGCCTCAGCAGCTGCCAAATACTCCGTGTTGTGCAACCCTTTCAATATTATTGACCCAATACCATCAATTTTAAGTAAGTGATCCTTTTTATCAGTAAATATACTGGAAGGCTTTCCACAGTGTGCAATAAGCTTTTTTGCCAATATGTCCCCAATATTGGGAATACATTGTAATCTTAGCAACGCAATTAGCTCATCCTTAACCATTTATTTAACTTTCATTGTTATTCACAAAATACTGAAAAACTAATGTTAATAAAAAGTGATTCGCTACTTTGAAGAGGGTATATTTTTTTTCATCTTTGTCTAAATGAGTGTTGAACAGTATATAGCAGAACTTCTCTACCGATATAATTGCGTGGTAATCCCTGAATTTGGGGCTTTCTTAACGCAAATGAAGTCGGCTTTTATCGATTCATCTTCAAATTCCTTTTATCCACCATCCAAATCACTCTCTTTTAATGAGCAGCTAACCTCGAACGACGGTTTGCTAATATCATACATGGCCGAAGCGGAAAATGCCACTTATGAAACCATATTGAAGGAAACAAATAGCAAAGTAAAGGAATGGAAAAAGTCATTGCTCAAGGGAGATCGCTTACAATTAAGCAACCTGGGTGAGTTTAGGCTTAATAAAGAAGGTAAAATACTTTTCCAACCATCAAAACAAGTAAATTATCTCACTTCTTCCTTTGGCCTTACCTCATTTGTTTCAGTTCCGGTTGTCCGTGAGGTATTAAAAGAAGAAGTGGTTGCCCTGGAAGATAAGGTACCTTTTATTATTACTCCTGAAGAGCGAAATAAAAGCGCTATAAGACCTTTCTTAAAATACGCGGCAATAGTACTTCTAGCAATATCCACAGGCCTTACCGGGTATCGTGCCTATAATGAAACTGTTGCTAACCAGCTCCTTACGCAGCAAAATGCACAGGAAATAATTTCGAACAGCATTCAGGAAGCAACTTTTTTTGATTCGAGGCCATTAGAATTACCTGCTTTACATCTTGAAGTCACTAAAAAGGTTGCCAAAAAGCAGCATCATGTTATTGCAGGGGCCTTCAGGGAGTTAAATAATGCTGAGAGGAAAGTAATGCAACTTCAAGAAAAAGGATACAATGCATCGTATCTTGGCAAAAATAAGTTCGGCTTACATCATGTTACTTTTGATAGTTTCGAAGATCCTTCCGAAGCTTTAGCATTCCTGAAAAATATACGGCAAACAGAATCGCGCGATGCGTGGCTTCTCTCTGTAAAATAATACTATTTCGTTTTATCCCCCCTTTTATACCAACTATCTTTGCAAAAAGAAATCTGTATGCAGCCTAAAAAACCGAGTGATTCCAGGACCGTAATGACCGATCTGGTTCTTCCCAGCGAAACCAATCCTTTAAACAATTTATTTGGTGGCGAACTATTGGCCCGGATGGACCGAGCCGCCAGCATAGCTGCCAGACGCCACAGCAGGCGTATTACGGTAACGGCTTCTGTAAACCATGTTGCATTTAACAGATCGGTCCCATTAGGGAGTGTTGTAACGGTGGAGGCTGCGATTTCCCGTACTTTTAAAACGTCTATGGAAATTTATATAGATGTATGGATGGAAGACCGTTTAAGCGGCGAACGTACAAAGGCCAATGAAGCGATCTATACGTTTGTAGCTGTTGATGAAACTGGCAAGCCAACATTAGTCCCTCCCATTGTACCGGAAACCGAGTTAGAGAAGGTGCGCTACGAAGGTGCGTTGCGAAGAAAACAGTTGAGTCTTGTTTTGGCCAGAAAAATGAAGCCAGAAGATGCCACTGAGTTAAAAGCACTGTTTACCCAATAAAAATCGACTGTTTCTAAATACAATAAAGTCTTAATAAGCTTACAAATCAAATGAATCGGGGTCCGGTCCAAAACGTTTTCCCTTGTCAAGGGCATCAATTATGTCCATATCTTCTTCGGACAACTCAAAATCGAAAATTGCCGCATTGCCGAGGATCCGCTCTTTTTTAGAGGATTTTGGAATGGTAATAACCCCTTTTTGCAGGTCCCATCGGAGAACAATTTGAGCTATTGACCTATTGTGCCTTGCTGCCATCTCTTTTAATGCTTCCATTGTGAAAATATGGCCCCGCATCAAAGGCGACCAGGCTTCATACTGGATGTTTTTGGATTTGCAGTAGGCTAATAGCTCTGTTTGGACCAAATATGGATGAAATTCCATTTGATTCACCATAGGCACTATCTTGGCACCTTGAAGTAGATCTTCTAAATGATGTTGCATAAAGTTACTTACGCCAATAGCCCTTATACGTTTGTTTTGATAGAGGTATTCCAGTGCCTTCCATGTTTCTTTATACTTGCCTTCCACAGGCCAATGAATCAAATACAGGTCCAAATATTCCGTATTTAGGCGTTTTAAACTGGCCTCAAAGGCATTCAATGTATTTTCATAGCCCTGATCTGAATTCCAGACCTTGCTTACCAAAAAAACCTCATCCCTGGCGATGCCACTATCCTTCATCCCCTTTCCAACTCCGACTTCATTGTCATAAACCGAAGCAGTATCGATATGTCTATATCCTGCTTCCAGGGCCCATTTCACCGCATTGATCACTTCATTTCCATCCTCTGATAAAAAAACCCCTAGTCCTAAATAGGGCATTTGAACTCCGTTATGCAGGGTAAAGGACCCTTTAATGCCTGTGATCGAATTCATAGTGGTATAGTATTATAAGCGGTAAATCCAATCTTCCGGATTTAAGCGTGTTGCATCCCTGTAAAGGTAAAACTTCAATTGCGTTAATCCGTTAAACCGATTGGTATATATTTCACCTAGCTCATCTTTAGCAGTAACTTTGTCCCCTTTTTTAACGAACAAGTTTGATAGATTATAATACGTACTTATATAATTTCCATGTTTAATCTGAACGCCTTTACTTCCTCCAGGGACCGCTAATATAGCAATGACCTCGCCTTCAAATACAGCACGTGCTCTTGCCCCTTTGTCGGTCGCAATAATTACACCATTGTTCTGGTGCTTAATACCAGGATACACCGCATCATTATAGATGCCAAAACCCTGTTGTTTAATTCCTTTTTCTACGGGCCAAATGAGGCGTCCTTTGTTAGCGGAAAAATTGTTTGCCACAATCGTTGCCTCAGGAGTCAAGACAAATTTACTGGTATTGCCTGTATTGCCCGCTTCCTTGTTAGAGGCCGCAATGGCATTTCGTATGAGTCGTTCAATTTGTGCTTCTATTTTACGTGCCTCGGATTTTTTCTTGTTTAATGCTGCGGTGTACTTGCTTTCATTTTGACGTATGGTTTTTAGAAGGTCTTTTTGATTCCCTATCTCTGAAAAAAGTTCTTTTCTGGCCGCCTGGTTTTGAGTAATTAACTGCTCCTTTTCCTTGCGCTGCGACGTGAGATCATTATTTAAAGTGATGAGGTCTTCCGTTTTTGCAGCAATTTGAATTCCTTGCTGTTTCCGGTATTGTGTATACTGCTTCAAATATTGAAGTCTTTTAAAAGCCTGGTAAAAGTTTTGACTGGACAAAAGAAACATTAACCGACTTTGCTGTGATCGGTTCTGATACGATTTTTGGATCATTGTGGCATATTCCTCTTTTAGGATTTCCAGATCTTCACGAAGCTTGGTAATATTTCTAATATTGGCATTGATCTGCCTGCTTAATAAATTGGATTGTTGATTTGTGACACGTATTAATTGCTGTCTCACATTTATTTTTTGATCCAACAACTCCATTTGGTCCAGCACGGTTCCTTTTTGTTTTCGCTCTGCAAATAACAATCGGTTCATTTCAGAAATTTCTTTCTGGAGTTGTTCGCGTTTGGCTTCCAAGGCTTTCTGTTCATCGGTCTGTGCATGTCCGGCTAAACTAAAATAAAGAATGGCCGTTACAATTAGTAAATACCGATATGCAAAGAAAGTTTTCATATTACTTTAAAACTATCTTATCAAAACCTTTTGGTATTCTATAAGGAAAGCTTATTTGGTTATTGAATTCAACATTTCGAAACTCAATTTCAATGATATTACGCTGATCATTATCAATGGCAACAATTCCCACGTTATTGGGTACCACCTTTTTGTTTTTCTCCTGGTAATCCTTATATCGAACCTCCAATAACCTTTTTTTCTGAGGCTGGGAAATTTGCTGTGAAGCCAGTTTAAAACTGTTTGGCTCAATTAAGAATAATGTCTTAAAAAGATCGATAGGATTCTTTGGCTTTAGTTCATAGCTTGTTCCGTTCGCTTCAACATCGTAACGTTCATCCCTCAGATCGAATAATGCTTCGCCCAACAAGAGGTTTTGAACCTTTTTAAAATCAAGATCTGTCCCTAACAAGTTACTCAGATACTCAAAATTACCATCGAAATATTCATTTTCTAATTTGTTGTAAAAAGTAACCCTGTCCGGTGTTATCAACGCCTTTACGATCCCTAAAGGGGCACTGAGCCAGATGGCTTTGTCTTTTTCCATCCTTAGACTTACCCCAATGCTCTGTGTAGATAAACCATCAGAATAGTTGATCTTCAACTTACTGGTCAGGGTTCTAAAATCTACAGAATTTTTGTAATGATTTTTTATTACAGTTCTTGCCGTGAGACTCTGATCTACTTTTCTATCGGAAATAATTTTCCCTGATTTGCAGGAAAAAAAAAGCGACAGCATAACTCCTAAAAATACCAGTCGTACCCCAGTCCTTAGATTCTCATTCATTGATTTAGGAGCCATTTTTAAGTTTACTAAGATACATATTTGCCTTTTTGGTATCACCTAAAGCGGTATAGGCTGTAGCAAGTTCCTTATAGATTTTTGATGCTAAAACTTCATCCTCTAAAAGATAATCCAGGGCCATATTTAAGAATTCAATAGCTTCTTTGTTATTAGAAAGCTGATTAGATGCCAAACCTCTGGCATAATAAAAATAAGGCTGGGAAGGATAGATCTCCAGGGCTTCTTCCGTTACTTGTTTTAAGGATCTAAAATCCTTCTCACCTATCAGTGCATTCATCTGTTGGGTATACGCTAAAAGGAAGTCCGTTTCTTCCTGTGCCTCAGGGATTGTTTCTTGTTCTTCCTTAACAGAATTTTGCGCGATGGAATCCTGGATCATCAAGGTTAATTCCCTGGTAAAACTGCTAGATCGCAATTCTTTCAATACATCTAACGCCTTACGGTACTCCTCCTTTTTAAAATATATACGTGCTAAATTCTCTTTTAGGCGAATATCCCCATATGGGATTTGATCCTGTATACCATTAAAATCTGCGCCTTGTGATTTTCGTACCTCAACCAGCGTATTGAGGTACCACAGATTGGTTGGTTCCGAATTAATTGCTGCCACAGCGTATTCTTGCGCCAACAAAAATTGATTATTCAACCGATATGCTTTTGCAAGCTCATGATCTAATACACTGCTTTCGGAATTAAGAAGTTTACATTTTAACAATAAATTAATGGCCTTATCATAGTTTTCAATTCCTTTTTGCTTTAATGCCTCAAAAAATAGTTCCTGAAATTCGTCTGTATATTGTTCCAAAAAGATTTCAGCACTTTCTTCCTCCTGGGCAGAAATCAGCAATGGCATTGCCAGAAGGCTTGTAACCATTAGAAATATGTAACCTATTCTTTTCATAATAATTACTATGGTTTTTTCCAGAATCGTGACAATATGGCCATTAATGCCCTATTTAGTGCCTGTACTTCCAAATCCTCCTTCACCACGTTTCGTTTCCGATAATGTTTCTACCTCAACCCATTCTGCCCTTTCATGTTTGGCGATCACTAATTGGGCTACCCGTTCTCCATCTTCTATGGTAAATGTTTCATTAGACAGGTTAACAAGAATCACGCCAATCTCACCCCGGTAATCAGCGTCTATAGTTCCAGGCGCATTAAGTACGGTGATCCCTTTTTTAGCCGCCAGACCGCTACGAGGTCTTACCTGGGCTTCATAGCCCATTGGTAATTCAATAAACAGACCTGTTTTAATAATGCCCCGTTCCAAGGGCTTCAATATAACTGGTTCCAAAATATGGGCCCTTAAGTCCATCCCCGCGGAAGCGGCTGTTTCATAGTGGGGCAGTGAATGCCTGGAAGTATTTATTATTCTAATGTTCATCTTTAGTAAAGATTCGTTTTAGCAATGCGTATTCCATTTTATAAACCAGCAATAAAAATACTAAAAGGAGAAAAGAACCGATGATTAATTGACCTTTAAATACATAAAATGAAAGTGCCGAAAACACTATTGAAACTCCCATGTAAAATGTGATTTTTCTCAAATTATATGGGATGGGATAATATTTTTTTCCGAAATAATAAGACAAGAACATCATGATCGCATAGGCCGCTAAGGTGGCATAGGCAGAGGCGTAATACCCTATATATGGTATGAAGAAATAGTTGATCCCAATGGTTATGATCGCACCTACTATAGATATATACGCCCCAAATTTTGTTCTGTCTGTTACCTTATACCAAACTGAAAGGTTGTGGTAAATCCCCAAACAAAAACTGGCCAAGACAATAATGGGCACTATCGGCATTGCCTCCCAATAATCCGAATTTAATACAAATAATATTTTTAACTGATCTGCAAAAACAACTACCGCCAGTAAAATTACACTACCAAGCACCACAAAATAATTTGTGATCTGGGCGTACGCCTTTTGAGGATTCTCAGTTTTTGAATGACTGAAGAAAAAAGGTTCTATCCCCAAACGAAACGCAGTGGCAAACAGCGTCATAAAAAGTGCCAGTTTATAACATGCCGAGTATTTACCAATCTCGCTTTTGGCTATGTCCGGAGGCAATAATTCGGAGAGCATAATTCTATCGAATACTTCATTGATGGTAAATGCAATCCCCGCGATCATCACAGGTAGTCCATAGCGCACCATTTTTGCCCATAATGCCTTATCGAAAGTATATGAAGGCAACTTATAACGACCCCCCATAAGGAGCAGGGTAAGCCCGCTGGCGATAACCAGCGATATGAAAATATAGGATATTTGAAAATCCGGTTTGTAGATACTACTAAGTATTCCGTCCGGATTGTCCTCTGCCAGACCAGGCAACAGAAGTAAAAAGAAGACATTCAATCCCAGGTTTACCGCTACATTGATTATTTTGATGATGGCATACCGCTGGGGTTGCTGATTGGCTCGTAACCATGCAAATGGAATGATTGCCAATGCATCGAGCGCTAAAATGTAAATTACATACTTTATGTATTGTATTTCAATATTCAAAAGAAGGGCCAGTCTATCTTGAAATAAAAAAGCAATGAATGCAAAAAGAATGGTTGTGGCTGCCAAGGAGATCAAAGAAGTAGATACAACCTTGTCTTTATTGGGTTCGCTGCTGTAATATCTGAAAAAGGCCGTTTCCATACCATAGGCAAGGATCACATTAAAAATTGCAAACCATGCAAAAATTAAGGTTACTTCCCCATAGGAGCCCGGAGGCATAACTTTCGTATATAATGGCACTAAAACAAATGAAAGCATCCTTGGCAAGACAGTGGCCAAACCGTATATAAACGTCTGCTTAAAAAGTTTTTGAAAAAGACTCAACCTCGTTGTTGTTAGGTAAGGCTTAAAATTAGGTATTTAAAGCCGGCAAACAAAGTTAGTTTTTTGGCCTTTCAGGATATATAAGTGGTTCCTTATCTTTTACCCCACTTATTTTATAGAATTTCCATTTATTTTTCCCTTTTGCCCGAAAACTAAGTACGGCTTCATCCTTGGCAAGTTCAAATGGAAACTCCTTCTCTTGCTGTTTTGAAATACTTGGCGGCTGATTGCCTATCTCTTCCATTGGATCGGCGTGCATTATAATGTCAGGTTTTGGACCATCTTTTTTATTGGTGTATTCACAGATTAAAACCTGTTTGTTTCCTTCTTTTTGGGTAGTAGAAGATAAAACATGTCCTCTGAAATACACATCGCCAAAAGTTACCTCAGCTTCCGTAACGCTGGCAATAGGTATTTTTAAAACAAATCCCGAACCTCCTTCTTCCCTGCCTGCTGCGAACTGCTGGCAACTGGGTTTGTCAATGACAAAAGGGGCATTTTCCACTATTTTTTTTTGTGAGGTACATCCAAATAGTCCCAGAATAAAGCTAGCTGCTATAATGATCGATTTTTTCATATGT
>Ga0316201_10002275_pt1 | contig 13578 bp, 11 predicted proteins | sample CS6wburrow_MG_FD_204516 | JGI IMG/M metagenome (GOLD analysis project Ga0316201, IMG submission 204516) | Coastal sediment microbial communities from Delaware Bay, Delaware, United States - CS-6 worm burrow | ecosystem: Environmental > Aquatic > Marine > Coastal > Sediment | place: USA... | reverse complement strand
TGCAGCTGTCACTGCTTGCGGACCTGATGCTCGACGTGGCAACGCGCCACGCAGAGCGCTTGCTGCAGGAACGTTACGGTCGACTGCGCGACAGCGACGGGCAGATCGTGCCGTTGATCATCCTCGGCATGGGCAAGCTTGGCGGGCGTGAGCTCAATTTTTCGTCCGATATCGACCTGATCTTCCTGTTCCCGCATGAAGGCAGTACCGACGGCCCACGCTCGGTCAGCGCGCAAGAGTATTTTACGCGCCTGACGAGACAGATAATCGCGCTGATCGATGAGCGTACCGCCGATGGTATGGCCTTTCGTGTCGATACGAGGCTACGACCTTTCGGTGACAGCGGGCCGCCAGTCGTCAGTTTCGCTGCGCTCGAATCTTACCTGTTGCAACACGGGCGGGGGTGGGAGCGATATGCCTATGTCAAAGCACGCATCGTTGGCACGCAGCCGCCGCAGAAGATTTGCGAAGAGCTTCAGGACGAACTGATACGGCCATTCGTCTATCGGCGATACCTCGACTACGGTGTATTTGAGTCCCTGCGCGAGATGCGAGAGTTGATCGCGACCGAGGTTGCGCGCCGCGAGCTAAGCGACAACGTCAAGCTCGGGCCGGGCGGCATTCGCGAAGCAGAATTCATCGTGCAGTCGTTTCAACTCGTACGTGGGGGCAGCGACATTGCGCTGCAGAGTCGCGAGCTGCAAAAGGTTCTGCCAAAACTGGTCAGCCGCCGCGGCTTGACGGAAGACAGTGCGAAGCAGCTGCGGCAAGCGTATCGCTTCTTGCGTCGTGTCGAAAATTTTATCCAGGCGATTCGCGATCAACAAACGCATGATCTGCCCACAAGCGCTATCGATCGCGCGCGACTGTGCCTCGCCATGGGCTTTCCGGATTGGGGTCATCTCGAAAAGGAACTGGCGAGACATCGCGCCGCTATCTCGGCGGAATTCGACCGTGTCGCCCTGGCTGACGATGGTGAAGAGCAGCCATTTCGACAGCAGCTGGCGCGCGCCTGGGAGTCCACAGCCGATGAGCAGCGGTGGCAGGAGCTGTTGCAGGGCGAGAACATCACGAATGCGGAGCAACTCGCATCCCGCCTGGTGACATTTGCTGCATCGCCGGTAACGCAACAGATTGACGCCATTGCCGCAGAGCGGCTGGGTCGGTTCATGCCGACGCTGTTGATGAAAGTCCTGGAGACGACGGAGCCGCTCGCGGCCCTGAATCGTACGCTCGACGTCGTCGAGCATATCTTGCGGCGCAGCGCCTACCTCGCGCTGCTTAACGAGAATCCAGGCGCGATGACGCGGCTCGTCGAGCTGTGTGCTCGAAGTCGATACATTGCCGATCAGATTGCGCGGCAGCCGGCGTTGCTCGACGAGTTGCTGGACCCGCAGCTGTATTCACACACGGTTAGCAAGGCGGATTTGGGAGTCGAGCTTGCAGCGCGCATGTCCGCCACGGTAGCAAGCGACAGTGAAACGTACATGCAGTCGATTGTCGGCTATCAGAGGGCGACGAAGTTCCGCATCGCGGTCGCCGACTTTACGGGTAGCCTGCCTATTATGAAGGTCAGTGATGGCCTTACCTGGCTTGCCGAAACGGTGCTGGAGGAGGCACTCAAAGTTGCCTGGAGGGATATGACTGAACGGCACGGTGTGCCGTGCTACGTGGTGGGCGGAGTCAGGAAAGAAGCCGGTTTCGGTATTGTCGGCTACGGAAAACTCGGTGGACTGGAGCTGTCCTACGGGTCTGATCTCGATATCGTCTTCCTGCACGACTCGCAAGGGGATAGCACTGTAACGGACGGTGAGAAGCCCCTCGATAACACGATGTTTTTTGCCCGCCTGGTCCGCCGACTGGTGCTTTTCCTGACCACGCAAACGGGCAGCGGCCAGCTGTACGAGATCGACACACGATTGCGTCCGGACGGCCATTCGGGATTGTTGGTAACGAGCACCGAGGCATTCGAGCGTTACCAGGAAGACAATGCCTGGACGTGGGAGCACCAGGCATTGCTGCGAGCACGACCCGTAGCTGGAAGTCCCGGGGTTTCCCGGGAGTTCGAGCGCATCCGAAAAGATACGCTGATTAACCGGGTGAAACGGGATGCGCTGCGCCAGGACGTGATCTCGATGCGCCAGCGGATGCGCAAGGAGCTCGATCGCAGCAACAAGCAGAAATTTGACCTGAAGAATGGCCTCGGGGGCGTCGGAGATATCGAGTTTCTTGTCCAGTACCTCGTACTAAGCGGGGCAGAAACGGATCCTCGCCTGATCGTGTTCACAGACAATATTCGACAACTTGATGCGCTTGTTGAGGGCGGAATGCTCGCGCCCGACATTGGTGGGCGGCTGCAAGACTGCTACCGCAGTTACCGCCTGCGGCAGCATCATCTGGCGATTGACGATCAGCCGCCGCTCGCGGATGCCGCGGAATTTCGTCAGGAGCGTGACTTCGTCGAGACCATTTGGCGACAATGGCTGGATTGAGCATGGTCGCGGCGCGGCGCAACGCATATAATTTGAGGCCAGGTAAATTCACTCGATAAAGGAAACCCGTGGCTGCCAGAGCAGGAACCGTTGATCAGAATCTCATCCCGGCCAATGCACAGCATCAATACGGCGTTCGCCCTGCGGACCTGCCACTGAGTTGTCCGATGCCCGGCATGTACTTGTGGAATTCGCACCCCAAAGTGTTCCTTCCCATAGAAGAAACGGGCGAGGCGAAGTGTCCTTATTGCGGCGCCCGGTATCAACTGACCTCAGTGGACGAGTAGCTGACGGACTAACGTGTCCCGCAGGGAACCAGCATCATGTATATCGTAACCGGCGGCGCCGGCTTCATAGGTAGCAACCTCGTACGAGTGCTCGCAGATCACGGCCATGACGACATCGTTGTGGTCGATGATCTCGAAGACGGTCACAAGTTCGTCAATATCGCGGACCTGCCGATTGCTGACTATCTTGACAAGAACGACTTTCTGCAGAGGCTCGCGGCGGACAAAGCATTTGGCAGCAAGATCAAGGCGCTGTTTCACCAGGGCGCCTGCTCTGCAACGACCGAATGGAACGGTCGCTACATGATGGAGAACAATTACGAGTACTCCAAGCGGCTGCTGCATCATTGCCTGGCGGGGCGGACGCCTTTTATTTATGCGTCGTCGGCCGCCGCCTACGGAGATTCGAAGACATTCGTAGAAGACCCGCTCTTCGAAAACCCGCTGAATGTCTACGGCTACTCAAAGCTGCAGTTCGATCGCTACGTGCGGCGTGTTGCGGCGGAGCCGGAAAGCCAGGTTGTCGGCCTGCGTTACTTCAACGTTTACGGCCCGCGCGAGCAGCACAAGGGCGCCATGGCCAGCGTTGCATTTCATTTTGACAAGCAGTTACAGGACGACGGCGAGGTGCGCCTTTTCGAGGGCACGGATGGCTACGGGGACGGCGAGCAATTGCGTGATTTCATCTTTGTCGACGATGTCTGCGCCGTCAATCTGTGGTTCCTGCAGAATCCCGGCGTGTCGGGTATTTACAATACCGGTACCGGGCAGGCGCAGACTTTCAACGATGTCGCCAACGCCGTGATCAACTGGCACGGCAAAGGCAAGATCCGCTACATCCCGTTTCCCGATCACCTGCAGGGCGCGTATCAAAGCTACACGCAGGCAGACCTGACGCAGCTGCGCGCAACAGGGTGCGACGTTGAGTTTCGGCCTGTTGAGAACGGGGTCAAAGACTACCTGGATCAAATTGCCGAGCGGCCGAAGCCCTGACTGCTGCGACGCTTATAGTAGGACCCTCCTGGGTCGGCGACATGGTCATGGCGCAGGCGCTGTTCAAATTGCTCAAGGCCCGTAGCCCGGACCAACTCCTGGACATATTGGCACCGTCCTGGTCCTTACCCATCGTTGCTCGCATGCCTGAGATTCGCCGTGGTATTGCTGCGGAAACGGGGCACGGAGAATTCGGGCTCGGCAAGCGCAGGCGTATCGCGCGGTCTCTTAGAGAAGAAGGTTACGCGCGGGCTATCGTGTTGCCACGATCCTTCAAGTCGGCCTTGATTCCGTGGATGGCGCGCATTCCCCGGCGAACCGGCTTTCGTGGCGAATCCAGGTTCGGACTCATCAACGATGTGCGGGCGTTCGACCCGATCATGCTGGATCAGACGGTGAAACGATTCCTTGCCCTCGGTGTTGCCGATGCAGAGAATGACTCGCAACCATCCCCTGCTGCGCACTATCCGCGGCTCACCGTGGATAAGGAGCACCAGCGCGCGCTGTTGACAGATTTGCAGCTTGAGACTGACTTACCGATCGTGGCAATGATGCCGGGCGCGGAGTACGGGCCCGCGAAGTGCTGGCCGCATGAGTATTTTGCGAAGCTTGCACGGTATCTCGGCGAGGCAGGATATGGAGTCTGGGTACTGGGTTCGGAGAAAGATCGCGGCGCTGGCGATGTGATTGCCGCGAGCAGCCCGGCGATCAATCTCTGCGGCAAGACGTCCCTCGCGGATGCGGTTGACCTGCTCGGCTTTGCCACCCAGGCGGTCAGTAACGACTCGGGGCTTATGCACATCGCGGCCGCGGTCGGTAGCCACGTCCACGGCATCTACGGTTCGTCGTCGCCGCATTTCACACCGCCGCTGACGGCGCGATGCGATGTGCATCACCTGGATCTTGAATGCAGTCCCTGCTTTGAGCGGGTCTGCCCGCTGGGGCACTTGCGGTGTCTCAAGGAGCTGCAGCCGGAGGCTATCCTGGAGCGCATTCGACACGCCAGCGACAATGCCGGCACATTCGACGACAAACTGGTCTAACCCCCCTTTCTCTCGAAAAATTCGTCGATCCTGCGTCGAACGTCGTCGATCGTGATTAGGTCCATCGCGTTCGGATCGCGTACACGCTGCCCCCATCGAAGCTGGTCGGGCTCGCGTTTCAGGTATCTCCTGGCGGCGTCCGGATAACGATTCACGGTAAGGTGGCGCGACAGGTATGGGCCCGTTCGGTCAGGATTTGAGGTAGCAAAAAGGGCGATTACGGGCGTATTCACGGTCGTTGCCATGTGTGCCGGACCTGAGTCGGGGCAGATCACCAGGCGCGCGGCGCCGATTAGCGCGAGCAGCTCTTTCAGAGAGGTCTTGCCCATCAGGTTCACGGCGCCCGTGTCGACGAGCGTCGTGCCATAGTGCTGCTCGATTTCCGAATTACCGCCGGTCAGCACCACGCAACAGTCGTGGCTCCGTTGGAGGTAATGAATAATCTCGGCGTAATTGTCGACGCTCCAGTTGCGAAAATTGCGACTCCGCTGGCTGCTGCATGGGCTCATTACGACGAGCGGCCGACGGGGATCAAGGTACGGGCGCGGAAACTCGCGGGCGCCTGGCGGCAACGGTATGTCCCAGCGCAAGTCTCGGGTCTCTGCGCCAATTGCCGTTGCAAACGCCATCATGGCCTCGAGCGCATGTTCACCGTGGGCCGCCGGTATGCGGCGGTCAGTGAACAACCACTGAAAGTCGCGAGCCCGTGCCTTATCGAAGCCCAGTCGTATTTTTGCCGGAATGCGGCGACATAGTAAGTTGGCTCTCATGGAGGCGTGCATGCACAGTGCCACGTCAAAGCGTCGGCCGCCGAGCTGTGCAGTGACATCCTTGTACGCGCGGCGACCGCGCGACTTGTCGAAGACGATGAATTCGACGTCGGCGATGTCCGCCATCAGCGATGCCTCAGTCTTGCCGATAATCCAGGTGATTCTGGTCTCCGGCCAGTTATCCTGCAGGCGCCTTACCACGGCAAGCGCATGGCAGGTGTCACCTATCGCAGAGAGTCGCAACACGCAGATCGACTCTGGCTTCGAATGGACGGCTAATTCAGGCATCATCAATTCAGACTAGTCGACAAGAGGGCGGGAGGTTTGACTGAAACCGTCGAAAAAACTGCGACCGGCGCCATCCTATACGATAAGGCGATTATCAACCAGATATCGGAGGAGCGCTTTTTACCGAGTGGCTGGCCGCATGCCGAGGCGCTGAGCGGCGCACTGCGCTCGAGCGGCCGTGGCAACACGATGTTCGTTGGCAACGTGCCACGGCAGTTTGTCCTGCGCCACTTCATGCGCGGTGGACTGATCGGCAAGCTTGTAAAAGACACTTTCATATTCTCGGGACCGGACAAGACGCGTTCGTTCCGCGAGTGGCGGCTGCTGGACAAACTGTCGTCCAATAACTTCAACGTGCCGCGCCCGGCCGCGGCACGTTACTGTCAGCATGGCACCTTCTACACGGCCGATATCATTACGGTGCGTATTCCCGACGTCATACCGTTGTCGCAGTACATTGCGGAGAATGATCCTGACGACGCTTTTTGGCAGTCCGTTGGCGCGTCGATCTACAAGTTTCATGTGGCCGGGGTCTATCACGCCGACATGAATGCTTATAACCTGCAAATCGACGCGTCCGGCGATCTCTGGATGCTCGACTTTGACAAGGGTGCGTTGCGGCCACTCGGTACATGGCAGCAGGAGACGCTGGGTCGCCTGCATCGCTCGTTACACAAAATTGTAGGTCTCGACCCGAAGCTCAATTTTCGTGCCCGGAACTGGGAGCAGCTCCTGGAAGGCTATTTCGATGCGTCGAGATCCGCGTAGTAATCGGGATAGCCGTCTGGCAGGTCCTTAAACTTACGGTGTACCCAGAAGTATTGCTCAGGGCAGGTCCGTACGTGCTGTTCCAGGAGCTCGACATAGCGCTCGGTGTCCGCGACAGGGTCGTCGCTGGGAAAATCCTCAAAGGCAGGATACAGCGTCAGTTCATAGGTTGAGTCTTTGAGTCGCCGCGGAAAGAAGGGTACGACGGCGGCCTTCCCGAGGCGCGCCAGCGTAGAGGTTGCGGTCGTGTGCATCGCGGGAACGCCAAAGAACGCAATGACTTCCGATCCTTTGCGGTTGTAACTCTGATCCGGCGCATACCAGACCGATCGTTTGGCACGCAGGCTTTTGACCATCTGCTTGATATCGCGCTTCTCGATCGTCGATGCGGCCGAGCGCTCACGGCCGGTGCGCTGCAACTCGGTCATGAACTCGCTGCGGTTGCGGCGAAACACGGCGTCAAACGGCGGCATGTTCGCTGCCAGCACGCGACCCATGATTTCGAGCGTCGTGAAATGCGCACTCAGCAAGATCACGCCCTTGCCCGACTGCAGGGCGTCATGCACGTGTTCAATGCCGTTGAGCTTGGTAATCGATGCCAGGTGCTTGTCCGAGGCCCAGCGGCCCAGTCCCATTTCGATCACAGTCATGCCGAGCGCCTTGAAGTGATCGAAGACCAGGGCATCAAGCTCGTCCGGTGTCAGCTGCGGAAAGCACAGCTCGATATTGCGCCTTACGATAGCCCGCCGGGAACCGCCCACGGCGTAGGCGAGGCGCCCGAGGGCGCGCCCAATGGCCAATGCGGAGCGATGCGGCAAGAGGCAGATCAGTCGCAGTACACCCATCCCTGCCCAGACGGGCCAATAGCGGGGACTCCAGTAGCTGGATAGGGGTTTGCGGGCTGCGCTCATCGAGAACGCAGTTTACTCGGACATGCCGTCTACGTAACCACCGATGTTCGGCTTTTTTGCAACTTCGGGAGGGGCTTCTTCAGTAACGATGTCGTCCGCCTGAATGCCGACATGAAAAGCCGCGAAGCCTGGCATGACGACCTGGTTGCGTGCCATGCCGATAATTCGGCCCGCGTAAGGCGAAAAGAGCTCTGAGCTTTGATTGCTCATCGGATCGGTAATAGTGCCGAGCAGGTCGCCTTTGCGAACCGTGCTGCCGAGGCTGACGTCAGCGAGCAAGATCCCGCCGTTGTCTGCGCGTACCCAGGACGAACGATAGTAAACGGGCTCCGGGTCTCCCCAGAATCGCTTCTTCCTGGTCATGCCGAGCGTACTCAGCAATGTCTCGATGCCCTTAACGCCGTGCTTCACCTCGGCAAGCTCGAGCTGTGAGGGACCACCTGCTTCGACAGTAACCGCGGGTATGCCGGCCATCGTTGCCGCGTACCGCAGCGTGCCAGCGCCCGGTGAACTGTGAAGCACAACCATGGAGCCAAAACCCTGGGTCAGTGTTAAGACGTCAGGATTCCTGAGGTCTGCGCGAATCTGCGGCAGGTTGGCGCGCTCGAACGACCCGGTATGCAAGTCCACAAGCGCATCACAATGTGCGATTACGTCTTCGAACAACGCATTGGCAATGCGTGCAGCGGCGCTGCCATTGGGGTTGCCCGGAAAGTAACGGTTTAGATCGCGGCGGTCGGGCAGGTACCGTGAGCCACGGCGGAATCCCTGAACGTTGACGATGGGCACGCCGATTATGGCGCCTGATAATTTGCTTGGCGCAATCTCGTGCATAACGCGCCGCACCATTTCGATGCCGTTGAGCTCGTCGCCGTGCACCGCGGCGGTCAGGCAGAGTATCGGCCCCGGCAACGCGCCGTTGATTACCAGCACGGGGGTTGAAACCGGGACACCCTCAAACAGCTCAGTCGCCGACCAGGCCAGGCGATGCGCCGTGCCGGGCATGATCTCGGTGTCGAGAAGAAGCAAGGGGGTTGCCTGGCCCTCTGCAGTCGTGACGGCATCGGCGAGTGGCACATCGTGCTCATGCGCAGGAACCGCTTCTACCAGTTCTTCGGCTGCAACCACCGTTTCGGGGGAACTCCCGTCAGTATCGACGGTAGTGTCCTGCATTACGTCCGTACCGTTATCGGTGGGCTCGATGGATGCTTCGCCGGCCAAAGCCGGGCCCACGGGCAGCAGCAACGCGAGGCATGCCAGGATCTGGCAGGCGCGGGAGAGGGCGTCGGTGTGTTGCTTTGATAGGCTCATTATTATTGGCAACGATACGGTAAAGTAACGTTATTTTCTGTGAACTAATCAAGAGATTACGATTGAAACCTGAAAACCTTCAAAAGACAAGCATTTACAGCATTATTTCCCTGATTCTTGTACTGGCAGGCGGGCCGGCAAGCGCCAATCAGGCGTTTCCTCAGCCGCCTGAGTTGAAGCCTGACGTCGATTTCTGGGTGTCGATCTTCACGCGCTATTCCAGCGACGAAGGCATTCTGCACGACAATCGCAACCTGGCTGTCGTCTATGAGCGCATCGAGATGCCCTCAAGCTTGTCACGACGAGAACGGAACCGGCGCATCGAGGCACGGCGCAAGAAGATTCGGGTGGTTCTGAAGGCACTTTCCGCAGGAAAACGTGACAACCTGTCGCAAGAGGAGGCACGGGTGCTGGCACTGTGGCCGGACGGCGTCAGCAACAGCACGCTGGCGGCGGCGGCCAAACGAATTCGTTTCCAGCAGGGGCTGCGTGATCGATTCAAGAGAGGCCTTGAACGCTCCGGCCGCTGGCGGGAATTCGTGAATGAGCAGTTCACGTTGCTGGGCGTACCGACCGAGATCGCCGCGTTGCCGCATGTCGAGTCGTCCTACAACCCGGCGGCGCGTTCGCACGTGGGCGCATCCGGTATCTGGCAGTTCACGCGCAGTACCGGGCGACGTTTTATGCGCGTGGACCACGTCATCGATGAACGCAATGATCCTTTCGCTGCTACGCGTGCCGCTGGCCGCCTGATGGCTTACAACTACTCGATCACCGGTAACTGGCCGATGGCGATCACTGCTTACAATCATGGCCTGGCCGGCGTGCGTCGGGCAATGCGCAAGTACGGCGATACGGCCTACGTCGAGATTCTCAGAAAGTACAACGGCCGCACATTCGGATTTGCGTCGCGAAACTTCTACGTTGCCTTTCTGGCGGCCAGGCAGGTGGACCAGGATGCCGAGGCCTATTTTCCGGGCCTCGTGTACGAAACGCCGGTCGACTATTCCAGTGTAGTGCTGCCCGCCTACGTCTCGGCTGCCGATATGACAAAGGCGCTTGGCGTAACGGCCAGGCAGCTCGCGAAGTACAACCCGGGCTTGCAGGCAACAGTTTGGCAGGGAAGCAAGCACATTCCGAAGGGCTACGAGTTGCGTGTCCCGGCGGGCTCGACGAACAAGCCTCTGGCCGACCTGGTCGCAGACCTGCCAGCGGACGTTGTCTTCGACAAACAGCTGCCTGACCTGTTTCACAGGGTGGCGCGTGGCGACACCTTGTCGCAAATTGCGCAGGCCTATGACACACGAGTATCGACGCTTGTCGCGATCAACAATCTCAGCAGCAGTCACCGCATTCGTATCGGGCAGAACCTGCGTCTGCCGGCTGCCGGGCCGGCGCCGGTCGCCGCCGTTGCTTCCCCACCGCCCACGGTCGCAGCATCAAGCGATGCGGATAGCCTTGCCGAGCGCGCGGCGAGCGAGGACGTGGAAATAGAGGTAGCAGAAGTGACGCCAACGGCCATGGCAGATGAACTGGCACCTGTGCAGCCGACTGCGACGCAGACGGACCTGTTGTCCGATCCCAGTGACTACAGCGTTGCAGCAGACGGCAGCATCGAGGTTCAGCCGCTGGAAACACTGGGCCATTACGGCGACTGGCTGCAGATCAAGACGCAGCGTCTGCGCGACGTCAACGGACTCGCATTTCGCACGGCGGTTGAAGTCGGGCGGCGCATCAAACTGGATCTTGGCACGGTGGATGCCAAGACCTTCGAGGCGCGCCGCATTGCCTATCACCGCCAGCAGCAGGACAGCTATTTCAGACATCATGTGATTACCGGCGTGGCCGAGTACACGATAAAAAATGGTGATTCCATTTGGGTGCTCGCACTCAGAAAGTATGACGTGCCGTTATGGCTGTTTCGCCAATACAACCCCAGCCTTGACTTGCAGAATATCCGCCCGGGCACGCGTGTGCAGTTTCCCGTGATGACAGCGGCCCAGTCCGGCTGATGTCTGTGCTGCACAGGACCGCACTGCTGAAGCTGCTCCCCGTGACGGTACTGGTCGTGGCGGCGGCACTCTGGTTTGCGGATGTTGAGAAGGGTGAACCGTACTTGCTGAGAAACTTGTTGCCACTGCTGTGTCTGCTCTTGCTGGCGGCGTTTACGCTGCATCGCGGCGGCGGCAGCTGGTCGGGGGCTGGCTGGCGTATGCCGCTGGGTACGCTCGGTTTTGCGATCCCGACGCTGGGCCTGTCGGCGTACCTGCACTACGCTTACGCCGTTAATCTCGGTGATATGTTCGGCGATGCGCTGTACCCGGGCCGGATCTTCCGTTACCTGCCGATCTACACGCTCGTTGCGGGCACAATTGGCTTTGTGATCGGTTGGATCGTCGGCCGCAATGTCTAGACAAGCGCATATCGGCCCTGAATATTGGGGCTGTTCTGTGATTTGAGCCATAGGCGGCGGGCGCGAGGTTTGTTAGGCTTTATGCATTAGCGGTGAAAACACTTGCCATGAATCGACCCTTTGCCAAAAAACTTTTGCTGAGCAAGCTGCTCGTCAGCCTTGTTGTAACAGTGCTGCCTGTGGCAGCGAAAGCTGGCGATTTCCCGACTGCAGACAAGGTCATCATCGAGAAAGCGGCCCGCAAGCTACACCTGCTGCAAAACGGTAAAGCCTTTCGGACTTTCAAGATCGCGTTGGGAATTCGGCCAAAGGGCGACAAAAAGAAGGAAGGCGACTTCAGGACGCCGGAAGGTCGCTACATCCTGGATAGTCGCAATAAGAACAGCGAGTTTTTCCTGTCAATTCGTGTGTCCTACCCGAATGCAGCAGACCGGCAGGAGGCGAAAGAGCTCGGTGCCGATCCCGGTGGCGCAATCATGATTCATGGCCAGCCGAATGAGCCAAAGCAGTCAGAGCTCTATTACCAGACGCAGGACTGGACCAACGGCTGTATCGCAGTTTCAAACTCCGACATGATCGATATCTGGCTCATGACAGGCGAAAATACGCCTATTGAAATTCTCCCCTAGGACGACCCGGCCCAGTGCTGAATAGAACGACCCAGTTCGTTGACGCAGAAGTCTGGCCTGAGGGCAGCCTCGAAGTCCTCTCCCAATTTGAAGTCGACCAGTTGAAGAATGGCGGCGCCGGCGGACTGTATCCGTTGCTGCGCCGCTGCATGCTGGCCGTACTGCACTCGGACAGTCAGAGTGATGATGCCCGAATGTTGCTTGAGACCTACAAAGAGTTCGAGGTTGGTTTCATCCAACAGGATCGAGGCCTCAAGGTGTCGTTGAGGAACGCGCCGGGTGAGGCGTTTGTTGACGGCAAGATGATTCGCGGTACGCGGGAGCTGTTATTCGCCGTACTGCGTGACATCGTTTTCACGCGCAATGAGATTATGGAGGGCGGCCGATTCGACCTCGATGCCTCGGACGGCATTACAAACGCCGTTTTTCATATCGTGCGCAATGCAAAGATGCTGAAGCTGCCGGCCGAAGTGAATCTGGTGGTCTGTTGGGGCGGGCACGCGATCAGCCGTGATGAATATGATTATTCGAAGCAGGTTGGCTACGAGCTTGGTCTGCGCGCGTTAAACGTCTGTACCGGCTGTGGTCCTGGCGCGATGAAGGGGCCTATGAAAGGCGCGACCATTGGTCATGCAAAACAGCGTCTTCGTGGTGGTCGCTATATTGGTATCACGGAGCCCGGCATCATAGCGGCCGAATCGCCGAACCCGATCGTTAATTCGCTGGTAATCATGCCGGACATGGAAAAGCGACTCGAGGCCTTTGTTCGGTTGGGTCATGGCGTGATTGTTTTCCCGGGTGGTGTCGGCACCGCCGAGGAAATTCTCTACCTGCTTGGCGTACTCATGCACCCGAAGAATAAGGGCCAACCCTTGCCGATGATCATGACAGGGCCCGCGTCGTCAGAAGAATATTTTCGGCAGATCGATGAGTTTGTCGGCGCGACGCTCGGTGATGAGGCAAGGGAGCGCTACACGATCATCATCGATGACCCGGAGGAAGTCGCGCGACAGATGAAACAGAGCCTCGAGAACGTCCTTGCGTTCCGCGACCGCCACGGCGATGCCTATTATTTCAACTGGCGCTTGCAAATCGACCCGTATTTTCAACAGCCGTTCGTGGCGTCGCACGACACCATGCGCGAACTCAACATCAACGAGGATTTACCCAAGCACGAGCTTGCTGCGAATTTGCGACGTGTGTTCTCCGGAATCGTATCGGGCAACGTGCGTGAAGACACAGCGGAGATTATTGATCGTGATGGCCCGTTCGAGATCGATGGCTCGCAGAGAATCATGGCGCTGCTCGACGACCTGCTGGCAGGGTTCGTTGCCAGCAAGCGCATGAAGATTTCCAGCGGTGAATACCTGCCTTGCTACGTGATTAAGTAAAACCAACGCTTAACTAACTGAAATTATTAATAAAAAAGGATTTGGCATTGTGATGTAGTTCCTGTGATTCTGGCCCGTTCAGCCCTAGTATTTAGTCAAAGGATTGACCGAGCAAACTCAATGTCAGATAGCAAAAACATGAGATGGGTAGATAGTTTCAGCACGGACGCTGACGATACCTCGAAAACCGAAGATGCAGCCGTGGACATGGTTGAACCCGCGGCCAATGATGCGGATGGCTGGAAACAGTACCGCCGCTGGATCTCGAAAGCGCCTGCAACA
>Ga0316201_10002274_pt1 | contig 13578 bp, 10 predicted proteins | sample CS6wburrow_MG_FD_204516 | JGI IMG/M metagenome (GOLD analysis project Ga0316201, IMG submission 204516) | Coastal sediment microbial communities from Delaware Bay, Delaware, United States - CS-6 worm burrow | ecosystem: Environmental > Aquatic > Marine > Coastal > Sediment | place: USA... | reverse complement strand
CGAGTAAATACGGCCCGGATAGGCGTGCTGAAATAGTCAGCACCTTCCAGGAAGAACGGACGCTTCTCGGGGAAAAACAGTGCGAACTGGTTGTTAACGTCCAGCTGTGCGGCATCCGCCTCGACCTGAGAAAAGTCCGGGTTGATGGCGAGGTTGATGGTCGTATCCTGCGTGATACCCCAACGTACGCTTACGCCAAGGTCGGCATCACTGCTTCCCGACTGCAGCGGCTCGACGCCGGGATCGTCGGTTGTCGAAGACTGGCTCGCAGTCAATGTAGGGACAATTTCCAGGTCCCGACCAGGCTCTACGCCTTCAAGTCCGCGAATCTCCTGCATCTGGCATAGATAGCAATTGACGTTCCTGTCCAGGCTGTTGTTGGAGAAGCGGTAGCGATGCTCGCGCGGGTAGAAGCGCAGCAGGTCTATTCCCCAGCTCTTCTGGCCATCGACGTGAGGGAATCGCAGCTGGTTGAGCGGTATTTGCATTTCGACGACGTAGCCCGTTTCGTTGATCCGGCCGACCGAATCCCAGATAGCATCCCACGATGAATCCTCATTCTGATTAATGTCGTCGTTGGTCAGATCCATTTGCACGCCAAGCGCATTGGCGAAAAATTCGAATGCGCGGCGCTCATCGCCATAGCTGTCGATAACGATGCCGACGAAATCGTCGTCCCAGGCGCTATCCCGGTCGCGCAGATAAGCGCGGATTGCGGCGGGATCAGGGTCTCTTGCATCGAACGCGACGTACAGGTACTCGCCGTCCTCGAGCAGGTAAGCCGTCGTTTTAACTTTTGCCTCGACATTCTCGGCCGGTCTTGTTTCCTTGTCGATTTCGATACGCGTGGCGTTCTGCCACGCCGCCTCTTCAAGGCGCCCATCAATCTCGAAGGTATTATCTGTGCGCTGCAACTCGGCGGTGTTGGCAGTCCCGATCGCAGGCAACAGCAGCGTAGCCAATGCCCAGCCAGGTACATACCGGCGAATCGAATTCACGGGACCCCCATCTCGCTCTGCGTAACTTATGCTGTATTTGGATGTGCCCGGCATGGAAAAAGTTTAGTCTAATTTGAACTAAATGAGTCAGAGGTGTTGCTGCGGTCCGGGTGAACCACGGCAGAGGGCTTCTGATTGTCGAGCGCCCAGGCGGATATGCACCAGGCGCGAAGTGCCCCGAGAGGCCTTTACGGCTATAGTTATGCCTCCTGATGCGCCGAGTGAGTGTGTGACGTCGACAAATAACGAAAGCTGGTCCGGGCGCCTCGCCTTCATTCTCGCCTCGATCGGCGCTGCCGTCGGGCTCGGTAACATCTGGAAGTTTCCTTATACGCTGGGCAGCAGCGGTGGCAGCGCATTCGTGCTGGTTTACGTTATTGCGATCCTGCTCGTGGCTACGCCAATCATGCTGGCGGAAATGATCATCGGCCGACGTGCGCGCCGAAGTGCCCCGGCTGCAATGGAGAACCTGGCCGTAGAGCACGGTGCCAGCAGAAACTGGCGTTTCGTCGGCTGGATGGGCCTGTTTGCGCTGTTCCTCGTCCTAAGTTTTTATAGTGTCATCGCCGGCTGGACAGCCGCGTACCTTTTCAAGACGGCAAGCGGCTCGATGAGTGGCCTGTCGCCCGCCGAGGTTGGTGAGAACTTCGGCGACTTCCTGCATCAGCCCGGACCGATGATTTTTTGGCATCTCGCGTTTACCGTGGCCACCGTCTTCGTCGTCTCAAAAGGTGTTCGCATCGGGCTGGAAAGGCTGGTCAAAGTCCTGATGCCCGCGTTGCTGCTGACACTCGTCGCGCTCGTCATCAACTCCGCTTTTGTTGGAGATTTTTCGGCGGCTATCGATTTCCTTTTCACAGCGGACCTCAGCAAGCTAACCCCTGTCGTAGTGCTGGCTGCAGTCGGCCAGGCGTTCTTCTCGGTCAACGTTGGCGTCGGCGCAGTGCTGACCTACTCCGCCTACCTGCCTAAGGAGGTCAACCTGTTTCGCTCCGCGATCATCGTGGCGCTAGGCGATACGATGGTTGCACTGCTGGCCGGTCTCGCCATCTTCCCGATCGTGTTTGCGAACAATCTCGATCCTGGCGAAGGCCCTGGCCTGATCTTTGTCACGCTGTCCACCGCGTTTGCGCAGATGCCGGGTGGTGCGTTAATTGGCACGGCATTTTTCGCCATGATTATCTTCGCGGCGCTAACATCGTCGATCTCGATGCTGGAGTCGATGACCGCGCGTATCTATGAGATTCGCGGGATATCTCGAACGGCGGCAGCCGGAATAATCGGCACCGGCACATTTCTCGTCGGGCTGATCACGGTGCTCTCGTTCAGTACCTGGGAGAAAACCTACCCGTTAGGACAGTTCGCGATCTTCGCAGGCAAGACGCCGTTCGACCTGATTGACTACCTTGTATCCAACGTTCTGATGCCGCTGGGCGGCATGCTGTATGCGCTGTTTGCCGGGTGGTGGTTGTCGAGAGATACCTGCCTCGATGAGATCGGTCTTGATGACGGTGCCATGTTCAAGCTCTGGCTTATATTGGTCAAGGTTGTTGCGCCGCTTGGCGTTGCCGCAGTATTTGTTTTCAACCTGGCCTGAGCGGAGCGACCGACTAGCTGTTGCCCCCGGTACTTAACGTGCGCTCGCCTGACCCGCCGGAATCTCTTATTCTGTGATACCCACGTCAACGGCGGTCAGGACATCAACTATGAGCGGCAAGATTAGCGACAAAGGCGTCAGCACGCAGGCGATACATGCGGGCGAAGACAAACGCTCGAGCGCGGGTGCATCCGCACCGGACCTCGTCATGTCGAGCTCGTTCCTGATCGACGAGGAGGTCAGCTTCTCGGCCACCAATCTCGACGCCGAATCACCCTATATCTATACGCGCTGGTCCAATCCGACCATCGCTCAGCTCGAAGAGAAGCTCGCTGTACTGGAGCAGGCGGAGGCAAGTATTGCGCTGGCCTCAGGAATGGCCGCGACAACGGCGGTTTTGCTGCAGTTTCTGAGCAGTGGCGATCACCTCGTGATCAGCAGCACCAACTATCCGGGCACCGCCGAGTTCGCGCGCCAATCGCTGCCACGCTTTGGTATCGATGTGGCGCCGGTAGATACGCGTGAACCAGGCAACATTGAAAAAGCGATCCGCAAAGAAACGAAGATGATCTGGCTGGAAACGCCGTCCAACCCGCTGCTGCGGCTGGCCGATATTGCTGCTGCATCAACTATCGCGAAACAGCAGGGCGCGCTACTGGTTGTTGATTCGACGTTTGCAACGCCTATCGCAACGCGCCCGCTCGAGCTCGGTGCTGATCTGGTGGTGCATTCGTTGACCAAGTATATCGGTGGTCACGGTGACGCGATGGGCGGTTCGATCAGTGGCTCGAAGTCGTTGATATCGGAATTGCGAGGCGAAGCATTGACGCACTACGGTGGCGTCATCAGCCCGTTTAACGCCTGGCTGATCATGCGCGGCATGGCGACGCTGCCAATGCGGATGCGTGCGCACGAAGAGAATGCATTGGCCGTTGCCGGGTTTCTAGAAAATCATTCGAAAGTAGAAACGGTGGTCTACCCAGGTCTTGAATCGCATCCTCAGCATGGCCTCGCGAAGCGCCAGATGGATGTGTTCTCTGGCATGCTTTCATTTCGCGTTGCAGATGCGAAACGCGTTGCCGAACGGATGATGTCGAAGCTGGACGTGATCCACTATGCAGTCTCGCTGGGACATCATCGCAGCTTGATCTACCTGATGGACACGGAGGACCTGATAGGCTCGTCGTATCAACTGCAGGGTGCAGACCTGGATGAGTACCTCGCAACGGCGGGGGAAGGACTGTTTCGTTTGTCGGTTGGCCTGGAGGATTCGACCGACCTGTGCGCCGACCTCGAGCGCGTGCTCTAGCTTAACGGCCGGTCCGTACTGAGGAACGTCGTCTCCTCCCTGCCTGAGCGGGCCTCTTAAGCGGACTCGATTATTTCATCCTCAGGAATAACAGAGCAGGGATCTGACTTAAGGATACCGGCGAGCTGTTCCTCGGCTTCCTTCAAATCGGTAACGTCCGTGCCGCAAGCGATGATCTCCTTCAGGCGACCGTATTCGTCGTCGACGCGCTTCATCGTGACCCTGATCCAGCGGTAGCTGCCGCTCCTGTGCTTGAAGCGGTGATCGAAAACCGTTTCCGCTCTGGCTTCCGCCAGCTGCTCGTCGCCGTTTACGTAGTCCTTGCGGTCCTCCGGGTGCATCAACCAGGTAAGAAAGTGCGGATCGCTGTGCATTTCTTCCTGGCTAAATCCCAGCACATCCTCCGCCTTGTTATTCAGGAAGAGACTTGAGGCGTTGCTGTCGCCCAGTGGCCCTTTTCGGCGAAACAGAATTGCGGGAATCTCGCCGGGCATGAGATGAGAGCCAGCTGAGTCGTCGTGGACCGGCTTGCGCGCCGGAGTTGCGGCGTCATTCTCTGGCAGCAACTGTTTGCTGACCATCATCATGTCCAGAACGCTTATGGCGATTAGTGCGATACCTACAGCAACCACAGCCGTTGCCGCAATGTCGACGTATCCTACCAAGAGTGAGCTCGCATTCGTGCCCCCCGCGGTGACCATAACAATAAGCTGGACCAGCTTTGCCAGCGAGATGCTGACGGCACCGGATAGCGCGAGACCTGCGACACGGCGAATCTGACTCGGCTTGTTGCGACGTCCCTTCCACAAAGCGTGTGACACCAGCACCGCAATGGCCAAAGTGGTCGCAACAAGTACGGTATCAACGAGCATTGCGGATCAGGCGTAAGACTGCAGCAGACTGCGGAGCGAACCGGGTTCGAGCTCTTTGATGGTGTCCCCCAGACGGGCGACTTTCACCCGGTCGAGTTCACAGCAGGTGAACGGCATGGGAGCCTTGCCGGGCGGAAGCCGCTGCCACCAGGAGTCCCTGACGCCGATGGTTTGCACTCCCGCGAATCGACGGTTCTTCCCAATCTCCGCCAGTAGTTCGCAGCAACATATGTGCTCCTGGCTTTGCCCGAGGACCACGAAATCCGGCCTCGGGGCGTTGAAGTACGGCATGTCTTCGCGCAAATAGGCAATCGCCTCCATCAGGTCCGCGACTCGGTGCATGCGACATTCGACACCTGCGTCGTCGAGCGACGTTTTGACCAGTGCTGAGCGCTCCGCGGAATGCTCCACGAGCAAGATATGCAGCGGTTCGTTCTTGTCTATATCAACCATAGTGGCGGTCCGATCCATAGCAGCGGCGAAAACCGCCGTTGCTATTGGTATTGCAGAAAGCGTGCCAGTTTCGCGGGGTTGGCCGACCTGAAGTACTTCTAATTAAAACAATGGCTTACATAGACCTACGTGCTACAGCGCCAGCTTGCTTGCCACGGCTGACCGTGGCACCTTCCAAAACCACGACTATTCGTGGTTAATTCCAATGCACTATGTTAATAATGGTCGTGATCTACCATGGAGCCAGCCCATAATGGTCAAACTGTTTTCCAAGACACCGTCACCATCGCCGTTCACGCAGTTTTTCGGCGATATTGCCCTGCGTCTTCAGCAAATAGATGCCGCTGCGCCGAAGCCCGCCATCGAGGCGATCATGCGAGAAATCGGTGAGCGGTATGCGCTTGACCGAGTCCATCTGCGCTGGGCGCCCTCGCAGGATTCCGGGAGCGCTGAGTTTGAGCTGGTTACTGGCTGGCAACGCGGAGACATTGGGCCGGGGAGGGTCTTCGCCGCCGGCGAGGTTCCCTGGATTCTGGCGCGCCTTCGTGACAACCGCCCGGTACGCTTCGATAACGTGGACGAACTGCCGAAAGAGGCTGCAGAAGATAGCCTGGCGCTGCAGGCCCGTGGTATCCAGGCCGCACTGATTTTCGGACTTCGCCTGGATGCGGACTTCGTCGGCGTATTCACACTGAGCACGACGAGTCCTTTTGCATGGACGGATCAATTGCAGCACGAGGTGATGACCCTGGGCTCGCTGCTCACGGACTTTTACTGGAATATCAATAACCGCGTCAGGCTCAAGGAGAGCGAGGCGCGTTATCGCGGTGTCGTCCAGGACCAGAGCGACCTGATTTTTCGCTGGACGCTGGATGGCAAGATTACCTGGGCCAATGATAGTTTTTGCAAGTACATGGGCATGACGCACGAGGCTTTGGTCCACAAACACTCGGATTGGCTGACGTCAGGTCCAAACTGGCTGCGATTGAAGGATCACGTCGCCGCGCTCCGTGCGGACAACCCCGTATTGTCTGATGAGCATGAGGATACGCTGCCGAACGGTAAGCGGGTCTGGCAAGAGTGGACGGACCGCGCGATCTTCGACGACGAAGGCAAGCTACTCGAGATCCAGTCGATCGGCCGTGACATCACTGACCGCAAGTTAGCCGAGGCTGAGCGACAACGAGAGGCCGTTTTCCAGCGTCACAAGGCGGAGCTCCTGATTAGTCTGACATCGTTGAGTAAGGAAGATGCAGACCTGACCATTCGTCGCGCACTCGAAAATATCGGCAACCTTTATGGTGCTGCGCGCATCGGGGTCTGGTGGCTATCCGAGAAAAAGGAAAGCGTTACTTGCATGCATCGCTGGTTCGAAGAGGGCGCGCCGCAGCCACCCTTCCCGTATACCGTCAGCCGCGCGGACTACCAATGGGTATTCGATCTGCTGCTGTCTGGCAAGAAGCTCCTGTTCCGCGATATCGATGAAGTCCCTGCCAATGCGAGTGAATTAAGGGGCTTCATGGAGAAGACACAGATCCGTTCCTACCTGGCCTGTCCGCTTACTGTCGATGGCGAAGATTTCGGTTCGATCACGATTGCAGCAACGCGGGCCGACGCGTGGAATGACAACGCGCTTGGTGAGCTGGAAATTTTGGGGAATATACTCGCAGCTGCTATATCGCGATTTCACGCTACGGAAGCGCTGGCCCGACGCGAAAAAGACCTTGAGCGTTCACAACAAGTCGCCAGTGTCGGAAGCTATCGCCTGAAAGGCACGATCAATCAGGATGATCCATCGCAGCTACTCGAAATTCTGGATGTCGAAATGTCCGACCAGGCTTTGCAGATGTTCGACATGGAGGCCCAGGAAGACGCCAGCGCACAGGTGCTGGAAGCGATTTCACGGATTCATCCGAAGGACGTTTCGCGCGTTCGCGACATGTGGCGTGAATCGATTGAGCAGCGAGGCGAGCACATTGTCGAGTATCGTATCGTGAAGCGCGATGGTTCCTTGCTCCATGTGCAGGTAAATGATCAGTTGGACAACATCGACGAAAACGGCGTAATGACGATATTCGGCACCTACAAGGACATCACGCAGTGGGTGGAATCGAACCAGGCGCTACAAAAAGCAATCCTGGAAATTCAGCAGTTAAAAGACCGGCTCGAAGACGAAAACCTCATGCTTAGAGACGAGGTACGAGCCGCGCACGGCTTCGAAACCATCATAGGCAAAAGCGAAGCGTTGCAGACTGTTCTGCGGGCCGCCGCACAGGTGGCGCCAACCGACGTTACCGTGTTGATCAACGGGGAAACGGGCACCGGTAAAGAGTTGGTAGCACGATCTATCCATGAATCGAGCCGTCGAAGCGACAAGCCGATGGTCTGCGTAAACTGTGCCGCACTGTCCTCCGACCTCATCGAAAGCGAGTTATTCGGCCATGAAAAAGGGGCATTTACCGGGGCGCATGAGCAGCGCAAGGGCAGGTTCGAAATTGCAGATGGCGGCACGCTCTTCCTTGACGAGATCGGCGAAATGTCGGGCGACTTGCAGGCCAAGTTGCTGCGCGTGATTCAGGAGGGAGAGTTCGAGCGGCTCGGCGGAACACAGACATTGAAGACAAATGTGCGTTTAATTGCGGCCACCAACCGAGACCTGGTCGCGGCGATGGACAGTGGCAGCTTCCGTGCGGACCTTTACTATCGAATCAACGCTTTTCCGCTGGATCTGCCACCACTCCGGGAGCGGAAAGAAGATATCCCGCTACTGGCCGAGCATTTAGTTCGCAAGCATGCGGGTATTCTGGGCAAGGACGTAACAGCCATATCGGCACGTACTATGCGGCACCTGCAGGGGCAGGGGTGGCCCGGCAATATCCGTGAGCTCGAAGGCGCAATTCTGCGGGCCTTGATTTCCACAACCGGCACGGTGCTTGATTTCGTCGACGACAGCGGGGTGAATAATGCGCTTGCGTCGAACACGCCGGATTCATTGAACCTGCTCGACGCTCAACGCATGCACATTATCGACGTACTTGAGAGAACCAACTGGGTCATCGAAGGCAAGAAAGGTGCCGCATCAGCGCTGGGTCTTGCGCCGAGTTCGCTGCGTTCAAAGATGAAGCGCCTTAACATCGCTCGGCCTAGTCGGGCCAGGGCGTCCTAGGAATACCTCTGTTTGAAGTTGTCGGAGCGGTTTGCGCTAAACAGAAAAGGCCGCCCGAAGGCGGCCTTTCCAGGTGTTACTCGTTTCAGTGAGCAATACTTATTCCGAAAAAAAACCTAAGCCTTATTCCTCGTCGGCCATGACCCTGATTGTCCTGCCGCTGTAAACACGCGAAATATCGCAGTCGACCAGGTCTTCAAGAAGCTCATTCGATTTCATGAAATGGCCTTCGCTATACAGCTGCCAGTTGGCGCCCGCTGATGTGTGGTCATCCGCGCCCGTCAGGAACTTGAAGTCGTAATCGTTGTTGGATTCACCGGATACCGGCCACCAGACCCAATTTGATTCCGCAATGCCGTGTTCATCAGCGTAAGCGCTCCACTCTTTGTGCGCGGCCGTGAACTCCGAGTACTCCTTGCCGTCTTTCATAGAGCAGTTTCGAAAGCTGAGCACAAAATCCATATCCGACTCATCGTCGCTGGGCGGTGCCTTGCGTATGTTTTGCCCGGCGAAATTCGTGTGGCTTTTGCAGGTCAGGACCTCGGCGAAACCGGCGGAGACTTTTTCGCCATTGCTGAGCCACCAATCCGTACCACTTCCCATCGCGTTGCCATTGCGCCATGCGCCAAGCCAACCGACATCAAACATATGTTCGCCGTAGTAAACCGGTGTAATCAATGCCGCGAAGTAGTCTTCCTGACCTTCCTTGTCCATCAGGTCATTCCAGGATTTAACGACTTTCTCCAGGTCGGCGGGCCCCTTACCCTCGTTATAATCGCAGGTGTAAGTCTCTACCGGAGTAAAAGACATTTTCTCCGCCTCGTGACTATCAGCGAGGACAGAGCTGACGGACAAAACCACAGACGTGAGTATCAATAGTACTTTCTTCATGTGTTATCCCCTTTAGTCTTCTTATTAGTTAAAACGGCAATTGCCGTGTCGCTCGAGTATAACTTAGTCGACCGGCCGTCACTTTCGCCCGCAGTCCTGTCAGAAGAGCAGTATGAGCCATTAATGGTCGGATTGACCCAGGCCTGTCGACGCAGGTCAACGCAGAGTGCGAATTATCCGAAAATAGGCACGAGAAAATAAGGGACAAAACGTGTGCTCTAATGAGCAGGCAAACGAGAACAACAAACAGGGGAAGCTGCTATGAACGAGAAAACGAAAATGACACGCAGGGAGGTTCTTAGGGCCGGCGCCGGTGTGGCTGGCGGGGTGCTGGCAACCAGCACCGCAGCGGGCAGCCTCACACCTACACCGGACAATCCTGAGGGGCCCTTCTACCCGATACATGAGCAGACGGACAGGGATATGGACCTTACCCGAGTTGAAGGTCGGGAAGGCCGTGCGCTTGGACAGGTTATCCGCGTCAGCGGTCGTGTGCTGGACGAGTCCGGCAACCCGGTTGAGGGCGCCGTCGTCGATATCTGGCAGGCCAACGCCGCCGGTCGTTACGATCATGAAGGTGATACGTCAGACACGCCCAGAGACCCTAATTTCCAGGGCTGGGCGATCCTGAAGACGGATGCCGACGGGCGCTACGCGTTTACGACGATCAAGCCGGGCCCCTACAAGGTACAGGGAGATTGGTCGCGGCCGCCGCACATTCATTACAAAGTGTCGCGCCGTGGCTATCGCGAGCTGATAACGCAAATGTACTTCGATGGCGATCCGCTCAATGACAAGGATTTGTTGTTGAAGGAGGTACCCAAGGCGAATCGCAAGCAACTGTTGGTTGCTTTTGACGAGAGTGCCGATACGCCCGAAGGCGAGTTCAACATCGTACTCAGCGCGGTCAGCGCTGCGTAAAGGGCTTAGCGCGCGGACTCTTCCTCACCAGAACCCGTCGACAGCGAATAGTTGCCGACCACGGGAAGATGATCGGATATCTCCAGCGCGTAGTCCTGGATGATGTAAGCCTCGTCGAGCGACCACTGGTCGCTGTAAAACTGGTAGTCAATGGTCCTGTCAGGCTCCGCGACCGTGGGGTCGTTCGGGAAGTGCGTGTACCAGGCGCGTGGATCACCTGATCTCAAGTGTTGCAGCGACGGAATGCCGCGATAGCTGTCGTAAAGGAGCTGTATCTGCGGGTTCTCGTCATAGTTGCCTGTGCCCGCTGCGAGTATCCGTTGTCGCTGCCGGTTGCCGTCCGGTGGCAATAGGTTGAGATCGCCGCCCAGTATCCAGGGCGTGCGCTGATCGTCGAGGACCTGTAGCAAGGCCTGGGTCTTCGCCACCTGTCTTTCCATTAACCCGGTGCCTGCCGCCCACGCTTCGTAGTGCGTGTTGATTACGGCGACAGACGTGTCGTCGTCAGCCGCAATGTGCGTTTCAAGCAGGGCGCGCTGAAAGTCGAACGGCCGCACAAGAAAATTGTTGGCTTTTCTCGGCAACTGGTGACGTACGGAAGTTGTGATGCGATACCGAGACAGTGTGGCGAGCTGCATGCTGACCGGGCCGAGCACCTGCGGGTGAAAAACAAACTCCGCCTGCCAGTACGGTGTGGAGGTCACACAGGGAAACATGGCCGAAGGCAGGCGATCCAGCAGCTCGGCAACATGATCCGTGTAGAACGTGCGGCTGTCCTCCGCGCCGTTGATCTCCTGCAAGAGGACAATATCCGGTTGTTCCGCACGGATGAGTTTCGCTACCTCATCCAGGGTCCAGAAAATATCCTCCTGCGATGGATGGCTCGCCAGCGTCTTGCCAGCACGCTCTACGGCGGCAACCCGATCCGCGTCATCGGTATCGACGTCGTAAAAGAACACGTAGTTCTTGCTGGCCATGTATTGCACGTTATAGCTCATGACCTTGAGCTGCGACGTCGGATCCCACTCAGGCGCATCGTTTGTGCACGACACGGTAGCCGGTTCGATATTCCCGGGGGAGTACGCGCGTACCCAAAGCACCGCGATGACGATCGCGGGTAACAGCAACAGCAAAACGGCAGTTTTCTTTAGCGCGGACAAATCCGGTCACCTGGGTTTTCGGCCGCACAGGGTAGCGCATTGGCACCGGAACTCCGATTCCCTGGCACCTGGCCGGCGGTTCGCCTGCAGGCGCCGGAAGGGGGAGGATTGGTGAGGATGGGACGGTTCCCAGCATCTCGTGGCCGTGTTCTCGCGGGACAACAGTGCCAGAAAAGCCAGTAAAAACAGTGAGATAAGTTAAAACTCAGGTGAACAGGGTGCTGCGACTTGAAATTGGCTCAAAAGGACTCAGAAATGAGACTAATTATCATCTGGAGACACAACAATGTTCAAGCGCATCGCGCTTTTCCTGGCTACCAACCTCGCCGTCATCCTGGTACTGAGTATCGTCCTGCGGTTGCTCGGCGTTGACAGCATCCTCGATGAACGCAATGTCGGCATTGACTACCAGTCCCTGCTTATCCTGTCTCTAGTCATCGGCTTCGGTGGTTCATTCATCTCGCTCGCTATTTCGAAGTGGATGGCCAAGCGCAGCACCGGTGCTCGCGTTATAACGCAGCCGGCCAATGCGACCGAGTCCTGGCTTGTTAATACCGTCGAGCGACAGGCGCGGCAGGCGGGCATAGAGATGCCTGAAGTTGCGATCTATGACGCTCCTGACATGAATGCATTTGCTACCGGCGCGCGCCGCAACGCGGCACTCGTGGCGGTAAGCACTGGTCTGTTGCAGGGCATGCGGCAGGATGAAATCGAAGCCGTACTGGCGCACGAGATTTCGCACGTCGCTAATGGCGACATGGTTACGCTGACCCTGGTCCAGGGTGTCGTAAATACATTCGTGATCTTTCTGTCTCGCGTCATCGGGCACTTCGTCGATCGCGTTATCCTGCGTAACGAAAGTGGCCACGGTCTGGGTTACTTCGGCGCGGTGATCGCGGCGCAGCTGTTACTCGGCATACTCGCGAGCATGATCGTGATGTGGGTATCGCGATATAGAGAATTCCGCGCCGACGCCGGCTCTGCCGAGCTTAACGGCAAGCAGCCTATGATCAACGCGCTGGCGAGGCTTGAGCAAGGGCGGGCGGGCGAGTTGCCCGAGGCGCTGCAGGCCTTCGGTATTTCTGGCGGCGGCAAACAAAAGATGATGCGCCTGTTCATGAGTCACCCGCCGATTGCCGAGCGTATCGAGGCGCTGCGCCAGATCTGATCAGGAACAGGAGTCGAACTGGGCTTCTCCAGCAAGACTCCGGGTTCGGCCCTGGTTCATGCTCGCCCGGCGTGCCCGGTAATCATGTCGATCAGTTTGGGCCACAGTCCTGCCGGCAGGTTGTGGCCCATTCCGTCGATTATCTCGAGTTGGGCCCCCGGTACATGTTCTGCCGTGTCTATACCGCCGGCCAAAGGAACCAGCCGGTCCTCGCGACCGTGGATGACAAGCGTGGGTGCCGAAATCATGCCAAGACGTTGCCTGCGGTCACCGTCCTGCACAATTGCGGCGACGTGCCGCGTGAATCCGGCCGGGTAATAGCAGCGATCGAAGCTCAAAGACGTCATTTCCCGGCGCGTCTCCTCGTCGATAGGGTAAGCGGGGCTACCAATCAACTCCAGCGTGCGCATGTTGTGCGCAATTACGGCCTCTCGATCGGCGTTGATGGGCCGAGAACGAAACAAGTGACGTGATACCAGGGGATCGGCGCCAGGCAGCGAACGATGGCCGCTGGTCGACATGATTGACGTCAGGGTGAGCACGCGTTCCGGAAAGCATGCCGCAAGGTTCTGCGCGATCATGCCACCCATGGAAGCGCCCACGATATGCGCCGCGCTAATGTCCAGAGCATCGAGCAAGCCCGTTGCGTCCTCGGCCATGTGATGCAGCGTATAAGGAACGCGAATTGGCAGGTGCAGCAAGCTTCGAATCAGCAACGACGGCAGCCCCGGCGCTTTTACGCCTTCGAACTTCGTCGAAAAACCCGTATCGCGGTTGTCATATCGAATGACGTGAAACCCTTTCGCTGCGAGTTCTTCGCAAAAGGGCTGTGGCCAGGCGATCATTTGCATGCCCAGACCCATGATCAGCAGAATTGCCGGGTCCGAGGCCGAGCCGAATGTCTCGTACTCCAGTTCCAGTCCATTGGCAGATGCCTTCGGCATGCGTTTCCCCTTCTTGGTCGCCTGGATCTGTCAGCGATCAGGCAGTGGTATGAATTCGTCGTCGCCGGGCACGGATTCGAAGCGTCCCTCCCGCCAGTC
>Ga0316201_10002273_pt1 | contig 13583 bp, 13 predicted proteins | sample CS6wburrow_MG_FD_204516 | JGI IMG/M metagenome (GOLD analysis project Ga0316201, IMG submission 204516) | Coastal sediment microbial communities from Delaware Bay, Delaware, United States - CS-6 worm burrow | ecosystem: Environmental > Aquatic > Marine > Coastal > Sediment | place: USA... | reverse complement strand
CCGGAGTTCGCGAAGCTGACGTGCAGGTCGATCCCTTCATGCAGGTGCTTCGCAAGCTTCCTGTTGTACCGACCTGCGAAGAGCGGCGCGCAGAAGAAGAGACGGAAACGCCACATCGGTAGCGGCTCCGTCCCTTAAGAGCCTAGCTCGATAGTGCTTCCCCTACAGCACGATGTGCCTCCGCGATCGCGGTGTTGGTGTCCGCCGACGCGCCTGCGTCCGAATTCGCGATAGAGATATGGCCAAAAGCCTGTCGCCCGATAACCCAGGGCTTGTCGGCATCCGAGCCGTACTTGGGCTCCCACAGCAAGTCGGGGCTGTAGGAGTAACCGTGCGCCCAGCGATTCACGGTTATCGCCGTGATATCTCTGTCAGCATCAAACCCGGCTCCTGACAACGCCTGATCGAGTTGATCTCGCACGTGATGTTCAAACGTCGAGAACGGCGTCTCGAGCAGTTTGCGGCGGCCAGCCCGCCACTGTTCGGGACCCTGGATGTCGTCAAAATAGGGGACGTAGCACATGTGCAGGGCCATCGGCTGATCCGGGTCGGCACCAAATCCGTAGTCGCCAATGCTTACCGGGTAGTCAAGTTCGACCTGTTTGTAGAAATCGTTCGTGTAAAACACGAAACGAACGCCAAGTTCGGCAAACGCGCGCCAGTTGGGCACCATTACTTTCGTGTAGGTCAGGGGTACTTTGACGTTGTAAGCAAGCCCGGCTTTCTGCTTGTCCGGCAGGTCGGAACAGATATACGGAATGGCACTGTTGTAACAGGCCATGATGCATTTCCTGGCTCGCACTGTATGCGCATTGCCCGAGTGCACGTAGGTCACGCTGACGGACTTCGAATCTTTACTGTGGGCCGCGTTAACTACCGTGCTGTTCAATCTGATCCGGCACGGTGCACCATCCATGTCGAGCTGGCTGTAATCGAGGCGCGCCGTGACGCTGTCCTCCATTGTTGACCCGGGCAGCGCCGCTGGAATAAGGCTCCTGACGAGGAGTCTCGCAATGGACGCATTGCCGTCAGGGAAATGGAAAATGTACGGCTCGACGCCGCGGCCTTCCTTTTGTTGCACCGTGTGCTCGAGACCCGGCATGCCACCGCCGTCGGTGTAGCCGAGAATATAGATGGCCGGCACTTCATCCATGCCAACACACCAGTAACTCATGCCCCAGCGCTGGTACATCTCGAGTACCTGCTCGTCGACTTTGACGTAGTCCTTCAGGTAGCTGCGGTAGCTGATCCTGCTGAGTAGCGCGATCTTCTCGTCGCGGCTCATGCCCGGCAGGTAATCGCGTTCGTCGGTGAACGCGCGCAGCAGGTCGCTCTTCGCGGTGTCGCTTAAGGGTGTTTCTGCAATAAACTCCTTCCAGGGCCGGCTGCCGTAACCCGTGACGAGCTTGCGCTTGCCGTAGGTCGTCTCATCAAAGGCGATGCCGTAGGAAAGCCCCATCTTGTCGTACAGGTCCTGGTCGTAGTAGTCATAGAAGCGTTGCACATCGACGCCGATGTCTTTCAACAGAGCTTTCGAAACGTCGTAATAGCTTGATGGCGTATCGATGGACTCGGTGCCCCCATAGGCGATCTGTGTTTGTCCGTCGACGGTGAATTCGTTGCGTTTGGCGTGGCCGCCGAAGTCGTCGTGGTTGTCGAGAATCAGGACACGAGCCGATGGCTTTTCGCGGCGATAAAAATGCGCCGCTGAAAGTCCGCTGATACCCCCACCCACCACAACGAGATCATAGTCCTCGTCAATTGGGCCGCTTGGCCAGGTCGTGCCCGCGACACGCGCGTGCATCGTCTGCCATGACCCGTCATGACTGCCACGCAGGCCAGTCTTTGCCGGCGGATAGTAATCCGAGCCCAGGCTGAACTTCGATGTATCGTTGCCGAATACCTCCGTCCAGGGGCTGAGAAGTGAGGCACCGATAGCGACCTGCGTGCCGTTCAGAAAATCCCGACGAGTTATTTTTTGTTTCATCTGGGTGCCCCTGGTGAGATCTGCACGATTCGAATGAGATGCATCTATGCTATCAGACCGCGCCGCGGCACGAGCCGGGCTTACAGGCGATGCCAGACCTTGTCCGGGTCGTAGTTCCCTGGAACAACAACTTTCTGCGCTTCGAGTGCTTTCGCTACGCGCGCCAACGCAGCGGTGGGGCGCCGATAGCCGGCACCCCAGCGCACCTCGTGTAGCCATTTCCGGGCATCGGACAGGCGAATGCCATAAGTGTCTGCGATAAGCGATGCGGCCGTCTTGCGGCGTTTGAGGTTGCTCGCGTAACGTGCGACGACGTCGAGTACGGCATGAATTTGTTGTGAGCGCGATGCGAGGGTTGCTCGCCTGACCGACACAGCAAATGCCGGCCACGGCACTTCACGCTGCCCGACTCGCCGAAACTCACCGGCATCGACCAGTGGCTGCGTCATATGGCGTTCCCACAAGAAAACGTCGGCACTGCCGTTGGCCAGGGCTTTGCGCGCACCAGCGAGATTGTCGACGACCACGAAATTCATGTCATCAGTCGGCCAGCCACGGGTCGCGGCGTCGACGATGGCGATCAGGTGTGAACCCGACCCGAAGCGGCTGATCGCAACTCGCCTGTCACGAATATCGGCGATTTTCTTGATATCGCTGCCCGCCGCTACGTGTATGCCCCAGGTCAGCGGCGAGGAGACATAGACTTTGACGAGTCGATTCTTGTCGTGCTGGAGAATGTCGGCAACCGCGCCTTCTGTGAGTACGAGCGCGATATCAAGTTCATTGTCGCGTAGCGCCCGGGTCAGTTCGCCCGTTCCTGCTGGATAGTCGGAGTAGTCCACGGCGGCGCCCGTGCCGGCGAAGGCGTCGTCATCGATCGCCAATCGCCACGGCAGGTTGAAGTGTTCCGGCACACCGCCGACTCGCAGTATTTCAGTCAATGTTGTTATTCGCCTGAGCGGGCCACTATGTCCATGGCTCGTGCCGCATTCCTGGGTAAACGATCTTAATCCTACAGTCCGGTGCCCGTAGCGACAAACCCCGGGAAGTAGCGTGTGGGTCGCTTACAGGGCCGTACCCTTTGCCGTGCCCACCAGCTTGTTTGCATCGACGTCATAGACTGCGCAGATGATTTCCCGATCATTCTCGAGCCAGCCGCTGGCTGAGGGGAATAGCGAGAGGATATCCAGCGATGACGAGTCGTAGTCTCGCCCGACAAAGGATTCGAATCGCTCGAGGCAGGCTTCATGTGCAATGTCTGCGATGAGGTCATCTGCAGGATAGCTTTCGATCGTCAGATCGAAAACGGCGAACGTCTCGTTATCGTGAGGCATGGAGCACGGCATGCCCTTGAGGTTAGTCACTTCGTCGCTGAGAGTGTTGGGATCGTCAAAGCAATCTCCCACCTGCAGCTTGAAAGCAGCAACGGTGCCTTCGCCAACTATCGTACCGGCATTGTCGCGATCGACGTTCGTTGCTGCACCATAGACAGCAAATCCCACTGCTGCAGCGCCGTAAACCAGCCATTGCTTCATGAGTCCTTCCTCGCGCAATCTCCCTAGCGTCGGCCAAGTCTGGCGAATGGACGCACCGGGACAAGTGCACAGGTCTCAAACGGACTTGCCGCTGCGTTATGACAGGTTGAGCAAGCGAGTATCAGTTACAGGATCGGGCTCAGGAGGCGGGCACCGGCGGCGCCAAGTTTGAACAGCGGGTTGCGCTTGCGAATTTCGTCGTGCGCAACGATGCGTGAGTTAGTGAAATCAACTTCAAACATCTCCTTCACTTTCGCTGCAAGGTCGTAGTTGACGCTCAAGAGGGTGACTTCGAAGTTCAGGCGAAACGAGCGGTTATCAAGATTTGCCGTACCTATGCCAACACCGAAGTCATCGATAAGGAATGCTTTCTGATGCATGAACCCTTCTTTGTAGCGATAGAAACGGATGCCCTTGGCGCCCGTCAATTTCATGAAGTAGAAGGAAGCGAGGTAGACCATAAAATGATCGGGGTTGTCTGGTAGCAGTATTCGGACATCTACACCTCGAAGACCCGCCACCTGCAGCGCAGACACAACTTCTGCATTCGGCACGAAATAAGGGCTCGCAATCCAGAAGCGATGTTGCGCCGAATGGATAGCGTGAACAAACATCAGGTTGCAGGTTTCGTAGTCATCGGCCGGCCCGCTCGGTAGTACGAGCACATCGGCATCGCCGCTCTTCGCCGTGCGCGTCTCCCACTCCAGGCCCTCGATTGTCTCGCCCGTCGCCCAGTGCCAGTCCTCAGCAAATATCAGCTGCAGCGCATCTGCGGACGGGCCCTCGACCGCTGCGTGCGTGTCACGCCAGGCGCCGTATTTCCGGCTCTTGCCCAGGTACTCGACGCCGACGTTCAGGCCGCCGACAAAAGCAAGATCGCCGTCGATAACTACAATCTTGCGGTGGTTGCGAAAGTTGATCTGCATCGGATTCGCAAAGAACTTTGATGAGCGGAATGCTTCGATCTTCACGCCGGCATCGCGATACGCGCGGAGCACACGCCCTGGAAGTTTGCGGCTCCCGAGCTGGTCGAACAGGAAATAGACACGCACACCGGCGCGGGATTTATCAATCAGGAGCTCCTGCAGGCGCCGACCCAGATCGTCGTCACGCACGATGAAGAACTGCACAAGCACGTAGGAGCGTGCCTTCTTTATCGCCTCGAAGATGGCGTCGAAGGCTGATTCGCCATCTACATACAATTGCAGATGATTGCCGTAAGTGAACGGAAGATGTGCCAGCCGCTCAAGAAAGCTCAGCCGACCGCCGTAGTCAGGCAGGTCGGACCGGTATGCATCACAGACTGTCCGTGCCCTCTCTGCAATCCAGCCGTGGGCGAGATCCGCGTCACGGCGTGCATCGACATAACCACTGAAGCGATTGCGACCGAATACGAGGTAGCTTGGCAGTGCAATCAGTGGCGCCGCGACCAGCGCGATCGCCCAAGCGGTCGAACCTTGCGCAGAGCGCGCGTTAAAGACGGCGTGCACGGCGGCGGAGATGGCCAGGACTTCCAGTATGCCGTAGGCAATCGCAAGCATGCCCAGGGACCCGGTATCAGTGAGTAGTTCGATGGGTGGCAGATCCATGAGCTGATTATGCGGGAATTTCCTACCTACCTGCCGACAATAGCTTGGCCGGCGTCAGCAAAGCTATTCCTGGTTGGTATCGGGTAACGTCGTGCCGAGCGCTGCACCGAGCAGGCCCATAAGTGCGAGCAGACCTATCACACCGGCGTTCGAGATCAGCGGCGCGAGTGCACCGACCGAGCCAACGATAAGCAATAACACGCCAATCACCGAATTGCTGATCGCCACATAATCGGTGCGCTGGTTACCAGTGCCAAGGTTAACGATATAGGTCTTACGGCCGACGCGAACACCGCTGTGAGCGACGCATAAAGCGAAGTACGCCAGCGGCAGAAACCACTCGTTGCCGGACAAACCGGGCAGCAGCCGGTCAGCGAGGAACGTGGCAATACCCACCGTCGCAGTGATCAGCGCAGCGTAAATCATGACGTGTTTACTGGATCTGTCCGCAACGCGGCCCCAGATGGGCGCACTGATGAGCGATGCGAGTCCTGCCGCCACTACAAATGCACCGAGCACGGCGATGATTGAGCCCCGCTTCGATTGTGCAAGGGCTACATAGAAGGGCGCGCTCAATGCAGAACACATCAACAGTGCGCGCGTAATGACAAAGCGGCGAAATGGAGCATCGCTTACCAGTATGTTCAATTTGCGCAGCGCTTCCCGCGCGTTGCGCCCGCCTGCTGTCTCTCCCGAATACTCGGGTACCCGGCCGTAGACGAGCGCCGCGGCCAGCCAAAGCAGCCCTGCGCCGAAAAGTAGCCCGCCGATGACGCGAGCTTCTGCGTTGTTTGCCACCGGAAACATGAGAACCAGACCCAAGATGACGCTCAATAGTCCTGCGCCGCTCGCCGACCAACCGTTGAGCTGCCCACGTTTGTCTTTTGGAATCGTTTTGCCTAACACGTCTTTTGCGGCAACGGAGCAGAATCCGCGCGCAAGACTGAACAGGGATATCAGACCGAGTACTGCCCAGCCTGCCGCCTTGCCTTCGAGAAACAGGGCCACGAGGGCAATGCCAAAGATGCAAAGACCTTGTGCGACACTGCCGAACACCCATACCCATTTTCGAATCGGTAGTTGGCGGATTGCGCTGCCGATAAACAGCTGCGGAATCATCGAGCCCGACTCGCGGATGGGAACAAGAAAGCCTAGGACGAAAGCCGGTGCCCCGACAGCCGTCACAAGCCAGGCCAGCGTTGTTTTCGGGCTGGCAATTGCATCACCAAGCTTCGTCAGAAAATAACTGGATAGAATAAGAAAAAAACTTTGCGGTGATTCGCGACAGGCAGATTCATCTATGTCTAGACAGAGCCGTGCATCTTCTTCGTTGGTCAACTTTTCGTAGACTGTCTTTGCGATAGGCATAGTCATGTTGTATCCGAAGCGCCGATCCGGGCAAGCGAGGTAATCATAACCAAGCGCCAAATCGAATGCTGGATAACGCGGTTTGATTGACGGGTTTGGTCTGAATGTCGTCGCCCAATGTTTCGAAAAGTATCAAACGCTCACGAAGCTCTGCGTTAGTGCGATAATTCAATTCATCGACACGAACATAGTCGGCCGATAGCGCGAAGTTCGTGTCGATTGTGTTTGCTCATCAGACGGAGGATATTCATGCCACCTACGACCGAAAAGGCTTTCAAGCGCCGAGCTTTCCGGCGCGTGCTTATGCCATTCACGTTTGCCCTCATGATACTGGGACTCACCGCGTTCGCCGCTATTGGCGCCTAAGGGAAAACACGCAACATGGCTGAGCCAAATCCCAAGCTGGCCGGCATCTATCGCCTTACCTCGCTGGCGCGTCCGATCGATCCCGCCTATCTGTCGAATCGTGCGCTACTCATCGTCCTGCCGCTACTGGCGTTAGTGAGCGCCGGCCTGGCAATGTTCTATGACATAGGGGGCGGGCCCTTGTCAGCTGCGTTCAGTGGCGTGCTGGTTGCTTTTGTGGCCTGGGCGCTGAGCCGTGAACTCGCACCGGACTACAATTCAGACGCTTTCGTTGCCCTCACGCTCGCATGGGTAGGCAACATCGTATTTGGAATGGACCAGGTCTTACTGGTCTTCGTAGGTTTGCTACTGGTGCGAATAGTGAATCGTTCTACAGGCTTGTCGTCGCGTCCGTTCGATACGCTTTCGGTTTTCGGTTTTTGCGTCTGGGCAGCCAACAATACTGAACAACCGGCGATCCTGCTGGTAGCGTCTGTGGCGTTTGCGCTGGACGCAATGCTCAAAGAGCCTTTGCGTCATCACTTTCTTGCAGCAGCGGCTTGCCTCGCTGTCTTCGTATGGATGCTTTTCGATCGCACAGCGGGGACAGTCGGTGACCTAACCGCACCAGACTGGCTACTGATCGGCATCTCTGCAGGCGGCCTTGTCTTGTTCGGCAGAACAAATCCAGAGCCTTTATCGTATTGCGACACCGCGCCAGTTCGCCTCGATCGAGTGCGTGTCAACGCAGGTATTCTCGTCGTATGGTTGCTGGCGGTTCAGGCCTTACTGAGTCAGGGTCGCTCTGCCTGGCTGCAGACCCCGGTCTGGGTTTGCGTCTTCGCGGTGCTGCTCGCATTTGTCATTCGCAAAACCAGGAGCTTACGAAAACTGCAGTTTATCGCTTAGGTTTTCTGATGCGCATCAACCTCAAGGCTCATGGAGGCAAAAAAAAGGGCGTCGAGAAGACGCCCCCGGGGACTGGATTGTATTCTCCGCAACAGCGTCTGCCCCGTGACGCTACGGACCCGATTGTCAATGCTGTTCGATACTCATCCCGGAGAATGAGTCGAACTCGTCCTCGTCGTATCCATCGAAATCATCGACATCGTAGTCTTCGTAGTCATTCCAATCATCGTCATTCCAACGGTCTCTCGCAGATGCTCGGCTGCGTTTGCGGCCCCGTCGCCGCAGCTCGTCTCGTTGCCGTTCATTAGCCATGTGGCGAATTGTTCGGATGTCGGGGTAACCGAAGTCGTCGAAATCGTCGAACTCGCCATAGTCGTTGTCATACGGACGCATTGTCCTTCCTCCTCTACTGAAGGGTTGTACGTGAGAATTTCGGCCAATCCCAGGTAGACACCATTTGCTCTCCTGCGAGTTTGTCCGAAGGGTTATACAGGTTGTCGTAAGCGCGTCGCAGAATCTTCCAGACAACACCCAGCTCTCTGCGATCACGCGGTAAACACACGAGTACCCGGTCAGCTTCCAGTTTGCCCCAGCCCCTCGATATGACTTTGTGTTGTGCCCACCGGTCGAGGCCGCTAACCGCGAGCCCATCGCAATTCAAGCTGCAAAACAACGGCGTCAACTCGCTGCCCCGTCGCCGGCCTTTTGAGTCCTGGCAAAGGTAGATGTCGACCTGGCACGGCACGGTGTTGTCACGGCGCTGAACCGTCTCTATGCCACGCAAATCGGCGATTTTGTCAATCAACGCCGTCCTCGTCGCAAGCTTGTCCGAGGGTTTTTTCTCGGCGCGGATTCTCGGGGGGAGCTCGAAACGACCCGGTTTGTATAAGCTGGCTGGCATGTTCTAATTCCGAAACAAGTTGTCACAGGACTTTCAACGAAGTATCTGCCAAATTACTTCGATGTCAAGTACTTTGATATCAAAATATAATTATTGAGCGATCGTATGAAAAAAGATGCCGTTGATGACATTCTTGACCAGTGGTCCGAGGAGCGGCCAGAACTCGACACGTCCAGCCTGGGTGTCGTAGTGAGAATCATATCCCTGAACAGGGCGTTTCTTCGGCAAGCCGCTGAGGCCCTCGAGCCGTTGAATCTGGAGGTGTTTGAATACGATGTTCTGTCGGCGCTATGTCGCCAGGGTCGACCGTATTCGCTCCCGGCGACGGGGCTGGCGGCGGAAACCGGCCTGAGTTCAGGGGCCATGACTAACAGGATCGACAAGCTCGAGGCACGAGGGCTGGTTCGCCGACGCCCAAATAATAAAGATCGGCGAGCTGTAATGGTGTCCCTGACACCGGACGGCAAGCGTGCGATAGATGACGCGATACAGGCGCGCCTGGACGCTGCCGACAATAGCCTGAAGGGAATCACTTCGAGAGAGCGAAGCAATCTGGCGGCGCTGCTGCGAAAAGTTCGACTGACCTGCGCGGTCGGCGAGGGGAACTAGACGGCAAGCCGCGAACGTGTGGGGATGGCATAAGATGACATCGTGATCGCCTGATTGGAGACGCGAATTGAGTGCTACCATGCCGACGCCAAATTAACGGACCCACAAATATGTTCGACCAACTCAACTCGATCCATCCTTACCTGCCGCCCGCCGCCGGCATGCTGGCGCTGCTGTTGGGTGCAGTCATCGCCGACCTGATAGCCAAGCGCATTCTGGTCGGCACGGTCCGTACGTTCGCAAAACACTCGAGCGTTACCTGGGACGACGCGCTGGTCGATCACAATGTCTTTGGTCGCCTCGCGCAGGTTGTACCCGCGTTAATTATATTCGTTGGTCTGCCCTTTATCCCCGGTCTTCCGGATAGCATCGTTCAGCTGATACGCAATGTCATGATGGGCTACATGGTGTTGATGTTGACGCTGGCGCTGACGGCTATGCTAAGCGCGGCCAACACCATCTATGCCGCATTGCCAGTTGCAAAGGATCGCCCTCTCAAAGGATTCGTGCAGCTGATGCAGATCGTCGTTTGGATCATCGGCGGCGTATTGATCGTTTCCGTATTGCTGGATCGTTCGCCGCTGTTGCTGCTCAGTGGCTTCGGCGCGATGACCGCAATTTTGCTGCTGGTGTTCAAGGACACGATCCTCTCGCTGGTGGCCAGCGTGCAGCTCACCGCGCAGGACATGGTTCGTGTCGGCGACTGGATCGAAATGCCACAGTTTGGCGCCGATGGCGACGTCGTCGATGTGCAGCTGCACACCATCAAAGTTCAGAACTGGGACAAGACGATTACGACTATCCCGACACACCGCCTGATTTCGGGCTCGTTCAAGAACTGGCGCGGCATGTCACAGTCGGGTGGTCGGCGTATCAAGCGCGCCATCTATATCGATGTTTCCACTATTCGGATGCAGACACAGGAAGAAGTTGATCGCTTCAAGCGTTTCGCGTTGCTGCAGGACTATATCGAGGTCAAAGAGCAAGAACTGGCCGATTACAATGCGCGACTCGCTGTCGAGGTGGAGGCTGACGTCAACGCACGAAGACTGACAAACGTCGGAACTTTCCGTGCATACGCTTATAACTATGTGAAGAATCACCCGAAGATTCGGAAAGACATGACACTGCTTGTTCGCCAGCTTGCTCCCGGCCCGGAGGGGCTTCCGATAGAAATCTACTGCTTCACCAGTACCACGGCATGGGCCGATTACGAGGATATCCAGGCGGACATATTCGACCATCTGCTGGCCATCGTGCCGGATTTCGGGCTGCGCCTGTATCAGAAACCGGCTGGCTCGGACCTGGCGAACCTGAAGTGAACTAACAAAGATCCCTGACCGACGCGCCCTGCTAAAGAAATGCGGCGACTGGCCGTTATCTGAAGAGATGATCAGGCGTTGGAGCAGGTGTTGGCAACAGACCAGAAACTATCGCCCAAGAACAAGCTTCTTTACATATTTTCTGCGCAGTTACTGGATGCACTGCGGGATTCTGACGCCGTAGTCATACAGGACGTAGGCGGCAACACCGTGTCGCGAGTCCCGGACGAGAACGGCGCAGATGACTGGATAGCAAGGGCGGACTTGGCGGACCGCCAGCACGTGACTCGTCATTCGCTCGATGACGGCAGCGCGTGCCTGTGCCACGAGATCCCTCTGCGAGTCCGTTCTGCCCCCAAGCCAATCGGTCGACTTATCGTTCGCTTTAGATCAAGTGATACGGATCGGCAAACTGCCGATCTGAAGAAACTTCGCGCGGTCATCAACTGCATCTCGAGGCATCTGGCGATCACGACAGACTTGTCGTCGGTGCGGGTCGCTGCCAGCCAGAACCAGGAGGACATGCAGTTCCTGACTAGCCTGGACAAGTTGATTAAAGGGCAAGACGCGACATCCGCACTGACGACCTTACTTGAGGCGGCTGCGGATCATCTCAATTGCACGCTGGCAGCTGTATTGGCACCCCAGTCGCAGGTGAAGCTGTTCTGGCCGCGCGATGTGCTGGACGACGATCACTCCAGGAACTCCATTATTCGGGCCGCCGGCAAGCTATACGCAAATGCGAGAGAATCCCGAACGGTCATCGTCTCGAGTGATCCGGGGTTGGCTGAACTCTTGAAGACGGCGCGAGGTGACGGCGGGCAAATATTGTGTTCACCGATCGCGGATCCGCAGTCACATGTGAGCGGTGTGCTGATATTTGTTCGTGAGCCACAGTTCTCGCGTGATGACGTACGCATGGTGCGGGCGCTTTGCGTAAAGATCGGCGGCCTCCTGGATATCGGCGAAGCAAGCAAAGACGGCCCGATAGATCGACTAACCATCATCGATCGAATTGATGATGATATAGAGCGAGCGCCAGATGTGAAGCGCGCGTTCCTGTTCGTCGATATTGATCGACTCCATATCATCAACGATCGATTCGGCCACACGGTCGGTGACGAAATCATCAAAACTGTCTCAGAAACGGTGGCCGGAATTGCAGGGCCGCGAGATGAGGTAGCGTCGCTGTCGGGCGATCTCATTGGCCTGTACCTTGATACGGCAGATGAGAACCAGGCGATCGGCGCGGCAAGAAAGATTCTAAAAGCGGTCGGCCTGATACCCGTTTCCGAAGCACACAAGTCTATGGACCTATCGGTGAGTATCGGGATTGCGCTCCTCCCGGAGCACGCCGCGACCGGATCTCAGGCCGTCAACATCGCAGAGGTTGCCTGCCAGTCGGCGAAGTCTCGCGGCACGGGCCAGTACGTCCTGTTCCAGGATCAGGACGCGAGCATCATGCAGCGGCATGCCGATCTGAGCGAGGTAGGCAATCTTCAGAGTGCTTTGATTGAAAATCGATTTGTAATTTTTGCGCAGAAGATCCGATCGCTGAAGAGCGAGGAACCGGCGCGCAAGTTCGAGTTGCTAACACGAATGATCGATACGGCGGGCAACCTGGTACCTCCTCAGCATTTCCTGTCGGCGGCCGAACGCTATCAGATGATGCCTGCGCTGGATCGGTGGGTAGTTGCCAATGCGCTGAAGCAACTTGCAGAAGCAGAGAACATGCTGGAAATGAACTTGTCCAGTTTTGCCATCAACGTCTCAGGTCAATCGATCGCCGAGGAGGGCTTTAGTGATTTTGTGGCGAGTAGTGTGCTGGAGAGCGGATTGTCACCGGACTCTATTTGTTTCGAGATCACCGAGTCGGCGGCGGTGAAGAGCATTGAGCAGGCCCTGAGGTTCATCAAGGATGTACGAAAAATCGGTTGCAGCGTCGCGCTGGATGATTTCGGGACCGGCTATTGTTCTTTTTCTTATCTGCAGGACATTCCCGTGGACTTCCTCAAAATCGACGGGATGTTCATAACCAACATAACCAGCAATCCATTATCCGAGGCGATTGTGCAGGCAGTCGTCGGCATTTCAAAAGTCATGGGCGCGGCGACGATTGCTGAGTACGTCGAGGATGCTGACATTGCCAAACGAATTACGGAGCTTGACGTCGACTTCGGTCAGGGTTTCGGGCTCGGTCGCCCTGAGCCCCTTGCCGACGTGCTGGGCCGAATGGATTCACCCCTGGATCTCGGCCTGACCAGCACCATTCAAATTCCCAGCCCTGAATTGATAAAGAAGTTGGCCTAGTTCAGCTGCTTCGACGTCCTCGTCGATATCGACGGGTGCAGGTCGCGGGATGGGCAGCCGCGTGGCGCGTCGACAGGCATCGACGTGGGGCCGATTGCTTAAGTTCGGAGTTTTTCTTCTTAGCTTGCTTTGCGTCGGTCGCTGGCTTCGCAACGTAAATCGACGTCGTTTCGAAGCGAGCTCGCCATGTCGAAGCCAATATCCGATGCACGCCGCAGCTCCGCGCGACGATCATCGAAAAGTTCATACGTGCATTGGCAGCTGGCAAAATCGCAGGACTCCAACGGGAGTCGTGGGATTTCGTACGACAGATAACGGTGACTCGCGGCCGCTTTCGCTTCGCGACAGCAACCCTCGATGCTCGGAATAATCTGAACGCCGCGGTAGAGAGCTGTGGATTTCGTATTGCTCGAAGGTTGTTTGTGTGCCGGTGATTTGCCGGTCAGTCTCGCCAGTATGCCCATAAACGTCGCTCCTTATTTTCACGATCCAGCGTACCGGGCGAATAGCCGCGCGTCGTTGATCGGCGTCCCACGGGCAACTGTGACCTGAATCCCGTCACCCGGAATGCACTCCGTGCCTGAATCTCTGTAGAATAACGCCGCCACAAAGCGCCCGTAGCTCAGCTGGATAGAGTACTGCCCTCCGAAGGCAGGGGTCACAGGTTCGAATCCTGTCGGGCGCGCCAGTAAACAGAAATTGGGCCCC
>Ga0316201_10002272_pt1 | contig 13584 bp, 12 predicted proteins | sample CS6wburrow_MG_FD_204516 | JGI IMG/M metagenome (GOLD analysis project Ga0316201, IMG submission 204516) | Coastal sediment microbial communities from Delaware Bay, Delaware, United States - CS-6 worm burrow | ecosystem: Environmental > Aquatic > Marine > Coastal > Sediment | place: USA... | reverse complement strand
ATATCAGAGGTCACGGTGTGTTGGCATGCGCACCGGCGATTGTTGTGCGATCATCTGCGGGCAGACTGACTCTGGGGCCGCTGTGAACGATACGGTACGACAAAAAGGCAGTGCCATCATGATTTCCGCGGCTATTGTCGTTCTGATTTACGGCATGCAGATGGCCAAGGTCATTCTCGTCCCGTTCCTGATTGCGGTGTTTCTCGCACTTATTACCGTGCGGCCGATGCTCTGGTTGCAACAAAAGCGCGTGCCGTCGATTCTGGCAGCGTTCGTGATCGTGTCGATGATCATGCTTATCCTGGCGGTTGTTGGCGCGATTCTTGGTACCTCCATCGGCGATTTTACGGCAGCGATTCCCGGCTATCAGGCAAGGCTCGATACGATCGTGGACGGCGCGGTCAGGTTCATCGCAATGAACGTCAAAGGTGACGCGTCCATCGAGAGTCTCGGTGACATGATTGACCCCGGTTGGGCGATGGGACTAGCGGCCACCATATTGAATAGCCTTAAAGACGTGTTGACGAATACGTTTCTGATTTTCTTTACGATGATCTTTATCTTGCTTGAAGCATCGAGCGGACGAACCAAGTTTGACGCGGCGTTCGGTCGCAGCGAAAGCTCTCTCGAGCGGCCAAGGATGTTCTTGCAGAACCTCGGTCGCTACCTGGGAATAAAAACCATCGTAAGCCTGGCAACAGGGTTGTGTGCCGGCGTTCTGACCTGGTCGATCGGAGTGGACTTCCCCTTGCTGTGGGCGATGCTCGCGTTTCTCCTCAACTATATTCCAACCATCGGATCCATTATTGCGGCTGTCCCGGCGGTCCTGCTTGCACTGGTGCAGCTCGGGCCGGGTGAGGCCGGCGCCACGGCCATCGGTTTTGCCGCAATCAACGTAATCTTCGGTAACCTGGTCGAGCCGCGCCTGATGGGCTATGGCGTCGGTATCTCGCCGCTTATTGTCTTCGTCGGTCTGGTTTTCTGGGGTTGGGTTTTCGGACCGGTTGGTATGCTGCTATCCGTGCCACTGACAATGACACTCAAGCTTGCGTTGGAGAGTGATGAAGGCACGCGCTGGGTAGCGATACTGATTGGTTCGGAGCGAGACGCCGAGCACGAACTGCAAAGCATAGCGTCGGAAGATGCGAGAGAGGCGGATCAGGCGACGTCTTCGTCGTCGTAGTCTTCTACAACCGGTTCCGTTTCTTCGATAGTTTCGAGCAGGTTGATGGCGACGGCCACAAAGTCCGTGTCCGTAATGATTCCAACCAGTTTATCGTCGTCCATTACAGGCAAGCATCCGATCTTGTGCTTTTCGATAAACAGCGCCGCATGACGCAAGCTGGCATTGATATCGACTGTCGCGACGTCCGGGACCATCGCGTCTTCAACGAGAATTTCATTCGCGTGGATACGGTTCTTGGGATCTCGGAAGAAGCTATCCGTTGCAGCCAACACGTTGGTCAAAGTCACAAGGCCGACCAGCTTTTCGTTGTCAATAACCGGAAGATGATGGATACGATGATCGTGCATCAGCGTGCGGGCCTCGGCCAGCGTTGATGTCGGCGACACCGTAATCAAGTTGGTACTCATGATGGCTTCGATGCTGAACATGGCCCCATCCTTCTGCCTCTACCTAGTGTTCAGTCTAGCCGCCATGGCCCGGAACGCTATTGCTACAAACACGTATTGGGAGACTGCGAGCGGCGCATTAGTGTTGCTATAGGCATGCCGTATAGCCGTGCTCGAGGAGTTGCAAATACAGGGTGTTGATCTAGACTGAACAGCCCTATGTCAAGCTGGTCTGACTCAGTATGAACAAGTCCTCTGTTTTAAGCCTGTTGCTGCTGGTCTTGTCATTGGCCGCCGAGGGCCAAGAGCGGGATGCGACCCAGATCGTGCGCGATGCCGTGGATCACTGGCGCGGTTTGTCTTCTTACACCGAAATGACCATGGTGATTCACCGGCCTGACTGGGAGCGGTCCATGACCATGCGTGCCTGGACGAAAGGGAAGGACCAATCCCTGGTTCGAGTCGTTGAGCCCAAGAAAGATCGCGGTAACGGCACGTTGACCGACGAGAACAGCATGTGGTCGTTCTCTCCCAAGGTGAATCGAGTGATAAAAGTGCCTTCATCGATGATGGGGCAGAGTTGGATGGGATCTGATTTTTCGAACAAGGATATCGCGCGCGCCGATGACATTATCGACCAGTACGACCACTCGATCCTTAATCGCGAAGAGGTAGACGGCATTGCTGTGTACGACATCGAGTCGATACCGCATGAAGACGCTGCGGTCGTGTGGGGCAGGGAAGTACTAAAGATTCGTGATGACCATGTCGTGCTTGAGCACGCCTTTTTTGACCAGGACGGCGAGCTTGTAAAGAAACTCGTGTCCCTGGAAGTGGGCGAAATGGGTGGGCGCACGATCGCGAAACGACAGCGCATGGTAAAGACGGAAGAGCCGGATGAATGGACCGAGATCAGTGTCAATGACGTTGAATACGAGATCGATCTAAAAGACAGTCTGTTCACCTTGTCGAACTTGCGTAACCCGCGAGACTGATCAGGGATTTACTCGATGAACATCGTTCTACGCCTGGCGTGGCGCAACCTCTGGCGACACACACGGCGGACATGGTTGACCATTGGGGCGATGGTGTTTTCCAACACCCTGCTCGTGTTCATGATTTCGCTGCAGTTTGGCATGTATGGCCTGATGATCGATAACACGCTGCAGGTGTTTACCGGACATATGCAGGTTCAGGCGCCCGGCTATAAAGATGACCAGAAGATGCGGCAGACGGTGCCTGACATCGAACCGCTCGCCGCAAACCTCAGAGAGAAATTTCAGACAGAAACAATCGCCGCGCGTGGCTGGGCATTTGGTTTGGCCTCGAGCGAGGAGCGCAGTTACGGCGTCGGCATTTTCGGTGTCGAGCCCGAGTTTGAAGCGTATGTCTCGAGTGTCCCGGGGTTAATCAAGGAAGGCCGATATCTGCGCGAAAACGACGCTATGGAGATCGTTATCGGGTCCGTTCTCGCCCGCAATCTACGCGTCGCAATCGGCGATGAATTAACACTGCTTGGCAGTGGTCGCGACGGTTCATTCGCCGCGGCTGTCGTCAATATCGTCGGTGTATTCGAGAGCGGCGTTGTCGACATCGATCGCAACTTTGCGGAGATGCCGCTGAAGACATTTCAGGACATCTTCTATATGGAGGGGGCGGGACACCAGGTCGTCATCAGCGCTGCCACGCTGGATGACGCCGAACTGTTGCGGCCGGAAGTTGCGGCGGCTTTGCCGGAGGGGAGTAACCTCGTTGTGCACGACTGGGACGTGCTGCAACCCGGGCTGAAACAGGCGATCCAGGCGGACATGAGCAGCGCGTTCTTCATGTATGGAATTCTCGTTATTCTCGTTGCGTTCAGTGTCCTCAATACGCAGTTGATGTCTGTCCTGGAACGTACTCACGAATTCGGTATCGTGATGTCACTGGGTTTGAGGCCGGGCCGGCTCGGCCGCCTGGTGATACTCGAGACGGCGCTGATGGGTTTGATCGGCCTGATTCTTGGTGCAATCGTCGGTTCGCTGTTTACAAGCTGGTTCACTGTCAATGGCCTGTCCATTCCCGGCATGGAAGAAATGGCGGCAAACTTCAACCTGCCGGCACGGATATACCCGCAGGTTACGCCATGGACAGCGGTGGCCGGGCCGTTGGTTGTGTTCCTTTTCACGCTGTTGGCCGCCGCTTATCCCGCGCTTCGTTTGCATCGATTGCATCCGGTTGAAGCGATGAGGGCGAACTGATGCGCATGCTCCCTGTTCTCACGAGACTTGCCTGGCGTTACCTGTGGCGCAATCATCGTCGCACCATAATCATGCTGAGTGCCATCAGCATCGGTGTTTGGGCGATGATTTTCATGACCGCCCTGACGCGCGGCATGGTCGATCAGATGATCAAGGACGGCATCAGCGTTTTGCCCGGGCACGTCCAGGTTCATAGCCCTGAGTTTCTTGATGATCCGAGTGTCTCCAATCGCATCGCAATTGGTGACGTGGAGCTTGGCAGAGCGTTCGACTCGGCCGGTTTCAAGGCCTGGGCGAGTCGAGTGAAGGTGCCGGCTGTAATTACCAGCGAACGAGAGTCGCGAGGCGTCACGTTGCTCGGGATCGATCCTGCGGCTGAGCGCGAGTTCTCGTTTGTATCGTACGACGACGTGGAAGGTCGCTTCCTCGAGAGCGTTGATGACAACGGCGTTGTGATTGGCAAGAAGCTCGCGAATACGCTGGATACCGAGGTTGGTAAACGCATCGTCCTGATGAGTCAGGACCCCGATAACGAGATCGCAGATCGTGGATTTCGCGTTGTCGGGTTGTTCACGGCGAACATGCCTGCATTCGAAGATTCATTCGTTTTCATTAGCAAGAAAGCGGCACAGAAGATGTTGCGTATCGGCGATTCGACGACGGAGATCGTTTTCCTCGGCGATGACTACCGAAATATTGAGCCGACCTATGAACTCGTCAAGCAGAGAATAGACGGCTCGCTGGACATCAGCCGCTGGTATGAGGTCAATACCTATCTCGGCACCATGCTCAAAGTGATGGATGGTTTCGTGCTGATCTGGGTAATTGTGATTTTCCTGGCCCTGTCTTTCGGCCTGGTCAATACGCTCGTCATGGCGGTGTTCGAGCGGATACGCGAAATCGGACTGATGCTCGCGCTGGGTATGAAGCCGGCAAGCATCCTCGGACAAATTATCATCGAGTCGATGCTATTGCTTGCCGTGGGTCTCGCGATCGGCGACGTACTTGCCTGGGCGACGATTCAGCCGTTGCAGGGTGGCATCGATATTTCGGTGGTCGCAGAGGGCATGGAGATGATGGGTGCCTCAAGCGTCCTGTACCCGAAGTTGTATTGGAGCGACATGATTCTCGCGAATGTTGTCGTGTTGATACTCGGTTTTTTCGCGAGTCTGTCCCCGGCCTGGCGCGCGTCGCGTTACGAGCCGGTTGAAGCAATAACAAAGGTGGGATGATGACAGCAGTACGTTGCGTGGATCTCTGCAAGACCTATCGGCAGGGCGATCAGGACATCAAGGCGCTCGATCATGTGAGTATCGAAATTGAGCAAGGCGGATTCGTTTGTTTGTCCGCGCCCTCTGGCGGTGGTAAGACAACGCTGCTAAACGCGATCGGCGGACTGGATATACCTGACAGCGGCGAGGTATGGATTGCCGGCCAGCGCATTGACGAAATGAGTAAGGGCGCGCTCGCGGACCTGCGGCTTTCCAGCATCGGTTTCGTGTTCCAGGCTTACAACCTGATTCCGGTATTGACGGCGCAGGAGAACGTCGAGTTCGTTATGCAGGTTCAGGGTATTCCGGCGGCAGAAAGACGCGACAAGTCGCTGGCAATATTGGACGAGGTCGGGCTGAAAGGCCTCGAGGGCCGGCGACCGGCAGAAATGTCGGGAGGTCAACAACAGCGCGTCGCCGTCGCGCGCGCAATCGTCTCGCGACCTGCGCTGGTGCTTGCCGATGAGCCAACGGCCAACCTCGATTCCAAAACATCTGATGAACTCATGAAGCTCTTCACCGAGCTCAACGAGCATCACAATACGACCTTCGTGATTGCTACGCATGACCAGCGGGTCATGCGTTACGCCAAACGGCTGGTGCGTATGCTGGATGGCCGCATCGTGGATGATATCGAGCAAGATGCGGCGTAGCTTCTTTATTGTATTCGTCTTTCTGTCAGCCACCCTATTGGCGGAAGAAAGCAAGACCGAGTTTGGTGGTCACACAAAGTTCGCACTGACCGGTCAGGCTTACCCCGATCAAAGTTTGTTCAGGGATCTTGTCGGCAGCAGCACGTTGGATGTCAGCGGGGATCTGCGTCTTAATTTCAAGGCCGATGCAAATCGATGGTCTTTCGATGCTGCTTATCAGCTGCTTGTGTTGAATGGCGATAGCGTCGAACTCGGCCGTGCGGTTCCGGGCGGCGCAGATATTTTCTTCCCCGGACTGCCGGATGATGATCGTCGCTTACTTAACCTGACCGACGTCATCAAAGATAGCGGGGATACCGTCATCTTGCATCGTATTGATCGACTGACCCTGGGGTATACCAGCGAAAAGGCGGTCATACGACTTGGCCGACAGGCCCTGTCCTGGGGGAATGGTTTGTTTTACGCCCCGATGGACCTGGTGAACCCGTTCGACCCGGCCGCTGTCGATACGGAATACAAGGGCGGCGACGATATGCTGTACGCGCAGTATTTGCAGGACAGTGGCAACGACTTCCAGGGCGCGTACGTCGCGCGTCGCGATCCTGCGAGTGGCGACGTCGAGAGCGATCAGTCGACGGCTGCGGTGAAATACCATGGTTTCGTCGAAGACTTCGAATACGACCTGCTGCTGGCAGAGCACTACGGCGATACCGTCGTGGGGCTGGGTGGTGGCAGGAGCGTTGGCGGTGCGGTCTGGCGCGGTGACGTCGTCGTAACGCGTACTGATGATGACACCTATGTGCAGCTGGTAACCAACCTCACCTACTCCTGGAACTGGTTCGACAGGAACATGAGTGGGGCGATCGAATATTTCTACAATGGATTCGGGCAGCATTCCGGTGCCTACGATCCGGTTAGCCTGGGTAATAATTCTGAGCTCATCAACCGGGTGACACGCGGCGAACTTTTTTCGATCGGACGCCATTACCTGGCAGGTAGCGTATTGATCGAAGTGACGCCGCTGTGGGGGCTTACGCCGACAGTGCTGGTAAACGTCGCAGATCCGAGCGGCCTGTTTCAGCTGGTAACGAATTACAGCCTTTCCGACAACATGACATTCCTGGCGAGCATCAATATTCCGATGGGTCCAAAAGGCAGTGAGTTCGGTGGCATCGAATCAGCCCAGCCGAATCGTTATTTATCCGGGGGTGCCGGGCTGTTTGCCCAGATTGCCTGGTATTTCTAGCCTGTAGTCTGGTTCGCAGACTTCAGGCTCGATAGCATGCGTCGAAATCCGGCCTCGATTTCGAGCTCGAAAACCGGGTCCCTGATGTGCTCAAATTCAGAGACATCGATTTCGCGAGGTTCGGCATCAAGCATCGTATCGATACGCTTGAACAAGTCGCGCTCTTCCCAACTCATGTGTTCGCGCAGGCGGTTAACGTAGCCCGACGTGTCTTCGATGAACTTTTTGCGCCGCACGGCGGCGCCGGCGTTGATGGCCTCTACATCATCTCGAAGGGCGGAGCCCAGGGCTGCGATGTCGCGGTGGTCTGCCGTAACGTCGTCAAGGTCTTCGGCAAGATCCGGCCGCCTGTCGCGCAACTGCTCATAAACCAGGTCTTCCTTTGGGTGATGTACGGCATCAGGATAAACGGTCATGTATCGCATGATCTCGTCGACGAGCTCGAAGTCGGGGTCCCCCCCGGAAGAAGCCTGCCTTACGACATCGTCGAGCAGATCGAGAACAACCGACATGTTCCGATGATCTTCCCGCAACTCCTTCATCAGTGTCCTGGCTTCAGACTGCATATCGACTCCTGAATTCGTCTATTGGACCGATACTCGCCGACCTTGCGCCGGCGAGCTATTCGGATTATCACCTACGATGCCCTGTCTTGCAGCATGCCGGCGACTTGAGTGAGCGCCTGTTCTGGCGGGTACATGGGGAAGAGGAGCAGGCCGAGGCCTGCGGCCCGTCTCCGGAGATCCGGTTGCGCGATCACCGACGCAGTATATCCGTCCACCTTTTTGCGTGTGTCTACGATGGTTTGACTAGTGATGCTTAGCTGCCAGAATACACCGCATCAGTTGGCAGCCAAGAACGAAAAATGGCCGAAGGGCATTTCATCCGGGTCATCAAGCGCAAGGAAGTCTTGACGCTCGCGTTTGGCGCGATGATCGGCTGGAGCTGGGTCGCCCTGACAGGCGGCTGGATCAGCGAGGCCGGTAGCCTCGGGGCTATTACCGCCTTCGCGATCGGCGGGGTTACCGTCATTCTCGTCGGCTTCACCTACGCAGAGCTCGCGGCAGCAATGCCGCAGGCCGGCGGAGAGCACGTTTATTCGTACCGCGCCCTGGGCAGGAACGCTTCTTTCCTTTGTACGTGGGCGATTCTGCTGGCCTACGTTTCGGTAGTAACGTTCGAGGCCGTCGCGTTTCCGACCGTCGTCGAATACCTGGTGCCGGACTTCAGCAGGGGTTACCTGTGGACCGTTGCAGGCTGGGACGTGAACGCAACCTGGGTCGCAGCCGGCGTTACTGCCGCAATCGTCATGACTTCGATCAATGTCATCGGCATCAAGACGGCGGCGCGAGTACAGATGCTCGTGACGATGTTAATTCTCCTGGCCGGCGTCGTGCTGATATCGGGTGCTTTGGTTTCGGGGCAGTCTGAGAATATGCGGCCGCTGTTTACCGACAGCTATAAGGGCATTCTGGGAGTCCTCGTCATCGTGCCGACGATGATGGTTGGTTTCGATGTCATTCCGCAATCCGCGGAAGAAATCGATCTTCCGTATCAAATGATCGGCAAGTTGCTGATGGTGTCGATCATCATGGCGATCGCCTGGTACATGCTGATTATCTGGGGCGTGTCGATGGGGCTCACTGCGAATGAGCGCGCGGCAGCGGCGCTGCCCACAGCGGACGCGACCGCGGCTTTGACCGGCACGCATTGGGGCGGCAAGTTGCTTATCCTCGGCGGCATCGGGGGTATTCTCACCAGCTGGAACGCGTTTCTGATCGGAGCCAGCCGCGCCGTTTACGCGCTGGCGCACGCCGGCCAACTACCGGCCTCGCTCGGTGCGCTGCATCCACGTTTCAATACGCCGCATCGTGCCGTGATACTGATCGGTGCGTTATCCATGGCGGCGCCGTTTTTCGGCCGGCAGACGCTGGTCTGGCTCATCGATGCCGGCAGCTTCGGCGTCGTCATTGCCTACGCCTTCGTCGCCTTGTCGTTCCTGGTGTTGCGGTATCGGGAGCCCGAGATGCCGCGTCCTTACAGAGTGCGATACTGGCGCTCAACAGGCATCGCGGCATTTATCCTGTCCTGCTCCATCGGCATGCTGTTCATGCCTTTCAGCCCGGCAGCGCTCATCTGGCCTTACGAATGGTTCATCGTTGGCGGCTGGTGGATTGTTGGTGTGCTGATGATGCTCTTTACATCCCGCCCGGCACTGGATTCTTAAGAAAATGGCCGACGCAAGGTCGGCCATTCGCGGTCTTGCCTGACCGGGCGGTCGGCCAGCGGAAAAACTAGAAGAACTTCCGCGCCATTCCCAGGATATCGTCGAGTCCGCCGCCCGACTTGCCGCCCATGTTGAGCAGGTCGCCAAGCGGACCCAGGCCGCCTTTTGACAGCGACGAACCGATGTCCTTGCCCGCCGAGGTCTTTTTACTCATGGCGCCCATTGCGAGCGTCGCGAGCAGCGGCAGAGCCTTCTTGATCATGCTGGCGTCAATGCCCGTCTCTTTGGCCGCGGCGGCCGCCACATTGCGGCTGACGTCCTTGCTGCCGAAAATGTGGCCCAGGATGTTATTGCCGTCGGCACGCGTTTCTTCGGCAGCCAGCAGCTCAGGCTTCTCGATGTAACGATCGTGTCCGCCCGTCTCCAGTGCGCGCCGCAGGCCCGCCAGTCCGGAATCGTCTGCGGTGTTCTTCTGCATGCCTCGCATGAGTGCCGGTGCAAGCGCTTTGACAAGATTCGACGTGTCACTTGAGCCGAGCCCGACCGTTTTGGCCAGCTGGCCAAGGCTGTCGCCGCCGCCTGCGGCTTCCAGTAGGTCCATAAAGTCCATGAATTTTCCTTTATCAGTCGAGTGGGATGCGAATCTTCTGGCCCGGGTAGATCTTGTCCGGGTCCGAAATGATGTCGCGATTCGCCTCGAAGATCTTCATGTATTTTCCGGCACTTCCGTAATATTTCTTGGCGATTCCACCGAGCGTGTCGCCACTGACGATTTCGTAAAACTCGGCTTTCTCTTCCGGCTCTTCGGGCTTCGGTGGTGGCGCTTTCAGATCATCGGCGACAATTTTTTCGACGCCTTTGATATTGCCGGCAATCAGTATCGCCTGGTCACGAACTGCCTGGTTCTTGCAGTTGCCACAAATCGTTGCGACGCCATCGTCAAATTCAACCGTGAGATTACTGATACCGCTCGTCTTGATGTCCAGGTGCTGCTTGATGTTGTCGGCGGCCTCGGCGTCTGTATCAAAAATTTGACGGCCCACATCTTTTGCGAAGTCAAAAAATCCCATCTGGTTCTCCTTATTGATTGTTTTATATCTAACCTGGCGATCATAGCAGGCGGTATAATCAAGGAAGCACCTTTGTGAGGGTTGAGAATGCGTAAAGTCATGATATTTGCTGCAATTGGAGCCGCATTCCTGAGTGGCTGCGCGGTTAATCCGGTCACGGGCAAGACCGAGCTGATGACCGTCAGTACCGCGTCCGAGATCCAGATGGGGCAGCAAAATTACACTCCCATGCAACAGTCGCAGGGCGGGGTTTATGACACTGATCCGGCGCTTTCGCAGTATGTGCAGGGCGTGGGATCTCGCCTTGCGGCACAAAGCAACGTTCAGCTGCCGTATGAGTTTGTTGTGCTGAACAACTCGGTCCCCAATGCCTGGGCGTTGCCGGGCGGAAAGATCGCCATTAATCGCGGTTTGTTGACGGAGCTTGAGTCCGAGGCGGAACTTGCTGCCGTGCTTGGGCACGAAGTCGTGCACGCGGCAGCGCGCCATACCGCCAGGCAAATGTCTCGCGGCATGTTGTTGCAAGGGCTGGTTTTAGCAACCGCAGTTGCGGCGAGCGACAGTGACTACGGCAACCTCGCTGTAGGCGGCGCGGGACTTGCGGCACAACTGGTGACCATGAAGTACGGCCGCGAAGCAGAGCTCGAGTCTGATTTCTATGGTATGCAATACATGTCGAAAGCGGGCTACGACCCGAAGGGCGCTATCTCGTTACAGGAAACTTTTGTGCGTCTCAGCGATGGGCAAAGATCCGATTGGCTCAGCGGCTTGTTTGCAAGTCATCCACCGTCCCAGGAACGCGTGAATGCAAATATCGCGACCGCGGCAACCCTGCCTGCCGGGGGCAAGACCGGCGAGACAGAATTTCAGGGAGCGATGCAAAAAATACGCGATGCCAAGCCTGCGTACGTTGCCTATGACGAAGGCCGCAAGGCACTGTCCGAGGAAAAGAACGATGAAGCGCTCGCCCTTGCGGAAAAAGCGCTGTCGCTGTTTCCGGACGAGGCAAATTTTCATGCGCTCCGTGGCGACGTCAGGCTGGTTGCCGACGAATACGATATGGCGGTGACCAATTACGATCGAGCAATACAGCGGCGCGACGGGTTCTTCTACTATCACTTGCAGCGCGGGCTGGCGAAAAAGGAACTCGGGCAGACGGATGGCGCCGTTGTCGACCTGGAGAAAAGTATCGAGCTATTACCAACAGCGCCGGCGCATTATGCGCTGGGCGGCATCGCTCAGGAGCGCGGTAATTTACCGGAGGCGATCAAGCACTACAAAGTTGTGGCCGGTGCGGGTGGCGACTACGGCGAAGCTGCAACCGCAGCCCTGGTGAGACTGGAGCTGCCCTCGAACCCCGGCGCCTACGTAACGCGCCGCTGTGATCCGGATGTCAATGGCAAGCTCGTCGTCTCCGTCAGGAACGACACGTCGGTGCAGCTTACGGGCGTTCAGGTTGCTGTCCAATATACCGACGCAGCCGGCCAGCAAGTCCAACAGCAATATGATGTCCGCGGGCAAATTGCGCCGGGGCAAATAGCCAGCGTAAATACAGGTCTTGGGCCGTATGCGGCCGGCTCGAACTGCCCGGCAACGGTGACTGCGGCGCAAATAGCTGAGTAGGCTCACGTCGTAACGACCACGGCGCGGTGGATTATGGCGGCCGCGCCATGCAGAATGGGCGTTAATAATAAGTAGAGGTTCTTCAGCCCCTTGAGTTCTTTTCGCTACACGATACCCAATAGTTTCACGGCACTGAGTCTGCTGCTCGGGGTGGCCTCCATTGTGACGACACAGTTTGGTTATCTCGAGCTCGCCGCCTGGATTATCGTCTGGTGCGGATTACTCGATGTCCTGGACGGCGCATCCGCGAGGTTATTGAAAGCGACCTCGAATTTCGGCGCCGAGTTCGACTCGATGGCCGATCTGGTTGCGTTCGGCGTCGCGCCGGCTGTGCTCATGCTCAATGCCGGCATGCAGCTGGGCGGTATCGATTTCGATTCCGGGCAGTTCTGGGTGCTGCTGGTCGCGATTGCGGTATTCGTGCTTGCGGGCGCCATGCGGTTGGCGCGCTTCAACCTCGTTTCCGATCAACCCAGCACCGGCTGGTTTACCGGCATACCCATTACCGCCGCAGGCGGCGCCATGGTTTCTTCGGTGGTGCTCGTGTTGATTCACTATCCGGACATCGCGGCTTCGTTGCCGCTGCACTTGTATATGCCGGTGCTGATGTTCGTGCTCGCGTTGTTCATGATTTCGCGGCTGCGGTTTCCAAAAGCCAAACTGCGCAAGAGCAAATTCATCAATGTATTTCAGGTGGTGACTATTGCGGGAATCTACTACTGCGGTATTACCCGCTCCTTTCCGGAATATCTTTTCGGGATGGCTATCTTCCTGTTCATCGCGGGCATCATTGCGGGCCGCATAACGCGCGATTCCTAGTGTCTTACTTGAGAGAGACACTCAATCGCCGCATTTTCCTGTGCGCCGTCCTGGTATTTATGTCCGCAGCAAGTGTCGCAGAGGACACTGCCCTTACGCTTGAAAAGTACGAAGCGTTCGATGGGTTTGTCGATATTTACTGGGATGAAGCACAAGGTCGCATGCTCATGCGGGTCGACGAATTCGACGCGCCGTTCCTTTACCAGACATCCCTGCCACGCGGCATTGGCTCGAACGACCTGGGACTTGACCGTGGCCAGCTTGGTGCTACCAAAGTTGTCCGCTTTCTGCGCAGCGGACCGAAAGTGCTGCTCGTCGAGGATAACCTCCAGTTTCGTGCAACGAGCGACAATGCTGACGAGCGCCAGGCCGTTGCGGAATCGTTCGCCCCATCGGTCGTATGGGGTTTCGAAGATATCGACCCGGCCAGTGAGTCGACGATCATCGACGCCACGCCTTTCTTTTATCGCGACGCACACGGCGTGTCCGCCACGCTAAAGAAAATAGGTGAGGGTGAGTACGTCGCGGACGGCTCGCGGTCGGCAATATACCCGGTGCGGACAAAGGCGTTTCCGGACAATACCGAAATCGAAGTCCTCGTGACATTTGTCGGCGAACCCACAGGCGAATTCTTGCCAACCGTGGCGCCTGACGCGCGTTCGGTGACGGTGCACATGCATCACTCGTTTATTCGTCTGCCCGACGATGACTACGAGCCGTTGCCGTACGACCCACGTAGTGGTGTTATCGGATTGAAATACGACACCGGCGGTTTCTCTGACTACGCCCAGCCTGTTGGCGAGCCGCTGAGCGTCAATTTCGGGCGTCGTCACCGCCTGCAAAAGATCGACCCTGCCGCCGAT
>Ga0316201_10002271_pt1 | contig 13589 bp, 12 predicted proteins | sample CS6wburrow_MG_FD_204516 | JGI IMG/M metagenome (GOLD analysis project Ga0316201, IMG submission 204516) | Coastal sediment microbial communities from Delaware Bay, Delaware, United States - CS-6 worm burrow | ecosystem: Environmental > Aquatic > Marine > Coastal > Sediment | place: USA... | reverse complement strand
ACAGCCACCACTTCAATGCCATCCACCACCAGAGCCTCCGCTTCATTCTCCAGGGGTACGATTACCCCTTTAAATTGTTCCTCTCTGGCCAGCAGAACCATGGGAAGAACACCTTTTACCGGCACCACACTTCCATCCAGGGAAAGCTCACCAAGCATCAGGTAATCTGCCAGGCGGGTTCCACTTACCTGCCGGGTAGCTGCGAGGATTCCAATGGCCAGAGGCAGATCAAAGTGGGTTCCCTCCTTCCGGATATCGGCAGGAGCCAGGTTGATCACTACCCGGTATCGGGGCCATTCAAATCCATTATTACTCAGGGCCGATTCGATGCGCTGCTGGCTCTCCCGGATGGCATGATCCGCCAGTCCCACGATAAAAAACCTGATCCCCTGGGTAATATGAACTTCAATGGAGATTTTCAAAGCCCTGATTCCAATGACCGAACCACTAAAAGTTTTAATAAGCATATACGCCTTTAAGTCTTTCTGGTTAATGATTTCAAAGGCATATTAATCATCCCCTGCCATATAATTTATCAGCCGGGAAGGCCATATTCCGGAAAAAGATGTATTTTACTTTCACATCTGCCTAAAAAGAGGACTATGCGATTAGGTAATTTCCTGGTTACCATTCTGCTGACCAGACAACATAACTTTTTTAAATCCCGGAAAAAGACTCTGCTGCGTGGACTTGCCGGAGTGGTACTGATCTTTCTGGTGAACTTCATTTCCGGGTGCTTCTATTACAAAGTCTCCACGACCTACCAGCCTCCTGCCCAGGAGATGACCAGGCTTTCGGACCTGGGTAAAAAATTTGTGATTCACGACGGAATGAACCACTATTTTGTAAGGGCGGTGACCTTCCACGAAGATTCCCTGGTGCTGGAGCTGGGGTCTCCCTACTACCGGGCCGGTGATGATATCTCTCCGGTTAGCCCCGATGAGGTAAAACGCTATAAAAAGAAAAAAGGGGATGCCCGCCTGCTCAACGAGGTCCATCTATATATAAAGCAAAAGAGTGAAATCAGCGAAACCACCTGGGGAGTACCCCTCAGCGCCATTGAAAGACTTGATACCTATAACCACTCTTCGGGTCATACAACCGGCTATTCCATCTTATTTGGAATTGCCATGATCCCGGTGGCCTATGTGGGCATCATGTTAATTGCCCTGCTGATCCTTCTGATGACTGGAAGTAGTTGCCCGTTTATCTATACCTGGAATGGAGAAACATATGAGTTTGCGGGAGAAATATACAGCGGTGCAGTCTATCCTCCCCTGGAGCGGCACGACTACCTGCTGCTTCCCGGACTGGTGGAAGAGGATGGGATGTACAAACTAAAGATCGCCAATCAGCTGGAGGAAATTCAGCATACCAACCTCCTGGAGCTGATGGTATTTGATCATGCCCCCGGCCAGGAGGTCCTGGTGGATAAGTATGGAGCGGGGCACCTGCTTGCCCCGGCACTTGCCCCGGTCTCTGCACACAGTCTTTTGGGAGAAAATCTGTTGCCACTTATCGAAAAAGACGATGACCTGGTCTATCTGGGAAGTGATCCATCCAAGGATCCACCATTGCTGGACGGAGTTGAGCTCAGCTATAAGCTCCCCCGGGGGACCCGCTCCATTGATCTGGTCATTTCAGCAAAGAACTCTTACTGGCTCGATTATGTCTACCAGAATTTCAGGGAAATGCTGGGAGCCTCCTATAAAATGTGGATGAAGAAGCAAAAAGACGGAGATCCGGAGCAGATGACCGACTGGAGCCTGAGCCAGAATATTCCCCTGTCGGTTTATCTTTATTTGGATGGAGAATGGGTGTTCCAGGATTATTACCATACGGTGGGACCCATGGCCTTTAAAAAAGATGTCCTGACAATCGATCTTTCAGGCATGGATGCCGAGGTGCTCCGTATCAAACTTCAAGCCGGCTCCTACTTCTGGGAAATTGATTATTTGGGAGCCTGCCCGGCACAGAAACTGCCGGAGCCGCCTAAAATCCTTCAACTCTCGTCCGCGGTGGATGAAAAAGGGAACAATGTGGCAGGAAATCTTTTAAAAGACGATGCGCTCTATTATGTTCAGCCCGAAATCGGAAACGAGGCTGAACTCCTTTTCCCAGCAAGGGATCTGAAAGGGGAACGCACCTTTATCCTGCATAGCAAGGGCTACTACGATATCGTTCAGGATCCCAAAGGGGCTCCCAAAATAAAAGCACTGAAAGATATTCGAAAAACAGGGAACTTTAACAGATTTTCCAATGAGCTGATGCAGAAGATGCTGGCTGAGCATATGTGGGTCTATGAGGAAGGAGAAAAGTAGATTTCTGCTTACCGGATGGAGGGCCAGGTGGATCCAGTTCAGGGCCGGAGTAGCCTTGCTAAGGATTTCCTTATTCGCTTTCCCGAATCCAGTCCATTCAATCCGGGCACTTTCCAGGCTGGCCAGGCAGAGGCGCAGGCTTCATGGCCACCGTAGAGATTATAAGATAGCTCACGCCGGGAACCGGTACTACTGGAGCATCTACACTCCCGGATTTCCTTCTTCCGGATTTAATTCCATGGTTCGACAGGAAATCAGAAGAATCGTCTCCCCGGGTGAGACTGATATTCCCCTGCAAACACTAATACTCTCTATATCAAGCAAGTGTCACTATAAGTGTGAACACTGTTTCGAGGGAAAGAACCTCACCATGCAGGAACAACTATCCCTGGCAGATCTGAAGAAGGTGCTGCGGGAGGCCATCCGGATGAAGATTCCCCACATACAACTTGGTGGTGGAGAACCCATGCTCCGGTACAGGGATATGCTGGAACTCCTGGAACTGGGCAGAGAGCACATGGAATTCTGGCTTTCCACCTCCGGATATGAGCTAAGCCCGGAAAAAGCCCGGGACTTAAAAGACTCGGGGTTAACCGGGGCCAATATCAGTCTGGACCACTGGGATGAGGAGAAGCACAATCGCTTCCGGAATCATCCGGAAGCTTACAGGTGGGCCCTGAAAGCTGTGGAGAATTGCAAAGCAGTTGGAATCGTGCCCAATCTGACCCTGTGTGTGACCCACCAAATGGCCACTGAAGTGCACTTAATGAAATACCTGAGGCTGGCCCGGGATCTGGAGGTCCCGTTTGTGAGGTTCCTGGAAGCAAGAAGGGCCGGTAACTATGCGGGAAAGGATGTGTTGCTGAACCGCCAGGAACAGGAAACCGTGCTTACGTTTTTTCATAAAATGAACGGATCGGCCAGGTATCGGTTCTATCCCATTATACAGTACCCGGGTTACCACCAGCGAAACATCGGATGTTACGGGGCCGGGAACCGTTACATCCACATTGATTCAGCCGGGTATTACCACAGCTGTCCTTTCTGCCGGGGCGCGGTGGGCCATATAAAAGAGATGGAACTGAGCGAAGGGATCCGCCTGCTACGTGAACAGGGCTGCCAGCTATTTAAAACCAATCCCTATGCGTGAAATTATACTTCTGAAACATAGGATCCCGCTGACTATTCCAAACTATCTCTCCCTGTACAGGCTTTTTATGTTTCCCGTAATCGCTCTTATGATTGTTCTGAATCAGGAGATGGTTTTTGCCATCCTGGTGGTGATCAGCCTGAACACAGATGTTTGGGATGGCTTTATTGCCCGAAGATTCAAGCAGCAGACTGCCATCGGCGCCCGAATTGACTCTCTGGCTGATATTGGGGTATACCTCACTGCCCTGACCGGGATCACGGTATTTAAGATCGGAGAAATAGGACCGGACGCCTGGTTGTTCTATGTATTTGTGGCCTCTTATGTAATTACTCACCTTTCACCATTAATCAAGTTTGGAAAAATCCAGAGTTTCCACCTCTGGTCAATCAAATTTGGAGGCTACCTGCAGGGGTTCTTCTTTATCCTCCTTTTTTTTGTGGGGTATACTCCGCTATACTTTTATGTGATGGTTAATGTAAGCCTGCTGGCATTTATTGAGAGCCTGACCATTCAGCTGATACTACCGGAAATGCGCTCAGATGTAAAGGGACTTTACTGGGTATTGAGGGAGAGGAGACGGTCGCATGCGTGAATACCTCTTACCCTACCTCCTTCTGATGGCTCATTTTATATCCGGTGGACTCTGGCTGATCCGTATCACCGGGAAACTGGAGCCTGAAGAGGCCAAACAACAGTGGATTAAATATCTGACTTACCTCTTGCTGGTGAATCTTTTGTGGTCCTGCATGCTATGGGCCCGGACCATTTTTCCCTTTGTGGGCTGGACTATCCTTCTGCTGGCCTGGTTTGAATGGGGACGGGCAGTGAAACATTTGAGAAACAAGATAGGCTTGATTTTTGCATTTCTTCTGATCTCAGGTGCTTTTGCAGGCTTTGTATCGATGGACACAAATATCCTGCTCTTCACCTATTTTGTGGTGGTCCTCTTTGATGGTTCCTGCCAGGTGGTTGGTCAGCTCCTGGGCAAAAGGTCCCTGTTTTCAAAAATCAGCCCCAAAAAGACTGTGGAAGGCCTCTTAGGTGGAAGTATAATCACACTGGCCACCGCACTGCTCACACGCCATAGTTTTGCCTTTGGATGGGGCGAACTGATCCTCAGAACCAGCATGTTGATGGCGGCAGCAGCCACAGGCGATTTGCTGGCATCGGCTGTTAAACGCTCCGTCCACCTAGCTAGCTTTGGCAGGATGCTCCCCGGACATGGCGGTATCCTGGATCGCTTTGACAGCCTGATGTTGGCCGGGGCTCTTACCTTCCTTTTTGCAGAGGTTCAGAACTGGATAAGATGAACGCGAATCTAAAATATTACCTGATCTATGCCCTGGCATACGGAATCATTCTGCTCTTGGGGGAGGGAATCTACAGGCTGCTGAAAGGAGGGCCGGCCTGGTCCAGGAACTTCGCTCACCTGTCGGCCGGACTAATCACCCTCCCCTTCCCCTGGCTCTTCACTTCTCACTGGTGGGTCCTGATCCTGTCCCTGCAATCCTGTCTGGTGCTCTGGATCACCAGTAGGATGAAAATCTTGCCCTCTCACCACCGGATTGCTGGAAAGAGCAAGGGCAGTTACCTTTTCTTCGTTTCTGTGTATCTCTGTTTTATGGCTTCCCTGTTCTCCGGGCGAAAGGAGTTGTTTGTGATCCCCCTGCTGCTGCTCACTTTTAGTGATGTGGCTGCTGCTCTGGTTGGAAGAAGTATGGGGAAAAGAAGCATACCCGGCAGAAAATCCTGGAATGGAAGTGCCAAAACCCTGGCGGGCAGCACCGCCTTTTTCCTGACTGCACTGCCTGTTTTATTCCTCTCTTTCTTCTACTACCTGCAATGGGAGCTGGCAGGTTCTATCGGGATGACTTTACTGATTGCGCTGCTTTCAACCACCATGGAGGCCTACAGCCCCCATGGAACAGACAATTTTTCCGTGCCCCTTACTGTTCTGATAATCATGCTGTTAGCCTTCTTCCTGTAATATTTTTACTGCTTTTATAGTTATTCTACTGCATTTATAGTTGATTTACGTATAAATTAGTTATACCTTTGTAGGGAACAACAAGAGAACCATGACCAAAAGACTTACAAAAGCGGAAGAAGAGATCATGCTTATCCTGTGGAAACTGGGTGAATCCACCATCCGGGATGTTATGAACGAGCTCAGCGAACCTGACACGCCATACACCACCGTATCTACAGTGGTTCGCGTGCTGGAAAGGAAAGGATTTGTAGATCATAAGGCAGTGGGTACCACTTACCTCTATTATCCGCTGGTGCCGAAAAAAGAGTACCTGCGGGGATACCTTTCAGGGATTGTGTCCAATTATTTTGACGGATCCTTCACCAGAATGGCCGCCTTCTTTGCAAAGGAAAATGATCTGGATATGGGGGAGCTGCACCAGTTGATCTCAGAAATTGAATCCGAACTCAAAGAATCCGAAAACAATGAATAGCTTCTTCATATATCTGCTCAAAGTATCTGCAGGTCTCGGCATCATTTTTTTGCCCTACTACTTTTTGTTCCGTAAGGATCCCAACCTGTTACTCAAAAGAATCTACCTGATCTGCGGAGTTCTTGCCTCCTGGATATTTCCTTTTATCACCTTCCGGAAACTTCCCCTGGCTGTGGATCTGACCCCCACGGTTTTCATTGACCTGGATACCCCGGTCACACAAGCCCTGATGCTTGAAGGCGCAGGAGTATCAAGCGGACTGAGCATCAACTGGCTTCAGGTTCTTATAATGGTATATATAGCGGGGCTTATTTTCATGTTCCTGAAGAATCTTTTTTTGATTTTCAAATGGAACCTGACCTGGCAACGGACTCACAATGAGCAGGGGGTGGCCTTTATAAAAAACGATCAGGTTTTTACCCTTTTCACTAAAATCTTTGTCCCGGGTTCACTTCAGGATCAGGACGATCTTGACAATGTACTTCTCCATGAAAAAGCACATATCCGGCAACTTCACTTCATCGACCTGATGCTGATGGAATGCACGCTGCTGCTTACATGGTTTAATCCCTTCTCATGGCTTATTTCCAGGATGATTAAAGAGAACCACGAGCACCTGGCCGACCGGCAGGTCCTGTCCACAGGCATTGATCCGGCTCGTTACAGGGCTCAGCTCATGAACCACACCCTGGGGGTGAATGTGTTCAGGCTGGGCAACCAGTTTAATCATTCCTTAACGCTAAACAGATTTAAAATGATGAAAAAGCCAAAAAAATCCCCATGGGGGATCCTGAAAATCGCAGTGCTTATTCCGGCTGTCCTTTTTACCCTTGGACTCACCACCGGAATGACTCCGCAACAAAAGACGGTCAAGGGCAAGATAGTTCTGGCCGAAACGGGCGAACCTGTTCCGGGAGCCTCCATAGTGATACGGAACGGCACCACCGGATGCGTCTCAGACCTGGATGGAAGTTTTATGCTCAACGTAGACGGCGATCCGGAACTCGTGATCTCCTTCGTGGGTATGGAAACCCTCATTGTGCGGGCCTCCAGGATCGGTAAGAAGCCTCTGGAACTTAAAGAAAAGACCTATGATCTTGATCTCGAATCGGTGCCCCTGGAAGTGAAGGAATCATTCTATGTTGTGGATGAAATGCCCACCTTCAATGGGGGCGATGCCGGAAAAGAATTCCGGAAATACATCGCCGAAAATCTTCAGTATCCGGAGATCGCGACTAAACAAGGTATTGAAGGAAGAGTCATCGTCCAGTTTATGGTGAATACTGCGGGAAAAGTACAAGATGCCCTGGTTGTGAGGAGCGTGGATCCGGCCCTGGATAAGGAAGCCATCCGTGTGGTAATGTCCTCCCCCGTTTGGACCCCTGGAAAACAAGGTGGAGAAACAGTAAATGTGCTTTTTAATTTCCCCATTAACTTTGTACTCCAGGATTCCAAAAAGGACGAAACAAAGAAGTCCGAAACCCTCACCATCAGATCTAAGGATGGATCTGTATCAGAACCTGTATATGTTGTGGATGGCAAAGTAGTTGATGAGATTAAAGAAATTGATCCGGAAAGCATTGAACGCATGGAGGTGTTTAAAGGCGAATCCGATAGCCCCCTGATTGAGAAATACAATGCCAAGGACGGGGTCATTCTGATTACCACCAAAGAAGGTGCGGAAGCCGCCAGAAAGGCAGAAGAGAAGGAAGTCTTTTATATTGTAGAGGACATGCCCCAGTTCCCGGGAGGGAAGGCTGCCCTGAAGACTTATATCTACTCCAGGCTGAAAAACTCAGAGGAAGCTAAAACCCTGGGAATCGAAGGCGAAGTTACAGTGCAGTGGATGATTGATACAAAGGGGAAAACCAAAGACGTCCAGGTGCTTCAAAGCACCAATAGGGCCCTGGATGCAGCGGTTATGAAAGTAATCAGGGAGATGCCCGACTGGACACCCGGCAAACAGCGCGGCAAAGCTGTGAACGTAAAGTTTTCCACGAAAATCCAATTCACGGACGAGAATAAATAATCCTGGATAAATAAGCCGATCCAAGTTTGAGAGGCCGTCCTGTTACAGGGTGGCCTCTTTATCCATATAAGATAATTCCAGTTTCGCCTTTTTTGGCTTTCGTCCTTATAGACTTTATCGTTAACTTTACAGGCTAAAGAAAGAGATATGGGAATACCCAGATTTATAAAACTTCCCGGACACAAGCAGTTTAATTACACCCCCATGTACTGGGACCCGGAAAAGGAGGCAAGAGAGGAGCGGATCCGGCAGATCAAGCATGAGATGGGCATTGAAGTACCCACGGATACCAACCGCACCACCATCAGGCGTGGATCTTTCCGGACAGCGGGTCAGAAACAAAAAGTGAAAGCCAACCGCAGTTCGAATATCAGACTCGTGGTGATCCTGGTCGTACTCCTGTTTCTTGCATATCTAATTTTCTACAGGTAGATGTCAGAAGTGATCCAGGTATTGAGCGATGCGGTTGCTAACCAGATTGCAGCGGGAGAAGTGATTCAGCGACCTGCTTCTGTGGTGAAAGAGTTGATGGAGAATGCCGTGGATGCCGGTGCAAACAAAATCAGGGTGCTAATTAAGGATGCTGGAAAGACCTTGATTCAGGTCTCAGACAATGGCACCGGAATGTCTGAGCTGGATGCTGAGCGCTGTTTTGAACGACATGCCACCTCAAAAATATCCAGTGCCGAGGACCTCTTTTCCATTCGGACCTGCGGATTCAGGGGGGAGGCCCTGGCCTCCATGGCTGCTGTTGCGGAAGTAAGCTTGAAAACTCGTTTGGAGAGCAAAGAGCTGGGAACCCAGATACGCATAGCCGGATCGAAGCTCGTATCAAAGGAAACGGTTCAGGCTCCCGCAGGTTCCAATTTTCAGATTAAAAATCTGTTTTATAATGTTCCGGCCCGGCGTAAATTCCTGAAGAGCGACCAGACCGAACTTCGACATATAATCAATGAGTTTAACCATGTGGCTCTGACTCACCCGGCGATTTCATTCTCGCTCATCCACAACCAGTCTGAGATCTTCCAGCTTCCGGAATCAAATTTAAGGCAACGTATCGTCGGAATATTTGGAAAATCAATAAACAGCTATCTCATCCCCCTGGAATCGGAGACCACCCTGATCACGATCAGCGGATTCATCGGACTGCCTGAACATGCCCGGAGAACTTATGGCGAACAATTCTTTTTCGTCAACCAACGCTTTATCAAACATCCCTACTTCCACAAGGCGGTGATGAATGCCTATGATCAGATCCTGGCTGCCGACCATATACCTTCCTACTTTATCTATTTCAATATTGATCCATCCCATATAGATGTGAACATCCACCCCTCAAAAACAGAGGTTAAATTTGAGGATGAGCGCTCCATCTGGCAGATTCTGCTGGCATCCGTAAAAAAGGCCATTGGCAAGAATAACCTTTCTCCATCTTTGGATTTTGGTACCGAAGGGGTCATCGATATTCCGGTGCTTTCGAAAGACACCGAGATCAGGCAGCCATCCATTGACACCAACCCGGCCTACAACCCCTTTGCGGATGAGAACAGCTACGAGCGTGCAAAACGGTCAAGCCCCTACCTGGATGAGCGCTTTGAAGGTTGGGAACAGTTATTTGAACCGGCTGCCGACACTCGGGTGAGCAAGCACAAAACCCTGCAGATCAGGAATAAATACATTCTCTCAGCCGTTAAATCAGGGGTGATGCTGATTGACCAGCGAAGGGCCCATGAACGTATTCTCTATGAGCGAATGTTACAGGCCCTGGCACAACAGAAACCACTGGCACAGCAATCCCTGTTCCCGGAAACGATCTCCTTAAATTCGGCCGACTACCAGGTATGCCTGGAGATGATGGAGGACATGGAGGCTCTGGGATTTGACATACGAGACTTCGGAAACCAGAGTGTGGTGGTACACGGATTTCCTGCGGAAATGAATCCTGCAAATGCTGCCGACACCATGGAGTTGATGATTGAACAGTTTAAAACTTTGCAGGGATTGAATCATACGCAAGGTGCAGAACGGATTTCCCGTGCTGCGGCAAAGGCCTCGGCCATTCATTATGGAAAACAGCTTTCTGATATGGAGATGCAGGAACTGATTGACCAGCTCTTTGCCTGTGAGAATCCAAACTATTCTCCTTCTGGTTCGTTAATTGTAAAGATTATTGACCTGGAAGAACTGGATACCCATTTTAAAGATTAAGTTATGAATCGATTTTATAGTGGAGGATTAAGCAATACTCCTCCCGTTACCAAGAACCTGATCCTCATCAATGTCGTGATGCTCGTGGGCACCATGCTTTTCCAGCGGGTGATCAACCTGAATGCGGTGCTGGGTATGTTTTACTTTCAGTCACCCCTTTTTCAGCCCTGGCAGATCGTCACACATATGTTTATGCATGGAGGACTCGGCCATATCTTTTTTAATATGTATGCCCTGTGGATCTTCGGGAAAACCCTGGAAAGTGTCTGGGGCAGCAAGCGATTCCTGATTTATTACCTGATAACGGGACTGGGTGCCGCCTTCTTTCACCAGCTGGTCAATTACATTCAGTTTGCTCCCGATATTGCCAACCTGAAAGCAGCTTATTCAGTCGACCGCATAAACAATGCCCTGCTTAACGAGATCTTACAACCCGGAAATCAATTCTACCAGGTTGGAAGAGAACTTATAAGGCCAACGGTCGGAGCCTCCGGAGCAGTTTACGGGGTCTTACTGGCCTTTGGCATGCTGTTCCCAAATACACCTCTTTATATTATGTTCATTCCCATTCCCATCAAAGCAAAATGGCTGGTCATCGGATTTGGAGCACTTGAACTGTTCCTGGGAATAACAAATAGTGGAGGAAACATTGCTCATTTCGCTCATCTGGGTGGTATGATTTTTGGGTTCTTCTTAATCAGATACTGGAACAAGTTTACAAAAAACTTTTATTAACTTTCTGATTGAATGAGCATTATCGACGAAATAAAAGAGTCGTTCCGCCAAGGGACTACCCTTCATAAACTTATCTACCTCAACCTGGGACTCTTTCTGGCAGTACAAATTGTCAGGATTATACTCTTTTTATCAAATGCTTACGATCTCTTTCCCGGCTTTCTGAGCTATCTGGCTGTACCTGCCAACCTGGAGTTACTTTCGCACCGTCCATGGACCCTGATTACCTATATGTTCCTGCATGTGGATTTTATTCATATTCTTTTCAATCTTTTGTGGTTATACTGGTTCGGTACCGTATTTATCCAGGAGCTGGGTTTGAAAAAATTATTAAGCACCTACCTGCTGGGGGGCCTGGCCGGAGGGATTCTCTATGTAATCTTTTACAACCTCTTCCCTGTATTTGAAACTGTAAAGGAGAGTTCCATTGCTCTCGGTGCTTCTGCCTCTGTGATGTCTGTGGTTGTTGCTGCGGCCACCTACCAGCCTGAGCGCCGGATGCATCTTATTTTAATTGGGCCGGTGAAAATAATATACATCGCCCTGATCATGTTCGTATTAACATCCCTGGTTGACTTCTCTACGAATACAGGAGGAAAAATTGCACATATCGGGGGTGCTCTCACAGGTTTCCTGTTTGCTCATTATTACCGCAGGGGTAAAGATATTACCAGGGGATTTGACCGGATCATGGACGCGATCGTCACCTGGTTTAAACCCCGGAGAGATAAAATGAAGGTTACTTACAAACGAAGCCCCGATCATAAACCTCCGGCTGACGATATTCAATATAGACAACAAAAGATCGAAGAGCAGAAAGAGATCGATCAGATCCTGGACAAGATATCCAAAGCAGGATATGACAGTCTCACATCCAGGGAGAAGGAACTACTATTTAAAATGGGCAATAAAAAATAGTCGTGAGTAAATTCGTAGACCGGGTCATACTGATTCTGAATATCCTGGCGGCTGTTGCCATGTTGCTGGCATATCTGGCTCCGCTTGTGAATCCATCCAGAGTGGTACTTCCCGCTCTTTTTGGTCTGGCTTATCCCTACCTCCTTATGCTGCACCTGGCCTTTCTCTGCTTCTGGTTAATCCGTCTGAAAAAAGAGATTCTAATCTCTCTTCTGGTGATCCTGATGGGATGGAATCATCTGAATAATCTTATTCCACTGAACCTGAGGCAGTCTGAGATTCCTGTAAATGCAGCTCAGAGTAGTTTTCTCAAAGTTCTCTCCTACAATGTGCGGGGATTTGATATTTACCACTGGAACAAGGAAACAGAAACAAAAACAGAGATCTTTGAATTTCTTGAACAACAGGAACCTCAGCTGGTCTGTTTTCAAGAGTACTATACCTCAGCGAAAAAAGGTCAGAGACAGGCGGATATTGCCGATCAGCTGAAATATCTGCCTTACAGCGCCGTCTACTATACAGGTGATCGCGCCAACAGGAATGGTTTCGGTATAGCCACTTTCAGCAAATACCCTATTTTAAAGAAAAGCCGGATCCCCTTTAACTCCTCCTTTAATGCGGCCATGTATACCGATATCCTGTTTAATTCAGATACCCTCAGGGTGTTTAATATTCATTTGCAGTCTATCAATTTCCAGCGGGATAATTATGCCTTTCTGGATACGGCGCAACTAAAATACACCAATGAGCAGATGAATGAAATCAGGGCCATTGGTTCACGCTTGAAAACTGCATTTTCCATGCGTGCAGAACAGGCCCAGGTAATAGCCAGTTATATCAAGGATTCTCCACACCCGGTGGTTGTAATGGGGGATTTTAATGACACCCCTCAATCTTACGCCTACAGGAAAATCAAGAAAGGACTGAAAGATTCTTTCAGAAAATCGGGCAAGGGCTTCGGAAACACATATGCAGGTGAACTCCCCTCCTTTCGAATTGATTATATCCTGTATGGCCCTCCCCTTTTATCCTCAGAATTTATCAGGATCAAGACAGATCACTCCGATCACTATCCCGTGTCCTCCCTGCTCTTTATGCAGGAGTAGTGGAATCTCTGATTACCAGGGGAAAATCGGCCTGAAAATAGTATTGAAGAAGGAATCGGGGCAGATCAACGACCCTGCCATGGTACTGGTCAATGATGGCTCCATCCGAAGTACAGATTGCATCGCTTTTCTTCTGAATAAGCATCTGATCCGGTGATGCTGCTGTAAAAGCATCCCCCTCTATCTCCATCTGCACCATCTCCTTGCATAGTTCAATGGAAAGCCTTCCGCTGCGGGAGACCGGCTCGTCAAGGTAGTGAATAAAGGTGGCCTTTGGCCACATCTGCAATATCTCCAGCATCATAGAGACTGCTCTGGAGAACTGAGGTTTGTTGATAATCCTGCCTCTCATCTCTCCTGCATCACGTAGCATCCCATCATTGCTAATAAAAAGAGGTCTGCCCAGAAGATAATTGTTTACAGTAAAAAGGACATTGTATGTATCTATCAGAACAAGGTCGCCCCTTTTTACCGATCCAATTTTAGCAAGTCGATCCCTGGCCTGAGCGCTTGAAACCACTCCCCTGTATAGGACCTGACGCATATCGCGCGGCAGCATAAATTTATCGCCCACCAGTTTTAATGCACTATTCTGGGGATATCCTCTGGAGAGAATCCATAAATACTCCTCAGCTGCCTGAAAAATATGGTCCGGAA
>Ga0316201_10002270_pt1 | contig 13597 bp, 11 predicted proteins | sample CS6wburrow_MG_FD_204516 | JGI IMG/M metagenome (GOLD analysis project Ga0316201, IMG submission 204516) | Coastal sediment microbial communities from Delaware Bay, Delaware, United States - CS-6 worm burrow | ecosystem: Environmental > Aquatic > Marine > Coastal > Sediment | place: USA... | reverse complement strand
TAGCGACCCGTTCCAATGCAGGAGCCAGATAACTCGGCCCGGGCTCTATCCGTACCGCTTTCTCCCGGGAGGATTAGACTTATCCACTTCCTCGAATTGAGGAAAATCACGCCTCACTGCTCTAACAACGGCAGACAATAGCACGCTGCCATTGGAGCCGGGTACTCCCTTGAGGTATCTTATGGCGCCTGATCAGTCAGGAGTCCAGTACCAATGTCGACCGACCGCACAACTCTCTCTCACTACCCTTCCGTCAGAATGCGGCGCATGCGCCGGGACGATTTCTCGCGCAGGTTGATGCGTGAGAATGCGCTCAGCCCGAGCGACTTGATTTACCCGGTTTTCGTGGTCGAAGGGAGCAACCAGCGGCAGCCGGTGGTATCCATGCCAGGCATAGATCGTCTCAGTATCGACCTGCTGGTAAAGGAAGCCGCGGAGATCAGTGCGCTCGGCATACCGGCGATGGCGCTGTTTCCGGTCACACCGCCAGGGGCCAAATCGGAAGATGCCGCCGAGGCGTATAACCCCAACGGGCTCGCGCAGCGTGCGGTGCGGGCGCTGAAAACAGCACTGCCGAATCTGGGCGTTATTACCGACATCGCCCTCGACCCCTTTACGACTCACGGTCAGGACGGACTGATCGATACCAACGGCTATGTTATGAATGACGAGACCGTGGCGGTGCTGGTGAAGCAGGCGATCTCGCATGCCGAGGCAGGGGCCGATATAGTGGCACCATCGGATATGATGGATGGGCGTATAGGCGCGGTGCGCGATGGACTGGAGTCCGCCGGCCATATCCATACCAGAATATTGGCCTATTCGGCTAAATACGCCTCCAGTTTCTATGGTCCTTTCCGCGACGCTGTGGGATCCGCAGCCAATCTCGGAGGGGCTAATAAGTACACTTATCAGATGGATCCTTCCAACAGCGACGAAGCTTTGCGCGAGGTAGCGCTGGACCTGGCAGAGGGTGCCGATATGATAATGGTGAAGCCGGGACTGCCCTACCTGGATATAGTACAGCGGGTCAAGCAGCGCTTCGGGGCACCTACTTTCGTTTACCAGGTAAGTGGCGAGTACGCCATGTTGATGGCCGCCGCAGACAAAGGTTGGCTGGATGAAAAGTCCGTCGCACTGGAGTCCCTGCTGAGCATAAAACGAGCCGGGGCGGACGGCATTCTAACCTACTTCGCCAAACGCGCCGCTCAGTGGTTGACAACCTCACCACCTATACTGTGACATTCAGAGCGTGCGATCTTTGCTGGCGAGCGATGGAATAACAGTTCCCAAAGGAGTTCCCAAAAGCAGGAGAGACAAGAACTCTTGTGATCAGATGAGATGCCATCGTTTTAAGGTGAGAACATGCAGGATAGATACGCGGTTATCGGCAATCCGATCGAACACAGCAAATCCCCATTGATCCATTCCATTTTCGCCAAGCAGACAGGCGAGCGTCTGATATATGACAGAGTTCTCGGGGATCTTGAGCATTTCGAGCAGGATGCAGCCCGTTTCTTCCAGCAGGGCGGCCGTGGGCTCAATGTTACCGTTCCATTCAAGGAGCGTGCCTGGCGCCTCGCCACCAGCCTCGGAGATGAGGCGCAAAGAGCAGGAGCCGTCAATACCCTGCTGCCGATGCCCGACGAATCGCTGCGCGGGGAGAATACCGACGGCATCGGGCTGGTGCGCGACCTGGCCGTAAATCACAATTTTCTGCTCAGTGGCTGCAGAATACTGCTGTTGGGCGCGGGCGGCGCGGCGAGCGGGATAGCGGGTCCGCTGCTGGAGCAGGGGCCCGAACGGCTGTTTATCGCCAACCGAAACCCTTCCAAAGCGGAATATCTGGCAGGCAGATTGGCCCCACTGGGCAACATTGATTGGGGCAGCCTGGAGGATCTGGAAGGCCAGCAGTTCGACTTAATCATCAACAGTACGGCAGCCGGCCTCAGTGGTGAAATTCCTACTGTGCCCGAGGGAATTATTGCTCCCGGCGGCTGGGCCTATGATCTGATGTACGCCAGCAAACCAACCGCGTTTGTAGACTGGGGAAAATCACAAGGTGCTGCCCGGAGCCTGGACGGACTCGGTATGCTTGTCGAACAGGCAGCCGAATCATTCTTTCTCTGGCGAGGGGTGCGGCCTGAAACTTCATCTGTAATAGCTCTGCTTTCAACCACTTAACAGGAATAGAGGCGTCTGATTCCCTTTCGTTCATTTACCTGACGCACAGCCTTTCGCCTGTGTTCGGCAAGGCGCTGGCTCCACACAACCAAAGCGAGTTCCACAAAAGGCGGTGCGGCGCAGGCTGCGGCAGAATCTTCACAGTCGGGTACCAGGATAGAGGCACCAGGCGTGATGGCACGTCCTTGCGGACACACCGCTCGGTAACCGGCAAAAACCAACCAGGAAACTGCTGAGTTTCCCGGATAATCCGAATTCATTTTAAATTTAATGGGTCAACGACCGATAAAGTTTGATCCATTACCTGAAGCCACGGGGGCCAGCAGCCATCGACAGCGAAGTCCAAAAACCAAATGGAAAACTCCCATCCACAAGCTGCGCCAAGCGCGAAATCGTGGACAGCAGGCAGATCTCCAAATTGTTGGAACTGCAGCGAAAAATTCTCGAATCCATCGCTGCCGGCCGCGCCCACGGTCAAATCCTGGACAATCTGTGTCTGATTATTGAAGCCACAGTGCCGGGTGCGCTGGCTTCGGTTATGCTGCTGGACCGGGAAAGCGGATTGTTGAACGTCATCTCCGGACCCACCTTCCCGCCCGAGGCAATACCCTATTTAAGCGGCATGCAACCCAACCCCGACATGGGATCCTGTGGCAACGCCGCACTATCAGGCGAACCCGTCTATGTCACCGATGTGGCTTCGGACCCACGCTGGAACGGACTGAGGGAGGCGGCCAGCAACCTGAGTATCGGCGCCTGCTGGTCTATTCCGTTTTTTTCCGAGAAACAGGAAGTCCTTGGGACCTTTGCCATCACGTCAACAAAGAGAAGTAAGCCAACCCCGTTCCATTGCCGAATTCTGGAAATCGCATCTTCCCTTGCGGGAATCACCCTGCGCAACCGCCAGCGTGAAGAGCGGCTGCTGCAATGGAGCACAGTCTTTCGGGACGCGACCGAAGGCATGGTGATTACCGACTCCCAAGGCGCCATAGTTGATGTCAACCACTCCTTTACCCGAATCACTGGATATTCCAAGCAGGAAGTGCTGGGCAAAAATCCAAATATACTCAACTCGGGACGCCAGGACGAAGAGTTTTTCCTGCGTATGTGGCGGTGTCTTAGAGATTCTGGCAGATGGCAGGGTGAGATCTGGAATCGCCGCAAAAGCGGCGACATCTATCCGGAATGGCTGAGCATTTCACGCATCGACAACCAACAGGGAAAGACCTTCAACTATGTCGCGGTCTTTTCCGATATCAGCAGTCTCAAGGAGTCCGAACGAAAATTCTATCACCTGGCGCACCACGATCCGCTGACGGGATTGCCGAATCGTCTATTGATGATTGCACGGCTCGAGCACGCTTTGAAGCAGTCGTATCGTGTCCCCACCCATCTGGCCGTTATGTTCATCGACCTGGACCGTTTCAAGAATGTTAATGACAGTTACGGCCATGCACTCGGTGATCAGCTATTGGTTAATGTTGCACGCCGTCTGACCAATCATCTGCGTAGCGGCGACACCATCTCCCGCATCGGCGGTGACGAATTTGTGGTCATCCTGGAGCAACTGGGGCAGGCAGGTAAGGCCGCGGCGCTGGCACAAAACTGTATTGACACCCTGGCCAGGCCATTTGCCATCGCTGGTCATGAGATCTTCATTACCCCCAGTATCGGGATCGCGCTTTTCCCCGAAGACGGGAACGATGCCGAGAGCCTGATTAAACACGCCGATATCGCCATGTACCGGTCCAAGGAGGAAGGTCGTCACCAGTACAGCTTTTTCACCAGACAACTGTCGGACAAGGTAAAGGAGCGCCTTAAGTGCGAAACCCTGTTGCGAAGAGCGCTGGAACGTCAGGAGTTCGAACTGCACTACCAGCCTCAGGTCTGCGCCAAAGGTGGAGAGATAGTGGGTGCCGAGGCACTGCTGCGCTGGAACCACCCCGAAAAAGGTCAGGTTCTGCCCGGTCACTTTATCACCGTGCTCGAGGAGACCGGTCTGATCCAGGAAGTGGGGACCTGGGTTCTGAAAACAGCCTGTCGGCAGATGCAAGAGTGGGCGGAGATGGGGTTGCCAAAGATTCGCCTTGCGGTCAATCTCTCTGCCAGACAGGTTTCACCCGAGTGCAACAATCAACGACTGCAGGATATTCTCATTGCCAGCCGATTGTCGCCAGATCGCTTGGAACTGGAGATCACCGAACACAGCATGATGCAGTGTGCGGAAAAGAGCAGCCAGCTGCTCAGCAGCCTGCGCGAACTCGGGATCAGCCTCGCCATAGACGATTTTGGCTCGGGTCACTCGTCTCTGATGCGGCTGAAGCAACTGCCGGTACACTGCCTGAAGATCGAGCGTGCTCTGGTCAGGGACATCCCAAGTGACCAGGACGACCAGGCTATCTGTCGTGCGGTGGTGGCGTTAGGGCACAGCCTGGGTGTGCGGATCGTTGCCGAAGGCGTGGAACGCGAGGAGCAGGCCAGCTTTCTTCGCTCCATAGATTGTGATGAACTCCAGGGTTATCTGTTTGGACGCCCGATCGCGGCCGGGGAGTTCAAACACCTGCTGGCGCAGCAAAATTAGCACCTATTACTGAACTGGAGATAGGAAATGGAAATTGGCAGCTTTATCACCCTCGGTATTTTCGCGGCCACTCTGATCTATGGCATCGTAATCTACAACAGCCTGGTAACCCTGAAGCACGGTATCTCCAAGGCCTGGGCCAATATCGATGTACTGCTGAAGCAGCGGCACGATGAGCTGCCGAAACTGGTCGATACCTGCAAGCGTTACATGCGGCATGAGCAGGAGACCCTGGAACAGGTAATGCGGGCGCGTGCCGCCGTATCCGAGGCTGGAGCCAAAGGCGACATCGGGGCACTGGGCACAGCAGAGAATCAACTCCGGCTCGGGCTGGGCAACCTGTTCGCAGTCGCTGAAGCCTACCCTGACCTAAAGGCAAACGAATCGTTTCGCCATCTTCAGGAACGCATATCCGGTCTTGAGGAGAGCATTGCCCATCGGCGCGAGTTCTACAACGAGAGCGTCAATCTGAACAATGTGCGCTTGGAACAGTTTCCAGACGTGATACTCGCCCGCATGTTCCGCTTCACGTCAGGCGAGTTACTGGAGTTTTCGGCGGAAAAGCTGGCCGATCCGGATATGGGACGACTTTTCGGTTGAAGCTCTGTACCTGTTTTCAGGGCTCCCGGCGATTCACTCGAGATACTTCTCCTGCCATGCCAGATACTGGCTGTGAACCGCCTGATTGTAGCTCTGCTTGTCGCTGAAATTATGCGGCTCGAAGGCATCGTAAAGGTAGTAGTTTGCTCGATTGTTTCTCGCCAGCATGATCTGAAAAAGCTTCTGCACCAGGCTGTGCCTGCCCCAGAAAAAATCTTCCTGACACTCATAGTGAATAAACACCGGAACGATGGGGATGCCGGTGCGCAGCGATATATCGAACACACCATTGAAAAAACGATCGTGGATTCGTTTTCCTGTTACCCCGCCTTCCGGATAGAGAGAGACATTGCGCCCCTCTTCAAGGCGCTTCTCTATCAACTTGACCGCCTGTCCGCGTGACTCGCTCGACTCCCGGTCGACGAACAATGTACCTGCTGCGATGCTGATACGCCCCACCAACCACCAATCGCGCACCTCTATCTTGGCCAGGCTGTCGACATCGAACAGTGCCGGTATGCCGATATCCTCAAATGCTGAAGGATGGTTGGCAATCAAAAGATAGCGATCAGGAAGCGGACGCCGGTTTTTCTGGTGCAGCCTTAGATCTACCCCCAAGGCATGAACGAAGGCACGGCACCAGATCCGGAAAACCCACATATACCAGGCTCCCCGTCGCTCACCCGGCAACATGCTGAGCAGATATAGCGGCAGGCTGAGCAGCGTTAGTTCAAGCCAGCCAAGCAAAATCCACGTCAGACGCACTGCGCCTTTGATCACCAGCCTGAACCTCCCGTGCCGCGCTCGGAGTCCCTATCATATACAGACGGCCATCGACTTCCTATGGCCGGGCCCCTGGCGCATTTACCAGCCAAACTGTTCACTTCCGGTTCTGCCCAAACAGTCAGCGGGGGCTTAAAGTAATCCGAACGTAAAGCGATAACCAGTTTATGCAACGCCTGGCCTTGGTAGAGAGCAGAAGATGACTATTACCGAACAGATCGTCCATCTCTCCCGGATGGAGTTTTGGCTCTTTTTTTTACTGGCCTCGGCGGCTGCGTCATGCGCATTCTATTTTGCTTTTCGGTATATCTCACTGGCCCGCCTGGTAGAGGATACCCCCACCGCCAGTATCGCTTTCGCACAACAAGGCTATGTGGAGTTGAGTGGCACCACAATAATGCTGGACGGCACTCCAACACTCGCCCCACTAAGCGGGGTCAAGTGTTGCTGGTACCACTACAAAATCGAAAAGAAGAGCGGCAAGAGCTGGCGGGTGCTGGAGCAACGGAAAAGCAGCAATTCGTTTCTGCTAAAGGACGACAGCGGTACTTGCCGGGTCGACCCCCAGGGGGCGCGGGTAACAACCGGAGAGCGCACCGTCTGGTATGGCAGCAGCCGTTACCCGGGTACCGCCGGTGCACGGAATACCAATCCGGAGAAGCGTACATGGGGAAGCATTCTGACCAGCGATATCGGCCTGGGAGGTCGCTATCGTTATACCGAAGAGCTGATTCCGCCTGCCACCACCCTTTATGCGATCGGTAACTTGAAAACCCCGGACGAGATCGATCACCAGCACAACCGCGGCAAAACAATCCGCGAGATCCTGCGCTCCTGGAAACAGGACAGGCCCAAACTGCTGGCACGATTTGACCGCGATCGGAATGGAGATATCGATCAGGACGAGTGGCAACAGGCTCGTCTCGCAGCATCAATCGAGGGTGAGCGTGAGTATCAGGACAGGCTGGCCAGAGAGGCTCCCCATTCGTTGTCCGACACCGGTAGCTCAAGCCGGCCCTATCTGCTGTCAAGCATGCCTCAGTTCGATCTGGTAAAGCGCTTTAAACTGATAGCAGCGGGATCGATTGCGGCTTTTTTTATCACCGGCGGCATCAGTGTCTGGATGTTCGGAACCCGCCTCGGCAGTTGACTGTCTGACTGTTCGTAATCGTGTCAGAATAGGCAACCTGTCAACTTTAGGACGGACACAAAGCCGATGAATAACCCGCTGCTGGATATGGAAGGGCTGCCCCCCTTTTCCCGGATAAAGCCCGAACATGTAGAACCAGCCATACACCAGTTGCTCGAGATCTGCCGGGAAACGACCCAGAATCTGCTTGCCTCGGAACACAAGTTCACCTGGACCAGCTTGATATCGCCGCTGGAGCAGCTCGACGATCGGCTGGCGCGGGCATGGTCACCGGTGAGTCACATGAATTCGGTGGTGAACAGCGACGAGCTGCGCCAGGCCTACAATGCATGCCTGCCCAAGCTGAGTGATTACGCCACGGAGATGGGCCAGAATGAGCGCCTGTTCAACGCCTACAAGTCGGTAGCCGACAGCGATGAACCGCTCAATCCCGCCCAGCGCAAACTGCTGGAGAACGCGCTGCGTGACTTCCATCTGTCCGGTGTGGATCTGCCGGATGAGAAGAAAGTTCGCTTCAAACAGATAAGCCAGAAACTCTCGAAGCTGGGCAGCCAATTCGAGGAGAACCTGCTCGACGCAACCAACGCCTGGAGCAAGCTGATTACTGAAAAAGATTTGCTTGCTGGGCTGCCCGAGTCAGCCCTTGATCTGGCCCGCCAGACCGCACAACAGCGCGGAGAGCAGGAGGGCTGGATGCTGACTCTGGATTTCCCCTCTTATTTGCCGGTGATGACCTACGCCGACAATCGCGAGTTGCGGCAGGAACTCTACCGGGCGTTCTCAACCCGGGCCTCCGACCAGGGCCCGCATGCCGGACAATGGGACAATAGTGAGATAATCGAACAGATTCTGCGCCTGCGTCATGAGCAGGCGCAGCTGCTTGGCTTTGACAACTACGCAGATCGCTCGCTGGCGAAGAAGATGGCAGAGTCCTGCGATCAAGTAATGCATTTTCTGGACGACCTTACTTCGCGCTCCCATCTTCAGGCAGAAACCGAACTGGCACAACTGCGCCGCTTTGCCGATGAGCAGTATCAAGCAACCGAGCTGGAGGCCTGGGACATTGGATACTATTCGGAGAAGCTCCGCCAACACCGTTACAATATTACCCAGGAGGAGCTGAAACCCTACTTTCCCGAGACCCGGGTAGTACCAGGCATGTTCGACGTGGTAACCCGGCTCTACGGAATCCGGATCAATGAGGTGGAGGGCGTCGACTGCTGGCATCCGGATGTCCGTTTTTTTGAAGTCCGCGACCGTGCGGGGGAGCTGCGCGGTCAGTTCTATCTGGATCTTTACGCGCGCCCGAAAAAACGCGGCGGCGCGTGGATGGACGGCTGCATTGACCGCATGTTCAGCGACGACTGCGATCAGATTCCGGTGGCATACCTGACCTGTAACTTCTCGCCCCCGGTAGGCAGCAAGCCTGCACTTTTCACCCACGATGAAGTGGAAACCCTTTTCCACGAATTCGGTCACGGGCTGCACCACCTGCTTACACGGGTTGACTACCCGGGCGTTGCCGGCATAAATGGGGTTGCATGGGACGCAGTCGAACTGCCTAGCCAGTTTATGGAGAACTGGTGCTGGGAACGCGAAGCGCTGGACCTGATCTCCGGTCATTTTGAAAGCGGGGAAGCGATTCCCGAACCACTTTATCAAAAAATGAGGGCGGCCAAGAACTTCCACTCAGGTATGCAGATGGTACGCCAGCTGGAGTTCAGTCTGTTCGATTTCCGTGTGCACCGGGAGTATGACCCGGCTATCGGCGGTCGTGTCCCCGAGATCCTGGATCAGGTACGGAAGCAGGTCGCGGTTGTGCAGCCTCCGGCTTTCAACCGCTTCGCTCAGGGTTTCTCGCACATATTCGCCGGTGGATACGCCGCCGGTTACTTCAGCTACAAGTGGGCCGAGGTGCTCTCGGCAGACGCCTTTTCTCTGTTTGAAGAGAGAGGCATTTTTGACTCCGACACAGGCGCCTCTTTCCTGAAGAACATTCTGGAACAGGGGGGGTCGAAAGATGCCATGGAGCTGTTCATCGCTTTCCGGGGGCGTGAACCAAAGATCGATGCGCTACTGCGGCACAGCGGCATCGCGGCCTGAAACGCGAACATGTCCAAGTTATTGTTTGGCGTTGCACTGTTATTGATCACACAGATCAGTGTCGGCGCCTATATCACAGACAAGCTGCTGGCAGGCTATTACGCCTCGCCGGACCTGGCCACAGAGCCTCTGCGTGCGCTGCCGGCTGGCACACCGATGGAGGTGTTGGAAGAGAAGGGCAAATTCTCCCGTATACGCTTGGGCGACAACAGTGAAGGCTGGGTTGAGTCCCGCTTTATTTCTCAGGAAAAACCAGCCAAGACAATGCTACTGGAGCTGCAGGCAAAATACGCCCTACTTAAACGGCAGGCCGGAAGCGATGACGGCGGACTACCTGTCGACCCGGGAGCGGCCCCTCGCACCCGCACGGAAACGAAACCCAAGGAGAAGCCGACCCAGGCTAAACAAAGGGATTCGCAACCGCCACGACACCGGTCGGGCCAGGGTGAGGCGGCTGACAGGGAAGTGCAGCAGCTTCGCCGGGAAAACACGCTGCTCAGGGATCGCATACAGCAGATCCAGGATAACGCCTCCAATCAGGCAGCAACGGAAAAGCAGCAGCCACCCTGGTTCCTGCCGCTGATCATGCTGGGGCTGCTGCTGAGCTTTGTCGCGGGCATCGCCTTTAAAAACTATCGAATTGCCAAACGCGCGCCATACGAGAGTGGTTCCGGGGGCTGACCGGCTCTTAGAATATGGCGCCTTCATCACAGACTGTCACGCGACACCCTGGAAACACCCGGAAGGAAAGATCAGATGCATTATAGCGACCTGCGAGATTTCATCGAACAACTCGAGTCCCTGGGTGAACTCAAACGGGTTGCCGTGGAAGTCGATCCCTATCTTGAGCTTACCGAGATCTGTGACCGCACGTTGCGACACCAGGGGCCGGCGCTGCTGTTCGAAAAGGTAAAAGGTTCGAATTTCCCGGTGCTCGGCAATCTCTTTGGAACGCCGGGAAGAGTGGCCCTTGGCATGGGTGAGGAGTCGGTTGAGGCGCTGCGCGATGTCGGAAGATTGCTGGCCGCGTTAAAGGAACCCGACCCGCCCAAGGGGGTCAAGGACGCCTGGAGTAAACTGCCGCTCTATCGCAAGGTGCTGGATATGGCACCAAAGGAGATCAAGCATCCCCTGTGCCGGGAAACGGTGATCGAGGCCGACGCGGTCGACCTCTCCCGCATTCCGATACAGACATGCTGGCCGGGAGATGCCGGACCGCTGATCACCTGGGGTCTGGTAGTCACTCGGGGACCGGAGAAGCCGCGTCAGAATCTGGGCATCTACCGGATGCAAGTGATAGGGAAAAACCGCGTTATTATGCGCTGGCTCGCCCAGAGAGGGGGCGCCCTGGATTTTCGCGACTGGCAGCAAACCCATCCCGGAGATCCCTTCCCGGTGGCGGTGGCGCTGGGAGCAGACCCTGCCACAATGCTGGCCGCGGTTACACCGATACCTGATACTCTCTCCGAGTACGCTTTTGCGGGCCTGTTGCGAGGCAGCCGCAGCGAAGTCGCCCAGTGCCTGTCGAGCGATCTCCAGATTCCGGCTTCTGCAGAATTCGTGCTGGAGGGGCACATCCATCCGGGAGACACTGCACTCGAAGGTCCCTTTGGAGATCACACCGGTTACTACAACGAAGTGGACACCTTTCCGGTTTTCACCATATCGCGCATCACCCATCGTAAGCATGCCATCTACCACAGCACCTACACCGGCCGCCCCCCCGATGAGCCTGCCATTCTTGGCGTAGCCTTGAACGAGGTTTTCGTTCCATTGCTGCAGAAGCAGTTTCCGGAGATTGTCGATTTCTATCTACCCCCGGAAGGCTGCTCCTACCGCATGGCCATAATTTCGATGAAGAAGCAGTATCCGGGCCATGCCAAACGGGTGATGTTGGGAATCTGGTCGTTTTTGCGTCAGTTCATGTATACCAAATTTGTGATCGTCACCGATGACGACGTGGATGTAAGGAACTGGCAGGATGTTATCTGGGCAATGACCACACGAATGGATCCAGCGCGTGACACCACCACGATCGATAATACACCGATCGACTATCTCGACTTTGCGTCGCCTGTGTCCGGGCTCGGCTCCAAAATCGGCTTCGATGCAACCAACAAGTGGCCGGGGGAAACCAGCCGGGAGTGGGGGCATCCGATCGTCATGAGCGATCCGGTAAAGCAACGCATTGATACAATTTGGGATAGCCTCGGTATTATAGACTAGGGCCTGTTAATGGATAGGTAATCGGGAGGATAGGAATGCGAACCATCATGTTGATGAACTCCAAAGGAGGCTGCGGTAAAACCACACTGGCGATCAATATCGCCACTTGGTTTGCCGACGATGGGGCCAGGGTGGCGCTGGCCGACTACGATCCCCAGGGCTCGACGCTGGACTGGCTCAACGCGCGCGGGCAGTACGAGGGTATTCCGGTTATCGAGGCGGTAGACGCCTGCGGCAAATCGGCTCGACCGGCTAGAGGTACCGAACTGATGGTCATGGATGCTCCTGCGGGTACCCATGGGAAGAGCATCACAGATATGCTGCGGCGTGTGGACGACCTGATTGTTCCGGTACTTCCCTCACCCATCGATATGCGCGCATGCAGCCGGTTTCTGCAGGAGCTGCTTGCCAATGGCAGAATTTCCCGCAATCAAACCAGGCTTGCGATCGTTGCCAATCGGGTGCGGGAGAACACACGTATTTATCATCAACTGGAGGAGTATCTCGGTCATCTTGAGATTCCGTTTGTCGCGCATCTGCGGGAGAGCCAAAACTATATTCGCTCGGCCGAAACCGGTCTCGGTATCTTCGAACTCGCCCCTTCTCTGGTTTGGCACGATGTCGAACTTTGGGACCCGCTGTTCGCTTGGCTTAATCAGGAATAAGGCGGCTTGCTCCCACCGCCGACTCCCTTTCAGGCGATCGGGAAGCAAGCACTGAGCCCGCTCTGCAGATCGGGGTACTGCAAGTGTACACCTAGCCCCTCCAGCATCTTCCCGTTGCGCAGACGGCGTGACTCCTGCATATAGGAGAGCATGCCCGGTGACAGCTTTTGGCCTGCCTCGTGAAGGGAGATCCTGGGAGGGCGCGCCAGCCCCGCGATATCGGCGAGGCGATCGAAATAGTCGGTCATGGTAGTGGGATGTCCATCACTGACGTTGTATACCTCTCCGCTCTGTCCCCGCTCCATCGCGGCCAGGCACACAGTAACGAGGTCGTCGATATGTATTCGATTACTGAAGGGCGCCTCCTCCTCGCAGACCATGGGCAACTGCCGGCGCAACCGCTCCAGCGGGAGCTTTCCGGGACCATAAAAACCGGCAACTCTCAGAACGACCAGCTCGCAACCATTTTCATGGCTCCATGCCCGCAGTACTTGTTCGGCATCCCAGCGGCGCAGCGCCCTGGGTACCGCCGGGGCCGGGACTCGCGATTCATCCACCCAGGCACCGCCACAATCGCCATAAACGCCTGTAGTGCTTAGATAGATCACTCGTCGGGGGGATCCCTGCCGCCTAAACGCTTGCACCATGTTGGCGGCACGTGAATCGGAATTTCCCATTGCAGGCGGCGGGATGAAATAGAACAGGCTGCTGCCAGAGAGTGGAATATCTTGCAGCGGTCTCCGATCCAGGTCGACGATCACAGGCACAACGCCCAGCTCTTCCAACTTCGCAGCACTGAGGCGACTGCGAACCGTACCGGTGACCTCAACCCCGGATTTCAGATAGCTGGCGGCGACCCGCCGCCCCAAATAGCCACAACCCAATATTAACCTGTTCATATAAAGGTTTTAATCCTTAGCAAAATAGTAGAGAATTTTCTGTCGTTTCAAACAATCAGAAATTCTTATGAGTTTTAAAGTCACAATAGAACCCTCCGGCCATCAATTTTACACCGATACCGGCGAAAGCCTGCTTGAAGCAGCTGAACGCCAGGGAATCATTCTGCCCTACGGCTGCAGGAACGGCCTCTGTGGCAGTTGCGCGGGTGACTTGATTTCAGGCAGTGTCGACTATCCAGCCGAGTTTTTGGAAAGTATGGACGGACAACCGGAAGCTCATTGCCTCCCCTGCCAGGCAAGTGCAGCCAGCGATATCCAAATCCGTATTCACGAAGTAGAGAGTGCTCAACAGGTCGCGGTACGCCAACTCACCTGCACTGTGCTCAAGAAAGAGCAGCTTGCGCAG